>Ga0272441_10010399_pt1 | contig 14089 bp, 15 predicted proteins | sample SSMProp6N_FD_193582 | JGI IMG/M metagenome (GOLD analysis project Ga0272441, IMG submission 193582) | Marine sediment archaeal communities from Little Sippewissett salt marsh, Falmouth, MA, United States - SSM-Prop-6N | ecosystem: Environmental > Aquatic > Marine > Wetlands > Sediment ... | reverse complement strand
CCGATACTTTACCGCCAAAACGATTGAGCTCTCTTTACACCGATGATACAGGGAGGCAAGAAACATCGTTCATTACCACACCACGGATACACGAGAGATAGACGGACGGGAAGGTTTCCCGTCCCTGTAACCACCAGTCTGTCCCGTTGTTGGGACAGATTGAGGCGCTCCGGACATACCGCGCCGGGGCATACCACATAAAATCTTTGATTCATGGGGGTGCTGCATGACAGATGAATCGAGAGAAACCGTTGCCGTCATCGGCGGAGGTGTCGCCGGCATCGTCGCCTCCTACCTGCTCCAGCGTAAGTACGCCGTGACACTCTACGAGAAAAACGACTATCCCGGCGGTCACACCAACACTATCGTCATCGACACAGGCCCCGACGCGGGGCCCCCTGTCGACACGGGCTTCATCGTCCTCAATGACCGCACCTACCCTCTCTTCAATACCTTTCTCAAAGAGTTACAGGTCCCCATCGACAAGACGGACATGTCCTTCAGCTTCACAGACCGGGAGAGCGGTTTCTACTACGGCAGCAGCAACGTAAACGCACTCTTTGCCGATCGCCGGAATCTGCTGAGGGGCTCCTTCTGGAAGCTCCTCGTCGCAATCGTCCGCTTCAACCGGTTGACGGCCCGACGTCTCGAAGCCGGGTCGCTCTCCGTCTGTTCTCTGGGCGAGTATCTGATCAGTGAGGGCTTTGACAAGGGTCTCATCGACAACTATCTCATCCCCATGACGGCGGCCATCTGGTCCACACCGGATGCGAAAATGATGGACTTTCCCGCCGAGAGCTTCGCCCGCTTTCTCAGCAACCACGGCCTCCTCACCGTTGCTGGCCATCCCCAGTGGTATGTCGTCCGCGGGGGAAGCCACTCCTATGTGAAGGCCTGGCGCGATACCTTCAAAGGGACGGTACTCCTCAATGAGGGGGTTCTTCAGGTGAGACGAAAGAAATCGAAGGTCGTCCTCTCCCTCGGCGACGGCAGAGAGGCAGACTATGATTATGTCGTCATTGCCGCCCATGCCGATGAGGCCCTTGCCATGCTGGCAGACCCATCAGCCGACGAACGGCGCCTCCTCTCCCCCTGGCACTATGCGAAAAACCGCACGGTCCTCCACCGGGATACCTCATTCATGCCTCCCGGCCGCCGTGCCTGGGCATCGTGGAACTATGTCCGTGTCGGTGAGGCGGGTACCGACGCACCCGTCGCCGTCACCTACCACATGAACCGCCTGCAGAATCTCACCACCGACACGCAGTACCTGGTGACGCTCAACCCCGTATCTCCCATTCAGGAGAAAGACATCATCTGTGAGATCATCTATGACCATCCCCTCTTCGACTTCGACGCGCTGGCGACACAGCCGGACCTGCAGCGGCTGAACGGCCGGCGCAGGACCTACTTCTGCGGCAGCTACCACGGGTACGGCTTTCACGAAGACGCCGTGAGATCGGCAGTGCAGGTAGCGGGGAAATTCGGGATTACGTTATGAATTCAAGGATATTCACGGGACATGTCACGCACAAGCGCCTGCTGCAGCGGGTCCACGAACTGCGCTATCCCCTCTATGTCTACGCCATCGATCTCGATGAACTGACGGCACTGGACAAGTCGCTCCCCCTCTTCGGCTACAACCGCCTGCGCCCCGTTTCGATCCATGACGGTGACTATCTGATGAAAGACGGAAGGACGATCCGGGAAAAACTCCTCGCCTTTCTCGAACCCCGGGGATTCGCCGACAGGGTGACATCGATTACGCTCATCACGTCGGCACGGTACTTCACCTATGTCTTCAATCCCGTCAGCTTCTACTACTGCTTCGGCGACGACGGCACGCTGGTCTGCACCGCCGCCGAGGTGAACAACACCTTCGGCGACCGGCATCTCTACATACCGCGGGCCGAAGACGCAGAGGGAAGCGGGTTCCCCCGCCGCTTCAGGGCGCCCAAGGAGTTTCATGTCTCCCCCTTCAATGACATGGCGGGAACCTACGAATTTATCTTCGCCGACATCCGGAAGGAACTCTCAATCCGGATCAACCTCTACCGCGGCGAGGAACTGGCCTTTTATGCCGAGCTCGAGGGCAAACCCCTCCCCCTGACGGCAGGGAATCATGCCAGACTCCTCCTCACCCATCCCCTGGTCCCCTCACTGACGATCCCCCGCATTCACTGGGAGGCGGCAAAGCTCTTCTTCGGGAAGGGACTCTCCTACCACGCCCGGCCCATACCGGTCAGTCCCATGACCATCGGCAGGACTCCCCCCACGTCCCTCCAGCGGCAGTGCATGAAACTTATCGTCAGGCTGCTCGACGGGATAGACGAGGGATGTCTGACCATGACCCTCCCCGACGGCACGCTGCGGCGTTTCGGTAATCCCGCGTCACCCATGACAGCCGATCTTTCCATTCTGGATTACCGTTTTTTCTCGCGCGTCGTCCTCGGCGGGGATATCGGGCTGGGCGAGTCTTTCATGGCCGGTGAATGGAAGAGCTCCGACGTCGTCGAGACGGTAAGGCTCTTCATCCAAAACCAGCGGACCCTCTCTGATGGTAACTTCGCCACGGTGGCCTTCGGGAGGCTGCGCGATATCCTGCTCCACCTGGCCCGTGAAAACACACGCTTCGGTGCCAGGCGGAACGTAACCAGGCACTATGATCTGGGTAATGACTTCTTTGAGACCTATCTCGATCCGTCCATGACTTACTCCTGCGCCCTCTTCCGGTCACCGGGCGACACACTGGAGGCGGCACAGCACAACAAGTTCACGGCGATCATCGAAAAGGCCGGTATCACCGGCGACGACCACGTCCTGGAGATCGGATGCGGATGGGGGGGCTTCGCCTGCGAGGCGGCGAAAGGGACGGGGTGCCGCGTCACGGCCATCACCATCTCGGAGAAACAGTATGCCTATACGAGAGAACGGGTCAGGCGGGAGGGACTTGACGGATCCATCACGGTGCTCCTTCGTGACTATCGGGAGATGACAGGGACTTTCGATAGAATCGTCTCCATCGAGATGCTGGAGGCCGTGGGGCACCGATACCTGGGAACATTCTTCGCAACCTGTGACCGTCTCCTGAAAGGGGAGGGACGGGTGGTGCTCCAGACCATCACCATCCCCGACCGGGACTACCATCGCTACCGGCGCAGCATGGACTGGATCAGGAAACACATATTCCCTGGCGGGCATCTCCCGTCACGGGCGGCACTGACGAAGGCCATGACCGATCACTCCGCCCTGACCATTGCAGATGCCGAGGAGATCGGTCTCCACTACGCCCGCACGCTGCGGGCCTGGAGAGAACGATTTATCACCAATGAAGAAACCCTGTCGGCGATGGGATTGTCACGATCCTTCCAGCGAAAATGGCTCTACTACTTTTCCTGCTGCGAAGCGGCCTTTGCCGTCGAAAAAATCGGCAACTTGCAGCTCGTGCTCCATCGCGGTGACAGGAATTTCACACCATGATCCCACAGGGGAGAAAGGCACTGCAATGAAGGGAAGACTGTTCTCCATACTGGCCTGTACCGTCATGCTGGTGCACTGCTCGGGAAACCAGCCGTCACACCTGAAGAACAAAGCGGGGACGATTCTGCCCTGCCCCTCGTCACCCAACTGCGTCTCGACGGCGAGTACCGATGCAAAACACCGCATCGAGCCGATTCGTTTCACCGGGTCACCGGAGCGGGCGTGGGAGACCCTCGTCACCGTCGTAAAGTCGATGAAGGGCTCGCGCATCGTAACCCGGAGTGACACCTACCTGCATGCAGAATTCACCTCGGCCCTCTTTCGTTTTGTCGATGACGTCGAATACTCTCTCAGCAACGCGGCGGGGGCCATCGCCATGAGATCGGCCTCACGGCGCGGGTATTACGATTTGGGCGTCAACCGGAAACGCATGGAAACGATCCGGACCCGGTTCATGGCCCTGCACCAAGATAAGGAGTAAGGCAATGTACTATGCGAGATGTATCACCGTCGCCCTCTGTGTCGTGGCGCTTTTCGCGTGCAGTCACGGGGCAAAAATAGATGGGGAGGAACAAATCATGGCACACTATTACGAGGCGCTTTCACAGACAGACCCGCAGTCCATGGAGACGCTGCAGCCCGGTTCGGACATTGAAGCGGAGGCCATTGACAGCTTCAAATCCTTTTATGCCGTCTTTTCGGAAGAGGTAATCAGACAGGAACTGCGCCATGTCTATGCAGAGAATGCCTATTTCCGCGATGGCATGAAAGAGGTGATGGGCATCGACGCCCTTGAGGAATACTTCCTCGCAAGCGCCGAAACGGTCCACGAGTGCATCTTCGATATACAGGACATCGCCGCACATGAAGGGAACTATTATTTCCGGTGGGTTATGCACCTCAGGACCAAACGATGGAAGGACGAACCGATTCAGGCGGTAGGCATGTCGCATGTCCGCTTCGACAGGAAGGGTAAGATCGTCTTCCACCAGGACTACTGGGACACCTCGGTGATCTATGAAAAGATACCCGTCATGGGGTCCGTCATCGGCTGGATCAAGAAGCGCTTCTGACGGGGCAATGACCACGACGAAGGGGCACTGAGATATTCCGGGTTCCCTTTGTCCCGCCGCTGGTATATAATCCGCCACAGGCGTAGCTGTACCCTCATCATCACTGAAAGGAACGTGACATGACCGATGTCCTGATCGCCACCTACAACGTCAATTCTATCAGATCGAGACTCCATATCGTCATTCCCTGGCTCGAGCAGAACCGGCCCCTGGCCCTCTGCATGCAGGAGACGAAGGTCGACGATCCCCAGTTCCCCCTCGAGGATTTTACCGCCATCGGCTACCACGTCACCTTCCGGGGAGAAAAACGCTACAATGGCGTGGCCATTGCGTCGCCCGTCGAACCGAGGGAGGTCACCTTCGGCCTCGACGACGGAGGGCCCGCCGACGAAGACCGTCTCATCCGTGCCGTCTTCGACGACATCACCGTGGTCAACTGTTACGTCCCCCAAGGCCGCGACAGGGAACACGAGCAGTTTCAGTACAAACTCCGGTGGCTCGAACGGCTGGAGGGATTTTTCGACCGGCACCACTCGCCCGGCGATAACATCCTCTGCTGCGGTGACCTGAACGTGGCCCGCGAGGAGATCGACGTCCACAATCCGAAGCGTCTCCTGGGACACGTAGATTTCACACCCGAGGTGTGGGAGGGTTTCGATCACCTCCTTGCATGGGGATTTGTCGACGTCTTCCGCAGACACCACGGGGACGAGCCAAACCAGTACACCTTCTTCGATTACCGCGTCCCCCGATCGATCGACCGGGGGATGGGATGGCGCATCGATCACATCCTCGCAACACCCGCACTGGCCGACCGATCCACGGACTGCCGCATCGATCTCGACCCGAGACGCGCCGAAAAGCCCTCGGACCACACGATCATGGCGGCGACCTTCGACGGGCAACGGTAAAAAAATGTAGAAAATGTCGCTATCTACCGAATGCTACCGCTACTATCCGGAGTGATACAATGAAGATAACCGTTCTTAATGGCAGTCCGAAGGGTGAATCGAGCATCACCCTCCAGTATGTAAACTTTATTCAGAAGAAATTCCCCCGTCATGAATTCACGGTCTTTCACATTGCGAAGCATATAAAAAAACTGGAGAGAGATACCGGCTATTTTGATCAAATAATTGATCACATCAGGGACTCTGACGGTGTCTTGTGGACCTTCGGTGTATGGGTCCTGCTGGTATCTGCCCAATATGTGCGGTTCATAGAACTGATTTCGGAGAGAAACGCGGCAGATGCCTTCAAAAACAAATATACCGCGGCGCTGTCAACGTCGATCCACTATTTCGATCATACCGCCCATACCTACATCAGATCCGTCGCGGAAGATCTTACGATGAAATACGTCGACGGGTTATCCCTTGACATTCATGATCTGAGCAAGGAACATGAAAGAAACAATCTCATCATTTTTACTGAAACTTTTTTCAATGCAATCGAATGTAATCATACATCGTCTCGATTGTTCACACCACTGACATTCAGTGAGTTCAGCTATCAGCCTTCGTATCCGGAAGAGACCATTCATCCTGGCAGTAATAAGATCATGGTATTAACAGATGCGGCACGGAATGACTCAAATCTGGGGAACATGGTCAAGAGATTTGTGCAGTCTTACAGCGCAGATAACAGTGTGAAGGTCGTCAATCTCGATGACATCGATATGAAAGGTGCCTGCCTCGGGTGTATGCGGTGTGGGTATGATTACAATTGTCAGTATAGGGACGGATTTACCGAATTTTACAATACCCACGTCCGGACGGCGGATATCATCGTATTCGCAGGGGACCTTCAGGGACGATTCCTGTCTTCACAATGGAAGACCTTCTATGATCGTGCATTTTTCTGGAATCATACGCCATCACTGATTGGAAAACAAATCGGGTATATCATCTCCGGCCCGCTGAGTCAGGTATCGAATCTCACCCAGTACCTTGAAGCCTCTTCATGTGCCCGTCAGGATTCCAATCATGTAGACATAGTAACCGACGAAAGTGAAGATTCCCGTGAGATAGACACTCTGCTGCACACTTTTGCCGGACGTTTGATACGTTTTGCCGACCGGGGCTATATAAAACCCAAAAATTTTCTCGGCGTCGGCGGGCACAAGATATTCCGTGATGATATCTGGGGACGGCTCCGCATGATATGGCAGGCGGACCATCGGTATTTCAAGAGGCATGGAAAGTACGACTTTCCACAAAAAGCATATGGTCTTCGCGTCGGCACTGCCGTGATGATGTTGTTGACCACTATTCCCCGATTCAGAAAGAAGTTTTACACCAATCTGCAGGAATTCCCGGTAAAACGGATGCAAAAACTGGTTGAAAAATATAAGTGATACCGCCCATTCACGGAGAGGTGTCTCTTGTATTAATCGCACCACCTTGATATCATTATCAGGTGTTGCAAGACGTCATTGCCATAGCCTCAACGTATCAATGGCTGAAAATACCATAAAAGACATAAAGGAGCACAATGTACCCCTATCTGAGATTGGCAAAAGTGGTCGCCTGCGCATCACTGGGCAGGCGCTGCGAACTGGGAGAGGTCGGAACGCTCAGGATGATCGTGTGGCCCACCGATATCGACTTCTACCCCGAGATGAACAACGGCCGGCACCTCACGTTGATGGACCTCGGCAGAATGGATATCGCCGTGCGAACGGGCCTGTTTCGCCTCGTGCGTGCCAGGGGCTGGGGCTTCGTCGCGGCCGGGGCCAGTGTCCGCTTCCGGCATCCGCTGAGACCCTTTAGCTCCTATGAACTTCGTACCCGGCCACTCGGACATGACGGCCGCTGGTTATACTTCCTCCAAGAAACGGTGCAGCGGGAGCGGATCTGCTCCTCCGTTCTCCTGCGCGGCGGCGTCAGAGACAGGGACGGTCTGGTCCCCGCAGAGACGATCCTGGAGGCCATGGGAAACTCTCACTGGAACCCCGAACTGCCGGCCTGGGTACAGGCGTGGATCGACGCGGACGACCTGCGGGAAAAATGAGGAGTTCTCCCCACATTGTTCGGGACAACCCCTGGGCACGAGACGACCATACCCGTCGATGACACCCGCCGTTGGCACACCTCTTCACCTTTATTTCCGTCATCCAGAGGGCGCTGATGCCGCATACTGCAGACGTGTTCACGTGCAGGAGCAATAATGTGAAAATCATTGCCTTATTATCTTTGATACGTTATCGTCTGCAGCAATGCGGCACATGCATGAACATCAGTGCATGCTGGGAGTGCAGAAAACTAAACCACACAATAACAGGTCGTTGCACCCGAACTCCCCCAAAGCAAACGCTTTTCAGAGCCGGTAAGCTTCACGGTATACGACACAGGGAGACTATGAATGGCAGACAGTAATCAAAGACATGGGACGGCAGAGATTTGTGACCTCCACCCGAATTCGGTGCAGGTGCTGAGGTCTTCTCTCATCTCATACGGGGGTTCCAGCCGTTGCTCTGGGCAGATTGTAACCTTTCATCTGAACGAAGACAACAGGGCCCTGAAATCCCGGCTTCAAGGCCCGGGCAACGGCTGCGTGGCTGTTGTTGATGTCTCTGGAGACATCTGTGCCGTCGTTGGCGATCGACTGGCCGGATTCGCCGTCGAGAATTGCTGGGCAGGTATTATCGTAAAGGGTTACCTGAGAGACACCAATAAACTTCGTACCATGCCCATTGGTATCTGGGCGCTGGGCACCTACCCCCGGCGAAGTGCCAAAAAAGACGACGGTGCGACCGATATTCCCATCAGCTTCGGTGGAGTTCAATTCGCTTCAGGCGCATACCTCTATGCAGATGAAGATGGCATTGTTGTAGCGGACAAAGAGCTGGAAGATGTCTCATTTGCGATATAACTCATACACATTCGGGGGACATCCTTGATACGTAATGTCACATGACTTTGTTCGATATTGTCTCGTTTTGACTTCCGATTTTATTGGTTTTCAGGATAATGAATCAAGTACGATAGGGCCCATACTTCGGGGTAAGATCAATGTCAACCGACTTCTATCTCAATTCAATTTTATGGAAATTGAAGTCCGTCCCGCTGTAGTTTAGATAACTCCGGCCATTTCCTTCTGTTTCGATGTACAGCTCGTTCCCGGACAGATAATTCCCGGTCTGTGTTTCCAGCTGGGAATTCATCAGTTTCCTGGTGAGAAGATCAAATAACAGGTAAGTGGTCTCCGCGCGGCCTTCAATTTCAGCGGGCATTGATATGACAACCGCCCATCTGTTATCCGACGAAACGTCCATGATCTGCAGTACCGCTGCAGTGTCACGATGGACTATGACACCCCCGGTGTCCTCATCAACGAGTAATTCGTTCTCCCTTCGATTCAGATAGACCTTTTTAATGGGAGAAAACCCGGCAGCCACAGGGGAAAGAAGGCGGTCGTTGAAATATAGTTCGGAGATACAGACGTCCTCATACCTGCTTCCGGGATGGGTGTCCACTATCTCCATCTGTAAAATCAGACATGAATCGGCTTGGGGAATATTGAAGGTCTCGTCATAGTGCTGAAGCACTTTCTTCTTAAAGACTGCCGCGGCCCTATGCGAAAAATCCAAGGGTATGGATTGAATACCGAAACGATCGGCAAGTTGCACCGTCTGGGTTTCTGAAAACCTGACAGTTTTATACAATGTGCTTTTTTCGGAGACAAAACCATCCGGATTGACGGCGGCCAAAATCGAGAACCGGATGGTTTTCGGACGTGCGTTGCATGCATACAGTTTTTTACTTTTCCCGTATCCGGCGAAGAGGTTCAATACCAGATTATCTCTTTCTGGCAGTCTGAGATACAGTGAGGACGTATCCGTACCGGTGCCACAGACCCAGCAGGTGGAAACATTCGCATCGAAACACGCCGACGGCGGGTAACGGGTATCGGAAATATGATCTGTACCGAACTGGACATAGGAAAGGGTATCCACCAGACTGATTTCGTTCCAGCCGGGAAATGACTGTGCCCTGCAAGGACTGAAAACTAAGAAGCAGACCACAACAGCAAACACTATATTATAGCAGGTTCTTAATCCGCTTATAGGTGTCTTCTGAAAAAATTTCATGTTCCCTCTTTTTCGACCCCTTCAGACTCTGCTTGTAGTCATCCATTTTTTTGAGGATGGTCTTTATTTCCGCTTTACTCTTTTTTGAGATGATTTGCTCGATTACCGCCCGGCGGGTCCCGGGAGAGGAGTTCTTTAATAATATCGTTTCTTCAATATACGCAGCTTCAGATTTGGGGTGAATCTCTTGAACCACCAGTCCCAACTCCTTCAAAGGGATCTCAGCCAATTCTTTATTGAGTGCGGTCAGACCAATGTTATTGGTTTCACGGCTCTTCTGATACAGAGACTGAAACAGTACCGGATCCGTTTCCACCACCTGTTTCGTACGTATATTGATGGAATATGTCTTTTCATATTTCTTCTTCAGCTCCGATATCATCAATGAAATATCGGGACTCTTTGCCCGCTTCAGGTAAAACTCCCATTCAGTCACCGGTGAAAGGGAATAATGGAGCAGCGGATCGTCGAAGGCGAGCTTAATCTTCCACAAAGAACGGCTGGAGGCCAGCCAGCGGGTCAAATCATTAAATGCAACAAGCCGGGTTACATGCCGATTTTCCGGGTTGAAAACGTACAACCCCATATCATCAATCAAATAATCCGGTATGCCGCCATCAGGAAGCCTGGTCAGTCCTGTCGCACTCAAGTACGCCTGTTTTGAGGCAATAAAAGCGATACGGGTATGCTCGGCATTCCAGCAGGCACCATGATGGACAGTGTAATCCAGACTTACATAGTCTGAATGGCAGGACATCATGAGGAACAATAATCCTGCCATTACCAGACCCCGTTTACCGAAGCACGCCCGTAACATAGGCCGACCGTATGATTTAAACTTTAGAGGGGCTGACATAGAGCGTGAATGCCATTTTTTCCACATTATATACCGTTGTGATATTCAGGGCATCCGACAAGGTGCTGCTTCCCCCGCGCGGCTTCATGAATATATGCTGATTATACACCGCACCGAACATATTTTCATTGACCCGGATGTCCCGTTTTTTCCAGCCGTTTGCGGTTAATTGCGAAACAAGCCCGGCATGCCACGTATCTAGATCTTTTTTACCTGTCTCATCAATGCCTGCTTTTTCAAATTTGGCTGTATAATTGGAAGATTTTCTGGTGATTTCGACAAAAGGCAGTTCTTCGGGAATGCTGATTCCAAATTCCTGTAATTTCTTCATCATCCCTTCCTGAGTTTTGAGGGAATATTTTTTTGTTGTTTTCTTGGCAGTTTGCTCGGACGCTTTTTTCTCTTCAGACCCACCTCCGCAGGACCATACCAACATCAATGAAACCAGCAGGAATAAAACAGTTAGTCTTTTCATCATCGAATCTCCTTGCGTAATAGAGTATCTTGGTTCAGCCAGCAGTAAACCCAATACCTGCACAAAACTATAATGAACTCGTTGATTTGATGGGACTCTCATTCCTTATCGATGCAATACATAAAACAGGTAGACCTGTATGTCAATTTTTTTAGTGAACGTAACTTTTGCATGGTCTGGCATCAGGCCGCACAATACACATTCGATCTGTATGGCATCACAGGACCCATTGATTAAACTGTGTTATTGTAAGACCTGATCCCGTGAATTTTCTTACCGGCATACGAATTCGGTACCTTCTTTTCCTGCCACACTCGCTTCGATATGTGCGGTGGAGGTGATGACGGCCCGTTTCCCGGTCTGCTCGACGAACTGGATGGCTGCCTCAACCTTGGGTTGCATGGATCCCGCCGCAAAATGTCTTTCCTGTACATATCGAGCCGCCTCCCCTATGTCCAGACTGCGAACCAATTTCTGGTCAGGGGTGCCGAAGTTCAGCATGACGCCGTCCACATCGGTTGCTATAACAAAAAGATCCGCCCCGACCTCTTCGGCAAGGAGGGCACTGGCCAGATCCTTATCGATGACTGCATCAACACCGCTGAAGGCACGTCCTTCGCGTATCACCGGGATACCGCCGCCGCCGCAACAGATGACTATGAAATCCATTTCCATGAGCTTTTTGATTTCACGTTTTTCTACGATGGTCACCGGCTTCGGAGAGGCCACCACGCGACGGTATCCCTTGGACGTCTCCATGGTCTGGTAATGAATGCGGGCGGCTTCTTCTGGGGTGTAGCCGGGACCGATCGGTTTAGTCGGATTGCGAAAGGCGGGATCATTCCTGTCGACGACCACATAGGTGATAACGGTGATAAGCGGCTTGAAGTCGACTCCCAGTGCCATCAGTTCTCCATCCAGTGTGGATTCGATCATATAGCCGATCTGTCCCTCCGTCTGTGCAACCAGGATTTCCAGCGGTAAGCTGGGTGCCACACCACAGTATTCCTGCTGCAACAGCAGATTGCCCACCTGCGGTCCGTTGCCGTGAGTGATGATGATTCTGTAATCAGCGGCAAGATGAGCAATCTGGCGTATCGGAACCCGTAAATTGTCAAACTGCTCTTTGATGGTGCCTTCCTCGCCCTTCCGGATGAGGGCGTTCCCTCCCAGGGCAATCAAAATAATTGGCTTGTGTCTGATCGGATCATTCACAGTTCCTGTCCTTCAATTGGAGTCCCCCGCACCACGTCGGGGGAAACCTCTCACTGGTTTTGTATTCGCTTGCCACTCCGTCACCGGGAGCGGGAAATGCCCTTGCTGCTCAGTTCAATGAGTCCCGGGCCTCTTTGTATCCCTGTGTTACTCGATCAGGCGTTCCCTGATAATGGCCTCCAGTGTCGGTTCACTATTGTCCCTGTACTCATAAGTAATTTGAATGATTGGCTTATTGATGGAAAGGAGCCGCGTCACATCAATAGGTGTCGCCGACAGGACGAGATCGCATTGAGTCCTGTTAATGGTTTCCTGAAGATCCTCCATCTGCCGACGGCCATAGCCCATAGCCGGCAGGACGGGACCTATGGCGGGATAGCTCTGAAAGGTCTCTTTCAGTGTCCCCACCAGATAGGGCCTTGGATCTATCAATTGGGCCGCACCAAAGCGCCGGGCGGCGATAACACCGGCTCCATACTCCATCTCGCCATGGGTCAGGGTGGGTCCATCTTCGATCACCAGCACCCGTTTGCCCCTGATCTGCTCGGGGTTCTCAGCCTTCAGCTCTGAATCGGCCAGTACGATCCGGGCCCTGGGATTGTTTTTCTCTATGGCTTGACGAACCTTTTCGACATTTTCGGCCACGGCACTGTCCACCTTGTTGATGACGGCCACATCGGCCAATATCAGATTGGTTTCGCCGGGGTGATATGCAGTCTCGTGACCGGGCCGGTGCGGATCTAAAATGACAATGTGGATATCGGGTTTATAGAAGGGGGTATCGTTGTTCCCACCGTCCCAGACAATCACATCCGCTTCCCCTTCTGCCGCCCTCAGTATTTTTTCATAGTCGACGCCGGCGTACACCACGGTACCCATGCGGATATGGGTCTCATATTCTTCTCTCTCTTCGATAGTGCAGTTATGCCGTTCAAGATCTTCATATGCCTCAAAACGCTGGACAACCTGTGTGGTAAGGTCCCCATAGGGCATGGGATGACGAATGGCGACAACTTTTTTACCCATCTCTTTGAGGACTTGAATGACCCTGCGGCTTGTCTGCGATTTGCCACACCCCGTGCGGACTGCACAGACCGATATGACCGGCTTCTCAGATGTGAGCATGGTATAGGATGCACCGATGATGATAAAATCGGCACCTGCCGCTGTTACAATGGAGGCCTTGTGCATGACCTCTGCGTGCGGCACGTCACTGTATGAAAAGGCGACCAGATCCACCTTGTTATCTTTGACCAGATCGAAAAGATTTTCATCGGAATAGATCGGAACACCTTCGGGATAGAGCCTTCCTGCCAGCTCAGCCGGATATCGTCGTCCTTCGATATCGGGTATCTGAGTGGCGGTAAAACAAACAACGTTGTAACGATCGTTATCCCTGAAATAGACATTGAAGTTATGAAAATCGCGTCCGGCAGCACCCATGATAATGACATTTTCCACCATTGTCTTTCCTCCTTTATGTAAAAAAAAGACTCGGATCGCAACCTATTTGTTATTCCTGAGGAGCAGCTACCTGTCACGAGTTGCCCCACCGATCGTTCTCATTGTGAGGGGATCCCTCACCTCTCTCCACAATCGTCACATACGCTGCCGGAGGCACACCGTTGACTAACATGAAGATCAGGCATTCTTGTATCATTGTATCAACTCATTTCCATTTAATAAATCCTTTTCTTGGACGTTGATATCCGGCCCTGTCGAGTTTTCCGAAACCGAAACATCCATACGTGCTCCAATACCTTGTTTTAAAGGAACTGAAGTTAATTTTTTATAATAGAAAAATAACTTGACATTTTATTTTGATTAAGTAAATACATATCCGGAGAATTTTTTATTTAAGAAAAAGGGTCGCTGTGAAAAAAACTAATTTTGACGTA
>Ga0272441_10010398_pt1 | contig 14090 bp, 15 predicted proteins | sample SSMProp6N_FD_193582 | JGI IMG/M metagenome (GOLD analysis project Ga0272441, IMG submission 193582) | Marine sediment archaeal communities from Little Sippewissett salt marsh, Falmouth, MA, United States - SSM-Prop-6N | ecosystem: Environmental > Aquatic > Marine > Wetlands > Sediment ... | reverse complement strand
ACGGTCCGAACTCCATCATCATTGAAGAAGCGGCCAACCGACTGCATGCGCAGAAGGGCATGATGGCCCTGATTATGGCCTAAGATTGCGATTCATCCGGCGGAGTTCGCAGTGTCTTTGCTGCGAACTCCACGATGAACGCAGCCTCCAAGGAGGAAGAATGAGCTGGTTTGATCTAGCGGGACGCAATCTCATCAGTGAATTGGACTGGACGCGCGAGGAATACGATATCGCGATGAAGGTCACCGATCAGCTGAAGGGTGCGTACTACAGTAGAAAACAGCACCACACCTTGCAGGACAAGACGTTCGCCATGTTGTTCTTCGCGGGTTCGACACGCACGCGCATGTCGTTTGAAACGGGAATGACGCAGTTGGGCGGACACTCGCAGTTTCTGAACCCATCCACGATGCGGTTGTCGCTCGAAGACAAGCCGGGTGCTGGTGAGACCGTCAAGGATACAGCCAAAGCTATGGCTCGATTCTGCGACGGTATCGGTATCCGTTTGTTGGATGACTCGATCGATCGCTATGGCTTGGGTGACGAGGTGATGCAGAAGTTCGGCGAGCATGCTGGCGTTCCAGTAATCAACATGGCATCGGATATTAATCATCCGTGTCAGTCGCTGACTGACATCTACACCATGCATGAGAAGCTAGATGGCGACGTCAAGGGTAAGAAGATCGTTATTATGTGGGCTTACACGCCGTGGATTCGTGGCCTGTGCTCTGTGCAGGGAACGGCGCTCATTTCCTCGATGTATGGAATGGACGTTGTCGTGGCCCATCCGGCGGGATATGAAATGGATCCCAACGTGATGCAGCAGTGCCGGGATCTGGCAAATCAGACGGGCGGCCAGTTCACCGTCGAGAATGATCTTGACAAGGCGCTCGCGGGTGCGACGGTCGTATTCCCGCGCAACTGGTTCACCAAGGATCGCTATACCATCGGTAAGGAAAAAGAACACGAGCTCGCCCTGAAGCACAAAGACTGGTGCTACACGGCTGAGAAGCAGGCATTGACCAACCCCGGGTATCTACTGCAGTGTATGCCTGTTGATCGAGGACATGAAGCCATGCCTGATGTCTGCGACAATGAGTTGTCGTGGATTTATGATCAGGCTGAGAACAGGCTGCATACGCAGAAGGCCATCATGACCCTCACCATGGGAGGTCGTCTGTAGCAATGACTCAAGAGCGGACAACCCTGATTGGAGCTGGCCTGCCGCGACCTGATGCGATTGATAAGGTGTTGGGTGCGGCGAAGTATGTTGATGATTTGTCATTCTCAGGCATGCTCCATGGATGGGTTGTCCGCAGTCCTCTGCCACATGCTCGGATTCTGCATATGGATACTGCGTCCGCATATTCCAGCCCGGACGTGAACTGTTTGGTCACTTCTGCAGATGTGCCTGGCAGTAACGTTATCCATGTCATCTACGATGACCAACCGGCATTGGCTCGCGACGTGGTCCGCTACGTTGGGGAGCCCGTGGCACTCATTGCGGCAACCAGCCGGAAAGCAGCTAGACTCGCTGCTCTAGGCATGAAGATCACGTATGAAGAACTTCCTGTTGTCAGTGATCCTGTCGAAGCGCTCCGCCCTGAATCGCCGGTGATTGTCTCGCTTACTGAGGCCGCTGAAGGGGGAGGCAATCTGTTCAACGAGATGGTGCTTCACAAAGGTGACGTTGATCGAGGCTTCGCAGACGCTGACGTGACTATTGAGGAAACGTACGAGACAGGCTACCAAGAGCACGCCTATATCGAGACGCAAGGCGCCATCGCTGTTCCTGAAGAGAACGGTAGCTTTGCCATCTATGGATCGATGCAGTGCCCATTCTATGTTCAAAGGGCGGTATCCAAGGTTCTGGGTCTGCCCATGTCCAAGGTCCGCGTGATCCAGACAACGACAGGTGGCGCCTTCGGCGGCAAGGAGGATGTGCCCTCACAGATCTGCAGCCTTGCTGCGCTGATGGCATGGAAAGCTCGACGTCCTGTGAAGCTGGTGCTGGATCGCGGCGAAGACGTGCTGACGACAAGCAAGCGCCATCCGGCACGCGTTCGTTATCGAACCGGGGCCAAGGCAGATGGTACCATTACGGCCATCGACGTTGATGTCATTCTTGATGCCGGTGCCTACCAAACACTGTCCTCAGCTGTGCTCTGGCGCAGCCTCTGCACGGCAGCGGGTCCGTACCGTATTCCGCACGTGAGAGTGAATGCGAAGTCAGTTGCCACCAATACTGTCCCCAATGGCGCATTCAGGGGTTTCGGCAGTCCGCAAGTCATCTTCCCTCACGAATCGCAAATGGATCGATTGGCAGAGAAGCTGGGGATTGATCGGGCGGAGATTCGCAAGCGGAATGTGCTCAAGCAGGGAGATTACTCCTCGACAGAACAGCTTTTGGAAACCAGCGTTGGCATCGGCGAATCGCTTGAACGAGCAACGCAGATGATCGCGTGGGACGACCGCTTGGCAGCTGTAGCTCAGTTCAATGCCCATCACGACACCACTCGGCGCGGTCTTGGCCTTTCGTGTGTGCTCTATGGCGTGGGGTTGGGAGGCAAGGCCCCCTTCCTGGACAAGGCGGGTGCCACGATGAAGCTGGAGGCCGACGGCTCTGTGGCAATGGCTGTCGGCACGGTGGAGATGGGACAAGGTCTAACAACATCTCTTCTTCAGGTTGCTGCACAGCAGTTGGGCATTTCCATTGAGAGAATTCAACTCGCTCCTGTCGACACCTCGCGCGTGCCTGATTCCGGGCCGACCGTCGCTTCTCGCGGCACGATGATGTCGGGTCTTGCGGTTCTAGATGCCGCCAGGAAGCTGCGCGAGCGTGTGGAGCGCGTTGCGCAAACGCAAGGGATCGATTTGTCAGATATTGAGGCGAAATGGGATGAGATAGCTAGCGCCTTCTGGCTCAATAATCTGGACCCGGCTGTCGAAGGGTGGGCCAAGACGGAGCCCGTGTCTTGGGATCCAAAAACTGGTCTTGGTGATGCCTATCCCGTCTATGCCTTTGCTACGCACATTGCTGAAGTGGAAGTCGATACTGTGACTGGAGAGACAGACGTCATTGACTTCGTAGCTGTGCATGACTCTGGACGCATTCTCAATCGAACGCTCGCTACGGGCCAGGTCCAAGGTGGCGCTGCGCAGGGGATCGGTTTTGCCTTGATGGAGGAGATCACGCAGCGCGATGGGTACCTGCTGGTCAATGGATTGACGACCTATCGCCTTCCTACGATTCGCGATGTCCCCCTTGATATGGGAGTGGACTTCGTTGAAGCGACGTTTGCAGCAGGACCGTTCGGTGCGAAAGGACTGGGCGAAGTCCCCCTGATGGCTGCGCATGCGGCCGTGGCCAGTGCTGTCTCCCATGCGCTGGGGCAGGCTGCTACACGCTATCCACTCGATCCAGAGGCTGTTACAGCGCTTGCTTCTCGTTCATCCTAGTGTTCCCCTTCCCGGGAGTCCCTGTCGTGGCATAGCACTCAATCGTAGCTTCCTCAGGTGACTGTTTGGCGATCCTTCACGGCCTCCCAAGCGCATGTGATGTAGCACGATAGATCTATCATGGTTCTCTTCCTGTTCGCAAAGAAAAAGAGAAGGGCATCAAGCCCTTCTCTCGATAACGTTCTGAATCTTGCGTGTGTTAGATGCCGAGCACGGCGAACAGGGCGCCCCAGTTTACGCCCCCGGTGACGACTTCTGAGAGGCTGGTGACACCCAGCATACCCATGATGGTGTTGAAGAAGTTCTCAATTCCCTCAGCTGGAGACGCCATGATGATAGGCGTCAGCGAATCAGCCAATGACATGCCCAGGGATGCCGACAATCCTGCCAAGTATTCGGCGTTGTCAGCAAAGAACTGCTCGAATGCAGCAATCAGTGCAGCAGGATTGGCTTCGCGAACAGCGACAATACCGATTCCGAATAGGCGTCCAAGGACACGAATGGACGTGAAATAGGGCGTACCAAGCGGGGTGCTGTTGCCGAGCGCATCCGCTGTGAGCCACTGAGCAAGTGCAGGTGCTGCGGTTGCAGGCGCAACGTAAATCTGAACTGTTCCGCCATCGATAAGCGATCCAGAGAAATCAAACGTCGTCCCTGTAAGCGGGCCTGTAGCAACGAGCTGCCCACCGAACGGGATGATGTTGCTGAGCGTAACTTCCTGCTCAAATTCTAGATGCAGAACATTCGCGGTCACGCCATTGGTATTGTTGAAGTACCAGACCGTCGCGTCTCCTGCGTTGTACATTTCCGTCCACGGGTCAGCGGCGAGAGCGCCGACCGATAGGATCGCAACCAAACCCAACACCAACCATAAGTTTCTGCTTCGAATCATACCAGCCTCCTTGGCGAAGTGAATGAAGCATTCTAGCCGGATGCACTGTCTCTGACAACGGAGTCCGCGTGCTGGATATCAGAGAGCCTGTTTGATGTGCGCTGCGATGGCTTGCGCCCATGCCAAATCTTCAGGGTACGTGATCTTGATATTGGTCTGCTCTCCAGGAACGGTTGTCACCAAAGCGCCTGACTGAAGGACTGCTGTTGCATCATCACGGATTTCTGGGCCTGCAGCCTCCAGACAGTCTAGAAGTAAACGGCTTCGGAACCCCTGCGGTGTTTGAGCTCGTACGAGCGCAGGCAAGGCGATGGTGCAGTCTTGGTCGATGTTTCCAGAGGAATTCACGCGATGCAACAGATCCGTGACGGGTAGCACAGGAATAGCCGCACCCGCTTGCTGCGCTGCAGCCAGCACGCGTTGGATGAGAAGCGCGGACGGGAAGGGACGGGCTCCGTCATGGACTACTACCAGATCTCCCTTGACAGCGTGGACACCGGCGAGTGCCGAGTCGCGCCGACTTGCGCCCCCCTCGACGAAGACGAGCCGCGCTGAGATCGGCTGAAGCAGTTGGCGCATGCGATCCATCTCGCGGACGTCTGTTACAACGACGAGTTCATCCACTTCCTGTAGTTGCGCGAATGCGCGCACGCTATGGCAGATCATGGCCTGTCCGCCGATTGGAAGGAAGACCTTGTTCTGTCCTGCCCCTATTCGATCTCCGCAGCCTGCGGCCAGGATCACGACGCTTATGCTCATGGCGTCAAGGCATCCAGCGACGTTAGCTTGCGAAGAACAAGATTGTCAGGATCGATGGCATAGGCTTCCCACGCGTCGCCACGATTGGAGTTGAAGTAGATGTCGCCGTCCACGCCCCAACTGGGATTGATGTCATCGGCTGCGTGTGTTGTGAGGCGAAATTCCTCGCCTGTATCGAGATTGAGAACATAGATGTCGACGTTGTCCTCCCGACTGGATGCGAAGGCAAGACGCGTGCCATCAGGGGACCAGTCAGGCGACCAGTCGGGGTGCTCGTTGTCGGTGATTTGCGTCTCCACGTTGGTATCCAAGTCGAGCAAGAACAGCTCAAGCCCCGACTCGACGGTGGACTCGTAGGCAAGCGTCGTGCCATCCGGACTCAGAGCTGGCTCCCAGTAGTTGTACTCAAGCTCGTCACCGCCAAAGAACCCGCAACCCGTGATAGCCAACAAGCAGAACAGCAGTCCGATTCCAGTACTGAAGCGATGTGATTTGTTCATGTTTCCATCCTTGGCGAGCGTTCCCAACGCGCATGTTCCCCTGCTGGCTCTGCGAACACTATGCGGCCAGCTTCGACTTGAAGTGTGCATTTCAAAACTGTCTTAATCGTTCGTCCGATGTGTCGACGACTGGTTTCAACCCTAATCCTGGTGCTGTCGTCTGGGGAACCGACACCTTGGTTAGTTCCCCCTCGTAAATCAAGGATCCTCCCTTCAACGAGACCGGGGGCCACGGGCCGACCGTCTCGTCCATCCGTGAGCATGTTGGTGTCAAGAATTGTCTTTAGTGTAGCACCGAGCTTGGTCGCTGACGTGCCAGATTCCCAAAGCAGCTTCCCGATCAGCGTTGTGACGAGAAGGCCGATGGCGACTTGTAGGGCAAGGATACCGCCGGCGCCGAACCACAAGCTGCGTGCCACTTGTGCTGCGAACTGCTCTTGCTCACGTACCGGAGCGAGGCGCCTCCAAATGAGTGCTGCCAGCAGAGCACCTAATATCCCGCTAAACAGCAGGTTTGACGCAAGTACTGAAAGGCAGGGCAACAGCGAGAAGAGGTTATGGGATAAAGCGATGGCAGTACCTGTGAAGGTCAGAGATGACAAGCATAACAGGAGACTGAACATGTCCGATACCGTCCTTTTGCCGCAAGAAGGCTTCCTGCCTAGCATTCCTTCTTGTCCCGCTACGATGTCTCAGTATACGAAGCGCTTGTATTCACCACAAGATTTCGCTATTGTAATCAGCATATGAGGGCTCCTGGCCTTCGTGGATGGGGGGGAGTACGCTGACTACCGAGTGGACCATCCGCGAGGTTTTGAATTGGACTCGTGGGTACTTCGAGGATGCTGGCATCGTGCAACCGCGCTTGGAGGCAGAAATCCTGCTTGCGCATGCACTGGATGTCGATCGTCTTCATCTCTATCTCGCTCCTGATAAGCCCCTAACGCGTGATGAACGCACCCGATATCGAGGCATCGTCAAGCAACGCCACGCGGGCACGCCTCTTCAACACGTGATCGGAGAAGTGTGCTTCTATGGTCTGAGGTTCCGTGTCGATCGAGAGACGCTCATTCCCCGCGCAGAAACCGAAGAGCTGCTTGACCAAGTGATCAAGCGCGCACCGCGGGATCGCGACATCCGTTGCCTGGACCTCGGTACAGGTACAGGCGTCCTTGCTGTGTGCATGGCGCGCTATCTTCCCAAGGCGCACGTCATCGCCGTTGACATCTCTCCTGATGCTATCGGCGTGGCGCAGCAAAACGCTGCACTGAACGACGTAGAAGACAGAATCGAGTTCATCGAATCGGATTGGTTCAAGAGTGTCGAGGGGACGTTCGATTTCGTTGCCTCCAATCCTCCGTATGTTCGCACAGACCAGTTGGCAGATCTGCCCAAAGAAGTGCGCGATCACGAGCCCGCCATTGCGTTGGATGGCGGATCTGACGGACTTGACAAGGTCAGGGCTATTGCAGCACAGCTTCCATCGCGCCTTCGTCCTGAAGGTACGATCTTGATGGAAATCGGCCAGGATCAAGGCGAGCGCGTACAGCAAATCCTGACGGACGTTGGTCTCGTTGATGTCTGCATTGAGCAGGACATGGCGGGGAAGGATCGATTCGTTGTGGGGCGATGTCCATCATGATTCAGGTTTCTGAGCTTCACTTCTCGACAGAAGACGGCGTCAAGGTTCTGGAAGACATCCATCTTCGCGTCGAGCAAGGCGAGTTAATGATGATTCTTGGGCCAGCAGCATCTGGGAAATCACTGCTATTGGGACTGCTGGGAGCACAGATCACGCCGCAGCGAGGCCAAATCCTCGTTCACGGGCGAAATGTCGGAAGATTGGGCCCCGACAAGATGCTGTCATTGCGACGGCGAATCGGTGTTGTGCCGCAGGGATTCATGCCTCTTCCGAGAACGGTCCGCGACAACGTTTTATTCAAGCTTCGAGCTCTTGGCAACTACGTTGAGCAAGCCGAAGAAAAGGTGTTGTTCGCTCTGGAGACGACAGGATTGATCCGCCAGCAGGGAAGCGACGCTCGCGAGTTGTCCTCCATCGATCGCGTCCGCCTCGGTATTAGCTTAGCGATCTGCAACGATCCACTTCTTCTACTGATTGACGAGCCGTTTGAGGGGCTGTCCGAAGACGAGAAAGCTGAGGTGGCCCGGCTGCTCTGTCGAATGAATACAGGTCACCTATCCATTCTCGTGGCGACACGAGGTCCTGTGCCTCCAGGGTTAGAGATGTCCAGGCGCGTGCGCTTGGTCGATGGGATGGTGAAGGGAGCATGAATACGCAATTGTTCCTATTCCGCGAGCTGCTGGGCGCTATTCGTACCCGAAGTGCGTTGTTCTTCGTTCTCTCCGGCATGCTGCTGTTCTTGTTCTTGACCTGCGTGGCCAGCTTCTTCATGATTGCTCCGAGTCTTGAAAACACCAGTACAGATGGACAACCTATCGAGGAGTTGAGAGTTTTCCTGTCGCCACGACTCTCCTCGTCAACGATCGATCAGTGGTTTCTGGACTGGCGTGAACGCGATGACGTCGCTGGTATCCGTTTCCAATTCGCGCAGGAGTATGACAAGACGGACTCCGGCGGCGTATTTATCGTATCGCCTGCCGATCCAGCATTGGCCAGCGAGTTGGCCAGCGAGTTTCGGTCAATCGACGGTGTGACAGAAGTCGTTGAGATTCCACGAGAGCCCATCATTGAAGCGTCGTCCATATCCCTTGTGATCCGTATCGTATTGCTTGTGATCCTGGTGCTGGCCATTGCCGCGAGCCTGTTTTGCTTCCGACGAGGATATCGGGAATTGCTCAGAGGGTTCTCAGGCGAGGTTCGAATGCTGAGGCTATCGGGCATTTCGGAGAGGATGTTGGGGGCCCTGATTGTCGCGCTCGGTGGCTTGCTTGGCTTGCTGGTAGGACTATTCCTCTTGGCAGCACTATTCCTTTTTCATCAGATTGCGCTGTTTAACACTGCCGCCTTCTCGCAGTTTGGCGGGCTGACAAGCGGTATACGCGTCCTTAGCGTAGGGATGGCTACTCTGGTGTTGGGGGTCGTCCTTGGCGCATTGGCCGGACTTCTCGGCGCAAGCCTGCTCCACGGCCGCGAATTCGATGCCCTCCCCTAGACAGGTGGGCGCATGCGAGCCTTGGTGCATCACCTCCACAGCGAAAGACCTACGTAACACGAACGATCCGCTTCCAGGAACGAGTCTTTAAATGACTACGGGCTACGGATCGGTCGGCTCCTCAAATTTCGGCGCGGCGCGATTGCGCATGTACTGAATGCCCCTTTTGGTCAGGTAGATCATGCCCATGGCAACGAAGATGGACTCTGCGAGCTTGAAGGTCAGAGAATAGGCGACGACACCGGCGCTGGTATACTTGGCAGCAGGAATGACCAAGGCGAACACGCCAATCAACGCGGCTTCTGCTGTTCCAAGCCCTCCTGGAGTAATCCATAAGAAGAAGGACAGCATGATGGTGAAGGCGAAGATAAGGGAAAGCTGGGGAAACGTGAACAAAACGCCCGACGAGAACCAAAAGAAGAATTGTGGACGCGTGTACACAAAGAATGTGGCCACGGTCTGAAGCAGAAAGGCAACCAGCGTGCCTCTCCAGTGTTTGGTGAATGCGTAGTAGATCTCATCCTCAGTTTCACACACCTTATCTGAGGCTCGATCAAGTGCCTTCTTCCAGCGAGCAAATACTTTGCCCAGAAGTCGAATACTGCGGCTGATCCACTTGAAGTTGCCAGCGAAGTTGACCAGTCCAACCAGGATCCAAAACGTGACAAAGCCAATGGCGAAGGCAAGCAAGTGCCGTTCTGCCGCAGGCGTCTGTTGCAGGGCATAGAAACTGCCCATCAGGATAAACACGATCATACTTAGCCCGCCGAGGAACCGTTCGACGACAATAGTTGCCACAATGCGTGTCGTGGGAGCCTCTGATTTACCTACAACGAGCATCGTTCGTACAGGTTCGCCGCCGAAATACAGCGTGGGTGTGAGATAGCTCACCGCATAGCCTGCAAAGCGCGCGCCGATGAGGCTTCGAAGTGGGATTCGAATGCCGTACGAGCGCAGGATGACCCACCAGCTCAGAATCCAGAATGTCATCGACATCAGTACGTTGCCTAGAACACTGAGTAAGCCAGCTAGCCTCAACCCCAGCATCTGAGCGAAGGTTTCTCTCCATCCGACGAAGGACAGCACTCCGATGAGAATGCCCAGCCCAATGGCAATGGAGAGCACGATCTTCCATCCGCTTCCCTTCAATCTCATAGTAGGTATGCTAGCATGCGTGTTCTCCGCAAGGGAGGGAATCCGTCAACTCTGCGTGGGGCCTACGTCTTATCATTCAAGGACCTCGCGGAGCAAATCCAGTGCAGCGGATATGGCGCTGTCTCGCACGGCCTCTCGATCTCCAGAGAAGTGATACGCCATGCTGTGTGTTTCTTGTTGTGTAGCGACGGCAATGTGGACCGTGCCCAGCGGCTTCTCAACCGACCCGCCTCCAGGTCCGGCAATCCCCGTGATGCTCACAGCGATGTCCGTGTTGAACCGATGAAGGCATCCCTCGGCCATGGCACGGGCGGTTTGGGGACTGACGGCTCCGTGGTCTTGGATGGTCGTACGCGGAACGCCAAGCCACTGGATCTTCACTTCATTTTGATAGGCGATTACACCTCCGATGAAGAACGCTGAGGCGCCTGGAATGGCTGTAAGAGCGTGTGAGAGCCCCCCTCCTGTGCAGGATTCGGCTGTGGCGAGCGTGAGCTCGCCTTGTGTACAGCGAGCCGCGATGTGTTTTCCTACATTCATTGCATCGAATCCTCCCTCTTGTGCGCAGACGTTACTCGATCTGCGGTGTGCACTCCATGAGTCCAGCTGCACTGCGGTCGAAGAGGACATCGCTGGCAGCAAGGATTACGGGGATGGCATACCTCGCGTCCCAAGCGGATCGTCAACAGGTGAAGCTGCTGCATCAGCACCGGATCGGCTGGGAGAAGCGCATTGAGCCGGGGATGTGGATCACCGTGGCCGTTCAACAATCCCATCCGGCGCATGACACGTCGGATGTGTGTATCAACAGGGAATGTAGGCCGATCGAAGCAGAACAAGAGAACAATACTTGCCGTCTTCGGTCCCACGCCTTGAAGCGCGAGCAACCACTGCATCGCGGCATCAACAGGAAGCTCTTCAAGGAACGACAGATCGAGACGGCCCCGCTCAGACACGACAAAGGCAAGCGCCTCGCGGATCGATTTAGCCTTCTGTTGCTGCAAGCCGCCGTGCCGGATGGCGGAAGCAATATCATCCATCGATGCTTCTGCGACCTTGTCTAGGTCACCGAATGTCTCGATCAGCGAGCAAAACGCGCGGTCTCGATTGGTGTCTGTCGTATTCTGCGAGAGGATGGTAAGCACAAGGGTTTCGACTGGGTCTTGACGCGGAATGGATTGGGGCCCGTAGGCGTCAACGAGCTTCTGTGCGATCCAGTTGATTCTTGCTGGTGCATCCATGACCCTGCGAGCATAGGCGGCATGGCCCCAGCATGCAACTGGCCAGGCGTCGAGCGGGTCGTTACCATAGGAGCACTATGATTGAAGCCAAGGCGGGACAGGAGTGGGTGGTCAGACTCCAGGACGGAGAAGACCTTGTGGAGACATTGCGTGAGCTTAGAAGTGATGCTGCGCTCATTCTTGCAGGCGTCGGCATGGTGCGAGATGTGCAGTTAGGATACTGGAATGGCAAGGAGTACGAGATCCATTCCTACACCGAACCGATGGAGTTGGTCTCGACGCAAGGGAATCTGGCCGTCGATGGTAGTGGGCAGCGGATTGTTCACGCCCACGTCGCATTGGCAGCGCAGGATGGATCGATGTGTGGCGGGCATCTCGTGCAGGCGACGGCTCATAACACCGTAGAAATCGGACTATTGCTATTGGTCGATATCTTTTTGGAACGGAGGGCTGAAGAAAGTGGCCTGGTAGGATTGTTCCCCACGATGCAGGTCACAGAGACGAAATCCTAGGCGAATGACGCGGGGAGATGCAGCCCGTGCAGGAAATCCTTTCCGCTGACACGAGCTTTTCCCTCGCGTTGTAGGTCGAGGACCTCAAGCAGGTGATCCTGCGTTCCAATTAACAAACGATTCGTCTCAGATGGTCCGATTTCTCCTGGAGCGAGAACCCCGGATGCGTGCGCAGTCAGCCGGGTGCGATGAATCTTGATGCGATGGTTTCCCAAGTGCGTCCACGCCCCTGGCCAAGGGACTGTCCCCCGCACAAGATTGTGGATGTGTTGGGCTGGCATGCGCCAGTCGATGCGTCCATCGGCTCGGGTCAGACTGGGAGCGAAGGAGACACCGATCTGCGGCTGCGCCATTGCCTGAATGCGTCCGCTCTCCAAGCCCTCAAGGGTCTTCAGGATGACATCTGCCCCCAAGGATGCCAGCCGCTCCTCAAGCTCTGCAGCGGTTTCTTCGGGTCCGATTGACAGCGACTTCAACATCAGAATGTCGCCGGTGTCCAAACCTCGCTCGATGAAGAACGTGGTGATACCACTCTCTTCTTCTCCGTTCATGATGGCCCGATTAACTGGTGCAGCGCCGCGATAGGCAGGCAACAGCGATGCATGAATGTTGACGGTTCCCAGTCGCGGCAGATCAAAGACAGCGGTTTTGAGCAACTGGCCATAGCATGCTACCACGATGACATCCAGCGAGAGATCCCTAAGCATCTCGACGAACTCCGCGTCATTGATGTTGTTCGGCTGGATCAGCCGTAGATGTCGCTCTACTGCAGCCTGCTTCACAGCAGACGCCTGCAGTTTGGCATGACGGCCGACAGGGCGATCAGGCTGTGTTGCAACCAGATCTATCCCGTAGGCGTCGTCGAGCGCGTGTAGTGCAGGACAGGCAAACTCGGAAGTCCCGAAGAAGGCAAGATTCACTTAGGTCTCCTCTTTCTCCCTCTTCGCGCGTTGATATTCCCGGATCAGGCTTTGCTTCCGCGCCGCAGAAAGTCGGTCGAGGAACAGATTGCCATTGAGGTGATCCATCTCATGTTGAATGGCACGAGCGATGATGCCTTCTCCTTCGAGTCGAATGCGCTCACCCTGCAGGTTGAGACCTTCGACCACGGCGCGTGAGAAACGCGGCACGATAGCATCGACGCCAGGAACGCTCAGGCATCCTTCGTGAATCTCCTCTGTTGCATCCGATAGCTCGATGATCTCAGGATTGATCAGAATATGAAACTCGTCATCGGCATCGAGCACGAAGATGCGCTTGGAAATGCCGATCTGAGGGGCAGCAAGCCCGACGCCATTGCGGCGAATCATCACCTCGACCATCGACTCACAGATATCGCGGATCTCCTGATCGATAACGGAAACGGTCTCAGCCTTCTTCCGGAGAACGGGATCTCCGTACGTGCGAATGTCCATGATCTCCTCTTGCGTGCGGGATGCCAGCATTATAAAGTAGCCTTCGGGATGCCACAAGAGAACAGCGATTGGAAGATTCGCATCGAGAAGGTCCTTGAGCTCGAGGCTGCGACTGGATTCAAAGACCGTGCCACTACATGCGGTCTGGAAGCGTTTGTCCGGCAGCAAAGTCCAGCGACGTCAGATTGTGTGGCCGGATATGGGGCCGCTAGCACCTCCGACCGTCGCGCGATGATCGCACGTCTTGCTGTGTCTCTTGGCTCGGAGACTGTTGCTGCGCCATCGATCCCACAGGCTCTCCCCAAGCTATCTGAAGCGATCACCAAAGCACAAGGGATTGGCGCCAAGCGAGCTGCGCTTCTTGCGAAGCTGGGAATCAAAACGATTGAGGACTTGTTGATGTTCTTCCCTCGGCGGCTTGAAGATCGAACGCAAGCGACACGCATCGGAACGCTCCAGGATGGCATGGAGGTTGGCATCCGAGGCACGGTTCACGTTATTCAGAAGGTGCGAACGAGTCGGCAAGTAACGTTGACGAAGGCGACAATCGGTGATGGGACAGGCTTTCTCTCTGCGGTGTGGTTCAACCAACCGTGGTTGTCCGATCAGATCAAACGTGGCTCGGTGATCGACCTGTACGGACGCGTTGAGCGAAGCTATGGCGAACTGCAGATGAAGTCGCCCGTCTGGGAATCTGAAGGTGCTGGTATTGAGACAGGGCGCTGGGTGCCTGTTTATCCAGCCACTGAAGGCATCATGCCACGTTCTATACGATCTCTTATTCATCGGAATCTAGATACCTACTTGCCCAGCATCCGGGAGGCGCTGCCTGCTGACATGCGCGAGCGATTTGGTCTTTTGGCGCGTCGCAGCGCCATCGAAGAGATCCATCGTCCTAGCGATCCAGCTTCGTTTGAGAGAGCACGACGGTCCCTTGCATTTGAAGAATTCTTTCTGCTTCAGCTGGGGTTGCTGCAGTCTGCACGATCTGAGACCGGCCGAGCGCATGATGGCAAGAGGGGC
>Ga0272441_10010396_pt1 | contig 14092 bp, 7 predicted proteins | sample SSMProp6N_FD_193582 | JGI IMG/M metagenome (GOLD analysis project Ga0272441, IMG submission 193582) | Marine sediment archaeal communities from Little Sippewissett salt marsh, Falmouth, MA, United States - SSM-Prop-6N | ecosystem: Environmental > Aquatic > Marine > Wetlands > Sediment ... | reverse complement strand
CCCGGGCAGATCCCGACGAATCTGATGAACTTCGTTCCGTACAGCGCCTACGACGAGCCGGTTCTGATGCACCACGAGGGGAACCCGGGTCACCACTATCAGCTCGCCCTGATGCGCGACATGGATCTCTCGATCCTTCGGCGAGACCGGTTCGGTCACTACTACACCCGACACCCCACGTTCCAAGGGTTCACCGAAGGATGGGCGCTCTACGCGCAGGCGCTCGCCCAGGAGATGGGGCTGTACGAGGACGACCCGGTTGGAGCGATCTGCGAGCTGCGCCTTCAGCTCGTGCAGGTGTCACGAACGCGAGCTGACATCGGACTGAACGTCCTCGGGTGGACTTGGGAGGAGGCGGCCGACTACCTGTTCGAGGCGACCGGCCGACTGACCCACGAGACGGACTCGCTCCGCTACGACTCCTACCCCGCGCAGGCCGTCGGATACGGAATCGGCTACCTGACCTTTTGCGAGATGCGCCGCGCGGCCGAGGAGGCGCTCGGAGACCGCTTCGACGTCAAGGAGTTTCATCGGGTGATTCTGGAGCACGGGGCCATCCCATTCGAGATCCTCGAGCGAATCTTCGACGAGTGGCTCGCCGACAAGACGTCTTGACGTAGGAGCTCGAAGTCCCGCAACGAAGTACGAGAGAGGCCTGGGCCTGCCGCAGGCCTCTCTTCCGTTAGACGCGCGGCGAGCCATCCTCGTTGCCGATCTTGAGAGGCCGCCAAGCAGAGATCGACTTCCGACTCATCCGAGTGCGCGCCCATCTGCCGATGAGGTGCACACGGCAGATGGGTGAGTTTGCCTCCTCTGTGCAGGTCATGCTAGGGTGAGCCAGCGAGTCTGCACATGGAGTGGGTTCAATGGGTTACGGTGGCACGCGGAGTTCAGTGCCGAGTTCGTCCCCACAACGGCTGCATCTTCCGCAGCCCCACTCCCGATTCATGACTCCCCGTAGGTCGACAACCGCATCCCCTGTCGCTCGGACAGGCCTTGCAGTGCCGGACTCTCACCTTCGAGAAAGCCCAAGGAGGCTCAGATGGTTTCTCGCACGTCCGTTGGCGTAGATACAGATAGGATAGGCGCGAGCAAGGTCAGCTCAGCAAGAGCCCAGCGCGTCGCCACCTTCGTACCGCGCGCTTTCGTCGCCGCCGGACTGATCGTTGCCCTCGTCGCCGGACTCGGCCTAGCCACGTGGTCGCAAACACCCGTTCCGGAGGTCGAACTCGATATGCCCGATTTCGTCTCGATCGGTGAGGACTTCGAGTTCACGGTCAAGTTCCGCAACGCCACCCCGAACACCATCGGGGATGGCCCGTTCATCGACCTCTTCGCCGAATACCTGGGCATCGACTGCACAGACGAGGTGACGTCAGGCGTCCCCGGGCCGTGCGACGGAATTGAGATCCTGAGCGCGGAGCTCGTCCTTTCGAGTCCGCCTTCCTACGCGTTGCCGCCGGTGAATCCCCAAATCGAACTGGTCCCTCTTGCGACACCCACAACGTCCACGTGCCCGTCCGGTCTGTGCCTCACGGGCTCCGCCTACTTGTCTCACCCGTTCGATGCCGTGCCAACGTATCCGTCGGGGCTCGGACTCGATGGCTTCCAGGCATTCGTGATTCGGTTGCCGTTCAACGGATATTCGGGGGACGCCATCGACGCCGAAATCAAGGTCAAGGCCCGCGTCCACGAGTACGCCGATCACGGAGCGCAGCTCTGCATCTACGCACGCGGAGGCTTCAAGAACGGCGCGAACACCCCGCTTCTCTCGGGAACCGTGGCTGCGTGCATCCCAACCGGCGCCTTCTCAGTCACGAAGAGCCACGCCCCCATCGACTGCGACTGCAGCTGCACGCATTGTGCAGACGAGACGGTCACCGGACCGCACTACCCGAGCACCTACTCGATTGACATTCATGTCGCGGCCAATCAGACGCTCGAAGAGCTGTTCCTTCGCGACGAGCTTCCCGCCGAGATCCAATACATCCCCAACTCACTCGTCGTCAGTCCGCTGGGAACGGGATACGTTCCCGTAGAACTCCCCAACGGGAGCGAACCCGGTGGACTTGTGGAGCTGGTCTGGCCGGTCTTGGATCAGTCCGTCACTGTCGAGTACAGCTTCTTCATCCCCGAACAGGACGCGTCCGGCAATCCCATCGTCTGGGAGGGCTGCGAACCCGAATCCGCCCACAACGTGGTCGTCGCCGAAGCCTACTGGCTTCCCCTTGACCCACGCGACCTGGACGAATGCGGGGGACCGTGCCACCTCGTCGACAACTCGGAACACGATCTTGAGATGAAGTGCATCGCCTTGCAGAAGACGGTCGAGCTGTCGACCGACATCAACCATCCGAGCGTAACCCCCGACGATCAACTCACGTACAAGCTCGACTTCCAGATCTCCGACTACACATCGTTCCGAGGCATCGAGGTCGTGGACCATCTCTCCGACGGCCAGACGTACCTCGGTGGGGCGACGCTCCACATCGAGGACCCGGGTCTCGGAACTCACGACATACCGCTCGACGACTACCTCGAACTCGACCCGTCTCCCTTCGCCTATCCATGCCCAGTCGCAGGCGGAACATGCGGAAGCGCACCGTATGCGAGCATCGCCGTCGGAACTGTACTCGTGTTCCACGTGCACGACGCCATGAACGACCTCATCGGGAGCGACGTCCTCACCGGGGTTCCCGATCCCGCAGCACCAGCCACCACCGGGCGAATCACGTACTCCGTGTCCGTCGACGATGTCTTCGAGGACCACTGGTACCACAAGGGCGGGCTGTACGCCGGGCAGTCCGATGCTGAGGTTGACAAGCTTGACCCGCTTCTGAACTGCGCCTATATCCGAGGCGAGCAGCTCGAACCCGTGTCGAGCACGGCGGACGACGGAAGCTACACGTGCGCGCGCGTTACCGGAGACAGCTTGGCCAAATCGATCTACCGAGTCTACCGTCCGGGCGCTTCGCAGCCCCTGATCTACGAGAACACGAACCCAGACGCGTGGAGTTGCCCGAAGGACGTGTTCCCCGGCGACCTCGTCACCTACCGGATCTACAAGGTGATCCCCTCTTGCGACGCCGAGTACCTGGCGATTACCGACTGGCTGCCGCTCGACGTGTTCGACGTTTCCCCGTCCGATTGGAGCTACGACTCCTCAGGACCGAGCACACAGGCACCGTCCGTCAACGAGTGGAAGCTGGGACCGGACCATTCGACGTATCCGCCCGCTCCCACCTTCAGCAGCCCGAGCGTGAACGAGCTCCACTTCAACTACGGCTCGATCGTCGACACCGGTGCGAACACGCAGTGCACGGTTGACCTGCTGTTCACCGTCGAGGTCACCGGCCACCCGCTTCCCGACGAGACACTCGTCGTCAACACGGCGCAGGAATGCGAGAGCATCACGTATTCATCCGGCTGCTCCGGCGGCTCCTGTCCCGGCACAGGAAGCACGTTCTGTCAGATGGCGATTGCAGCGTTCACGCTGCGCGAGCCCGAGCTTCACATCACCAAGGGGGTCGTGATCGCAAGCCCTTGGGAGAACCCGTCGATCCCGGGCTACGGAACCTTCGTGCCTGCAACGCCAGGGCCCGTGCCGTTTTCGTTCCCGTGCGAGACGGCTCCCGGCGAGCCGGCTTTCCTTCAGCCGATCGTTTCTCAGGATCTCCAGTTCCTGCCCGTTGATAGTGACCTGTACGATGTGGACGCAAACGATGTCATGAAGTTCGCAGTCGTCGTGGAGAATCTCGGAGGCGCCCCTGCGTACGACGTCGTGATCGCCGACGACTTCCCCGATACATGCTTCGAAGCGCCGTCGTGCGGTCTCAACCTCGCTGTCACGGACGGCGCAGGCGACCCGTTCGCGTGCAATCCCGTCTCTCCGAGCTTGTGCGCACCGAGCGACTTCTTCGATCCCGGGACCGGCATTCAGCTCGTGGATCCGGGCCCGACCGCCGTCGATCCCGGCGCCATCGACGGGTACAGCGATGACTCGGGAAGAAACATCGCCGTCATCACCTACGACCTCCGGCTCAGACAGGACGTGTCGATCGGGCAATGCTGTGCGAACACGGCCGAGCTCGTTCACTACGCCTCGGTGGACGGAGGTGACAACTTCGTCGGGCAGGACCTGGTCGACCCGACCGAGGAGGAGGACGACGCAAGAGTCTGCCTCCTTCCTGATGCGTCGAAGTGCATCATCGCCACCTCCGAGACGCACACGACCCCGCAGGAGGGAACGTCCGTCGCCGCCACCATCGGCGAGATCGTCCGATACCGACTGATCCTGGAGCTTCCCGAGGAGCAGTATCCGTACCTTCTCGTCAGGGACTACCTCGACGACGGGATGGAGTACATCGACGGCTCGGCAACGTGCGCGTTCTTCTACGACAACGCGATGGTCGCACCGAACATCAGCGTCACGCAGCCCCAGGCGCTGCCGACCGGAGGGTGCCTCGCAGACTTCTCACAGGTGGTTTGGGAGTCCATCGAGCCTGAGCTGTTCTCGATCTCGAGCTTCCCACTGGAATTCGATATCGGCGGCATCTGGAACCAGGACGATGATCCGGACTCCGAGTATTTGGTGATCGAGTACTGCGCGATCGTCGCGAATACCGGATCCAACCAGGATGGAGATCCACTCACCAACCTCTTCAAGGCGGTCACCGGCAGCGGCAGTGCGATTGCTGTGTCCAACACAGCGACCGTGTGGATCGTCGAGCCCGAGCTCGATGTTTCCAAGCACGCCACCTACATCGACACTGACAGCGATGGGTGCCCGGACACCTGGCAGTTCGACGTGACCGTCGAGAACACCGGAAGCTCGACTGCGTTCGACATCGCAGTTCAGGATATCCCGCTGCCCAGCGGATCGTGGAGCCTGCCGAGCGCGTTCCAGTGCTCGAACCCCCTCGTCATGGGGGATCTGACGAACTGGCCGACCTCGTACGGCTGGAAGGTCCCGACTCTCGCCCCGGGCGACTCGGAGACCTGCCAGCTCGTCATGAAGCTCGGCGACGAGTGCTGCAACGCCGTCAACAAGGCGCAGGCCACGTGTACGAGTCTTCCGGGGCTCCAGGGAACCATGCAGAACCCGACAGGGTTTCACGCAGGTACAGCCGGTTCCCTGATGGGTGAGCGAACCAGCTACTTCGGCTCCTACGACCTGCCTCTCTGTGGGAAGGTCACAGGCAAGAAGCTCGGAGACCACGACGGAGACGGCGTCTTCGATGGACAGGAAGACTGGGAAATCGCGGCTACCGGCCCCGGGTCGTCAGGCTGCATCCAAACAACGTCGACCGACACGAATGGCGAGTACGAGTTCTGCCTCGCTCCCGGAACCTACACGATCTCTGAGACCCTCCAGCCGGGATGGACCGCCGTCGGCCCGACGAGCTACACGGTGAACGTCGCCGCCGGGCTCACACCCGAAGTAGACTTCAAGAATGAGGCGGGCCAGACGTGTTCCTGCGCCGTGACCTTTGGATTCGTGGACTACAACGGAGTCGTCCAGACAGCGAAGTGCAACATGAACGACGTGGTGACCGTCACGATGCAGTCGTCCACAGACGTCGTCTCCATCAGCACCGACGCCGTCTGCACGCCGCCGGTCTGGCCGTGCCAGGCTTCCTACCACTGGACCATCCTCGACTCTGATGCCCTCACCGTCTACACGGCGACGACGCCCCAGATCACCTTCGATCCTCCGGGGAGCGATACGTACGAAGTGACCCTGAAGCACTACTGCGCGGCTGTCGAGTGCAGGTGCGCGTTCCACCTCGTCGTGAATGAGCCCACCGGCTGCAACTGCGGCCAGTGGGATTCCGTGACCGTCACGGGGCCGGACTACACGGGACTTCCTGTCCAGTCCAACAGCGTCATCGGCGCGGAAGATGGATCGACGCTCACGGTCACCGCCGACTACTCCTGTTTCCCAGGTTCGTGCCCGGTAAGCAGCTATGGCTACAAGCTGTCGTATGGCACGGGGACTCAGACGACGGGTGTGGTCACGGCTGACCCGGCGCAGTTCAGCTTCGGTGTGAACGTGAGTTCCTCTCCGATCGTCGTTGACATCACACCCACGTGTGGGGGGCAAGACTGCACGAAGTACTCGTTCACCGTCTACGGCGTGTTCAACAAGGGCAGCACGTCGGCGGCGGACTGCATCGCCCAAGCAGCGTTCACGCTCAACGGATCTTCGGAACCGTTCATCCAGATCGGCGCCGAGGAGGAGCTGATCCTCGATGGAAGCTTGAGCACGTGCGTCAGCAACTACTTCGTGACGGTCCAGCAGTCGGACCGGAATTGGTCGCAGATCGGACCCCGCGCGGAACGCTATCTCTCTCCGAGTGAAATCGCTCGGATCGACCAGTTTGACGTCCGCCTGTTCGCCGCGTATCGAGGCCTGACGATGGAGCCTGGGAAGTACTACCGCATCGTCCTCGGCGTCGGCCATCCGTGGCACGACATGACGAAACTCGTCTACATCCGGGAATAGATCGCAGCCCGGCCGGGAGGGCGCTCGCTGGAGTGCCCTCCCGCTCGTGCAAGGACTGCGACTCTGCCCCTACGATCGTCGCGCGCGGAGTTCCACGCGGATCATGAGCAGCAGCAGAAGCCCCGTCGAGGCAATGGCGCGGACAGCGTAGACGGTCGCGAGCAGGCCCTCGCTCGACAGGAGAGAGAAGATCGGCGCCAACATCAGCCCGATCCACATCGTGAACGACTCGGTGTTCCGATCCGAGTGCCAGAGACGCTTCACGACGGGGAAGTAGGCGATCACCAGGATCGTCTGAATCGCCGCGTGAGCGGCCACGTGCTGGCGGGACAGAACCCAGGCGACGAGGATCGCCACAACTGCGCCGAGACATCCGAGGTCGAAGCGGGTGAACCGCGTGCTTCGGTCCCCCCACAGCGCGATCGCAACCGCCACTCCGCTGACGAGGACGAGGTCGGCCGTGTTCAGGATGTTGTCCAGCAGGCCGAAGTCACCTTCAGCCAGGTACGTTAGCAAGCTTCCGACCACGGCGATCGTGAAGAAGACCCACATCGCGAGCGCGGGGCTGATCCGCCCTTTCCGGATCAGGTAGACATAGCGAAGCCCGATCACGAGATTCGTCGCGACGACCGCGGCAATCGAGAACGCTCTCAGCCAGGGCATCCGCGCCTCCCTCCACGCTGAGTCACTCCGGCGTCGAACCGCTCGACGGCTTCGAGCCCGCCAGCCGCGGGAACGCCCGCAGCTTCGCCAGCAGCACCGGGCCGACGAACAGGTCTCCGGCGAGAGCCGTGATCACGGCGGTCCCGGAGAGGATGCCGTAGCTCGCCAGGATTCCCAGCCTCGCGAACAGGAAGACGGCGAAGCCGGCCGCCAGGATCGCCGTGGTGAAGCAGAGCGCCTTCCCGACCTTCCGCAGCGCGCGCATCATCGCCTCCTCTCGATCGCCGACGACCTCCAGTTCGTCACGGAAATGAGAGAAGAAGTGGATCGTGTCGTCGACGACGATGCCGATCGCGATCGACGCGATGATCGCCGTGGCGATGTTCAAGCCGAACCCTGCGTACCCCATCAGCCCGAGCACGAACACGATCGGCAGCGTGTTCGGCAGGATGCTCATCAACCCCGCGCGCCATCCGAAGACGATCATCATCATCGCAGTGATGACGGCGACGGCGAGGCCGAAGCTCTGGATCTGGGTCAACACGATCCGATCGTTGACCCCGCTTACAAGGAGGTCCATTCCTGTGACTTCCGCGCGCACGCCGGAGAACTCGCTCGCCGCGAACGCTCTCACGTCGTCGATCAACGCGGTTCTCTCCGCGTCCTCCATCTGCCGCGTGCGGATCGAGATGCGTGCGGTGGCGTAGTCGCCGGACACGTAGTCGCGCAAGCCCGTCCCGCCGGACATCTCGTAGAGGAGAACGTAGCCCGCGACCTCACTCTGTGTGTCCGGGATCGTGAAGAACTCGCCAAGATCTCCGTGGAACGCCCGGTTCATCAGCTTCACGGTGTCGGCGAACGAGTACGCGACGGAGACGCCAGGGTGCTCCTCGACGTGCCGAGCCAGCCGATCCATGACGCGCAGCGTCGCCGGACCCTTGAACGCGCTCGGCTCGCCGAACAGGACGACCTCGGTACTCGAGATCCCGCTCAGGTGCTCGTCGAAGAAGTCGATCGACGTGCGAATCGACGAACCCTTCCGGAAGTAGTCGACCATCGACCCTTCCGTTCGGATCCAGAGGATCCCGACGCTCATCGCGGCGATGAGCCCCAGCGTAGCCACGATCACCCAGCGCGGATGCTTCGCATTGAACCGCCCGACCCGACCGAGGAACCTCTCCAACCCTTGGTTGCGCGGGATCCTCCGAGTGCGGTGACTGGTCCAATCCAGCCCCATCGGAACGAGGATCATCGCGAGCAGGAAGGCGGTCATGATGCCGAACGCCGCGAAGAAGCCGAGATGCCGGATCGTCGGGATCCGGCTGACGGCGAGAGATCCAAACCCCACCGCCGTCGTCAGCGCGGTGAACAGACACGGCTTCCCCGCGCGTCGGTAGGTCGCCAAGAGTGCCTCCTCGCGGCTCACGCTCCTCGTGCGCTCGATCCAGTACTGCGAGATGAGATGGACCGAACTGGCCACCCCGATCACCGTGATCAACGCGAACAGGGTCGTCGAGACCGGCGTGATCGGTGAGCCGACGAGCGACTTGAGGCCGAGCGTCCAGCCGAGGCTCAGCACCACGGTCACCAGCGGCAGGATCACGCTGGGTACGTTCCGGAAGAAGATCAGAAGAAGCACCCCCGTGAAAGCCAATCCGAGGGGGAAGAAGAGGCCGATGTCCGCCCCGAGCATCCCTTCCACTTCGCGCTCGGTCAGCGTGTTCCCTCCGCTGAAGAAGCGAAGGCCTGTCGCCGCCTCCTCCGCGTCGAGCGTCGCCTCCAACGCGTTGATGATCTCGCTCGACATCTCGTCGTAGACGAGCTCCTCCGGGCGGTCGATCTCGAGGACGATCGACAGCGTCCGCTCGTCCTCCGAGATCAGATTGCCTGTAATGAAGGTGTTGATTCGGATGCGCTGACGCAGCGCCTCGACGTCGAGCTCCTCTCCTTCGGGAATGAGCGGCCGAACCTCGAGGGCGGTCTCGGTCCCGACGATGTCGTCGACGGTGGCGAGGCTCACGGCCTCCTTGACGTACGGGACCGCTTCCTCAAGCCGCTCCGAAAGACCGCGAAGGTACTCGAGAGTCTCCGGCGACAGCGCGTCATCCGGCTCGTACGCGACAACGACGAATTCATCCGACTCGAACTGCCGTTCGAACGCCTGATATGCCTCGAGCGTCGGATCGCCGGACGGGTACCAAGTGGTTTCGTCCTCCTCCATCGACAAGTCGCCGAGCTGCAGAGCAAAGAACGCCGTGGCGACCACGACGAAGAGAAGCCAAATCCACTTCCATCGCAGAATGAAGCGTCCGAATGAGACCATTCGTCTCCTCCCGCTCGAAACCTGCGGCGGATGGTAGTCGAAGCCCAAAGGGCAGGCAATGCAGAACGGGAGATGGAATCAGCAGCTCAATCACTCTTGTCCCGCGCGAGATCTCCCGGTTTCCTAGCCTTCGCCGGGCCGGAAGAGGGAATGGCAGAGCGCCTCCTGAAGGGAAGCCAGCTTCTCCAGCGCCCCGGCCAGCTTGATGCGGATCTCAACGGGAAGCGGCACCGACCGCAGGCTTCGGATCCGCGAGTAGTCGATCTCCGGAGCCGGGTCGGATGCCCGCTGCGTCGCGTCAAGTGAGACGTAGCTCAGCGCCTCGCGTGCCTTGAAGATCTCGGCGATGCCCTCCTCCGTGATGTTCACCGACTCCGAAAGCTCGGTCAGCGTCGGAAGCTCCCCGTTCTCGCTAAGCAGGCGTGCCTCGGCGACCTCCAGCTGCCGGTTGAGATCCTTCATCCAGTTCGGAACCTCGAGTTTCTTGACGCGGTCGCGGATGTGCTCGCGGATCTCTCCCTTAATCAGGTTCTCCGCATACTGGCGGAACGGCTTGCCGTGGGCGAGTTCGAAGTTGTGAACGGCGTTCAGTAAGCCAAGGTATCCCGCGCGGAAGAGCTCATCGTCCTCGAAGCCCGTGTTCTGAAACGACTCCGCGATCACGTCGTGGAGAATCGGCGTCGCACGAGCGAGGATTGCCTCACGCAGCGAACCGGCCGCCTCGCGTTCGCTCGCGAGTGCCTCGAGCAATTCGTCGAGCGGGCGATCGTCTCCGTTGACCTGTCCCTTCGCCATGACTAGAAAGCGAATTCGAACCCGAACGAGACGAGCTGCAGGCCGGTCGCGTCGAAGTCGGCACGGGTGTGCAGCTCGACGCCGCTGAAACAGACGGAGGCGAAGACGCATTCCCCGGCGAAGCCGAACGCATCGAACGTCGTCAGGCTCTTGAACGTCACAGGATCGATGAACGCGTCGACGCCGATGCGTTCCTCGGCAAACAGGAACGACCCGTCGAACGACGTCTCGGACGTTATGGTCACACTGCAAAGCTCGAACGAAACGGCAAACGCCTGTCCGCCGAAGACGATCGTCAGCGGTGACGGCGTCGTCGCTTCGACGAAGAATGTGTGCGAGGTGAAGCGTACGAGGTCGATCGTCAGATCGACGATGAACGCCATCCCGGAGATGTTGAACGATCCGTCGAGCGTGATTGATGTCAGAAAGCTCAGATTCGGCTCCTCGAACCGATACCCCAGCTCAAACAGCATCTGTGATAGGCCCAGGTAGTCGAACCATGTCGTGTTGCTCGCGATCAGGCCGAGATAGTCGACCTCGAGCCGCACGAGTTCCTCCTCGAAGTAGAAGCCGCTCACGACCGTGACGTCGAGGTCGATCGGCGCCGCGCAGAGCGTGTCCATGTAGGCAAACAGCTCCAGAAGCGCGAACGAGAACGGCGCGTCCACACCGCCCAGGAGGTTAACGAGATCCACGGCACCGAAGCCCGTGAAGCTCGTGATCGAGAAGCCGCACACGATGGTGCTCGACAGCTCGACGATGCCGGCCATCGAGTACGACGGCGTCTGCGGGCTGCCGATGTTGGCAAGAATCCAGTCGATGCCGAACTGCACCCCGACGATCCCGAGATCGACCGACAGCTGGTTCCAGCTGAAGGTCGGCTCAAAGCGGATCTGCTCGGCGATCTGCACCGCACCGAGATCGACGCCGAGCGTGATCCTCTCCGACTGGAATCCGTCGAGATCGAACCCCGTCTCGGAGGCGAACGAGAAGCCACTCACGTCGAATCCGAGGCTGAGATCCACACCGATGTTGAAGGAGGCCGGCGGAACCGGCGTGTACGACACGTCGAGGCCCACGCTCCCGGTGAATCCAACGTCATCCGCCGCCGCCGCCCACCCAAAGACGGACACAAGGACGGCGACCGCTAGCCAGCCTGCACACCTGCGCGACATGATGACCTCCTCCAAGATCTCGTCACAGCGTACGAATCGGCGAGATTGGAGGGCCGGAAACGGGGCCTACAGACGCCGTGGGTTCGTCACCGGCGGCCGGGACAGTTGTACCGCCCGTTTGGGCCGATGAAACGGCACGAGACGACCATCCGTATCGCCTCGCGCCGCATCGGGTGGGGAATCGCAGCACGCTCCCCATCCACGCGAGGGCGCCCGCTAGGTTCCCTTGTCGATCTCCATCACGCTCAGAACCATGCCCGTGAGGAGCTTCGGATAGAAGTCGGTCGACTTCTGAGGCATCTTCTCCCCGTGGTCGGCGACACGTACCACCTCGGCCGCCGAGGTCGCTCTCAGGTAGAGCAGAAGCTGCTCCGCGCAGGATGCCACCGCCTCGGCGCCTCCTGCGGCGTCCACCGTGTACGTCACGTGCGTCTGATCCTCGAGCGCCTGCGCGTCGATTCCGAGAAGCCGCTCGAGAATCCCGGCATGCAGGATCGACACGTCGAGGCCGTTGTAGTCGTCCGAGTTCTCTCCCGGGATCAACGACGCGAGGTCGACGTCCTCTCGGAGGCTCAGCGTGGCGTAGTGACCGCCCGCGACGCAGCCGAACGTGTGGGCCGGCCCGGATGCGACCACCGCCGTCATCGCGCCCATCGACGGGTGGCGCACGACGTCGAACTGCCCCTCCGCTCGAGCCAGGAAACCCTCGGCATCGAACCCATCGACGGCGTGAACGAGGCGATGAATCGGCCGAATCGACATCCCCGGCTCGTCGATGTTGAACAGCGTCATCATGCGCACGTCGAAGGACTCGGGCGCGCCGGGCGACCAGCCGTTCGCCTCACACTCGCGCATGTAGTTGACCGCCGTCTCGTATCGGTGATGACCGTCGGCGATGTAGAGATCCCGCTCGTCGAGCGCACTCCGAACGGCCTCGATCGCTTCGGGATCCGTGATTCGCCACATTCTGTGGTCGTTGCCGTCCGCGTCCGAAGCCACGACGTCAGGTTCCCGTCCGTCGATCGCCGCAGCCGCCGCCTCGTCGGCTCGACGGCTCGGATCGGAGTAGAGCATGAAGATATGACCGAAGTTCGCTTCGGTTGCCCGCATCAGCCGCAGCCGATCCTCACGGGGCCCCTTGAGCGTTCGCTCGTGCGCGTGCACGCGTTCCGGCTCGAGCTTGCCGAGCGCCACGATTCCCTTCCGCGTCAGCCGCTCGCCGCCGAACTCGTAGGTCTGGTGGTAGGCGTACAGGCCAGGAGCCTCGTCTCTGACGAGGATCCCTCCATCGATCCACGCGCGCAGGTTGTCCACGGCTCGCGTGTAGACGTTCGCCGCTTCGCCGTCCCCCGGCTCTTCCTTCCCCTTGATGATCCGGACGATGTTGTACGGGCTTCGCTCATAGCACGCGTCCTGCACGTCCGGGTAGACCCGGTCGTACGGCGGGGAGACGACGTCGGAGAGGTCTCTGACCAACGCCGCGTCATACCGATACCCTCGAAACGGAATGATCTTCGCCACGCGTCCCCCTATCCGATCGAGCTTGCGAAGTCGATGACGATTTGCGCCGCCTCCGCGCCAACGCGCGACTGCGCTTCGACCGTCGCCGCCCCGATGTGCGGCGTCAGAGAGACATTCTCGAGGGCCAGGATGGCGTGATCCGCCGCGACCGGCTCCGTTTCGAAGACGTCGAGCGCCGCTCCCGCGACCTTGCCCGACTCCATCGCCGCGACGAGCGCACCTTCGTCGATCACGCCGCCCCGAGCGCAGTTGACGATCCGAACGCCGTCCTTCATCTTGGCGAACTCACCGGCGCCGATCGTCGAGCCCACCGCCGGATCGAACGGGATGTGAAGCGAAATGAAGTCGCTCTCTGCGAGGAGCCGATCCATGTCGACCATTTCAGCAGCACCGGCGACAGGGCAGGTGCCGACGTACGCGTCGTACGCGATCGTCCGCATCCCGAGCACCTGCGCCTTCACCGCAAGTGCGCAGCCGATCCGGCCGATGCCGACGATTCCGAGCGTCTTGCCGTCGAGTTCGACGCCCTTGAGCGCCTTCTTCTCCCACTTGCCGGCCTTCATCGAAACCGTCCCGCGGGCGATGTGCCGCGCGAGCGAGAGCATGTGTCCGAGAGCAAGTTCTGCGACGGAATTCGAGCTCGCCGCCGGTGTGTTGCGAACGGCCACGCCCTTCTGCTCCGCGTGGCCGAGGTCGACGTTGTCGAGCCCAACGCCAGCCCGAACGACGAGCTTCAGATTCGTCCCCGCGTCGATCACGGGGGCGGTGACCTTCGTCGCGCTCCGGATGACGATCGCGTCGTAGCCACCGATCTCATCGAGCAGCTGCTCCGCGGTCAGATCAGTCTTCTCGTCAACCTCGAGACCGGCGTCGCGCATCGCGGCGACCGCCTCCGACGCGAGCGGGTCGGATGCTAGAACCTTGAATGCCATGCGCCTCCTCCTACAGCCCGAGAACGGCCTCGATCACCTTCAGGAGGCCCTCGATCTCGTCAGCTTGCGTGTCGCCCATGTGCGCGATCCGGAACGTCTTGCCCTTGATGTCGCCGTACCCGTTGGAGATCCGCACGTTGTACTCGGCCGCCAGCGTCTTGATCAGGCCGGCCACGTC
>Ga0272441_10010395_pt1 | contig 14095 bp, 13 predicted proteins | sample SSMProp6N_FD_193582 | JGI IMG/M metagenome (GOLD analysis project Ga0272441, IMG submission 193582) | Marine sediment archaeal communities from Little Sippewissett salt marsh, Falmouth, MA, United States - SSM-Prop-6N | ecosystem: Environmental > Aquatic > Marine > Wetlands > Sediment ... | reverse complement strand
TGATGGAACGATACAGGACCTTTGATCATACAGCCGATCTCGGTCTCGAGATATACGGGCGGGACGAGAAGGAACTCTTTTCCAATGCCGCCTTTGCCCTCTTTGACATGATAACGGATATAGATACCGTCGCGGTGACTGAGAAACGAAGGGTTGCAATTGAAGGTTCTGACCGGGAAGATTTACTGATCAACTTCATGAGGGAACTACTGTCCCTCTTCCATATCGAGGGGTTCCTGATGCATCGCTTTATCCTGGGTGAGTTGAAGGAACATTCCCTTGCGGGAGAGGCACAGGGCGAGATATTTGATCCGGCGAGGCACGCCATACATGCAGAGATAAAGGCCGTCACCTATCACCAGGTACAAATCACGCCGACGTCGGATGGTTTAGCAGGACGGGTCATCTGTGATGTCTGATGTCAGGATAGAAAAGTTCGACGATTTTCGGTGGATTATACCACCGGTAGAGGGGATGCGTGTCCCCGGCATGATCTATTCCAGCAGCGATATGATCGGTGGTATCGATACCGACGAGAGCCCGAAACAAGTTGCCAATGTTGCCCACCTTCCTGGAATTATCAATTATTCAATGGCGATGCCCGATATGCACTGGGGTTATGGATTTCCCATAGGAGGGGTGGCGGCCTTTGATGCCGCCGATGGGATTATTTCTCCCGGAGGAGTTGGCTACGACATCAACTGCGGTGTCCGTCTCATGACGACGAACCTTCGCTTCGACGAGATAAAAAACCGGGTGGCCGACCTCGTCACGGCCCTTTTCAGGGACATACCAACCGGTGTGGGATCGAAGGGATCGATCAAACTCTCGGTACAGGAAGAGAGAAAAGTGCTTCTCGAAGGGGCGAAGTGGGCCGTCGATCAGGGATACGGTTGGAACGACGATCTTTTGTCCACCGAGGATGAGGGTACGATGGAAGGAGCCGATCCCGACTGCGTGAGCGACAGGGCCCTCGAACGGGGCCGACAGCAGCTTGGTACTCTCGGATCGGGTAATCATTTCCTCGAGATTGAAATTGTCGAGGAAATCTTTGATGAGGCGGTGGCACGGGCCTTTCATCTTGAAAAGGGTCAGGTTGCCGTCGCTATCCATTCGGGATCCCGCGGTTTCGGCTATCAGGTCTGCGACGATTACCTCGCGCGGATGATGAAAACCGTGGGAAACCTTGATTTTGCCCTGCCCGACCGGCAGCTTGCCTGTGCCTATCTCCGGTCGAGCGAGGGGCAGGAGTATCTCGCGGCCATGGCCTGTGCAGCAAATTATGCCTGGACAAACCGGCAGGTGCTGATGCACTGGACGAGGGAAAGCCTCGAGAGGACACTCGGCATATCACCCCGTGAGATGGGAGCGAGGCTCCTCTACGATGTGTGTCACAACATCGCAAAGATGGAGTGCTTTCCCCTCGAGGGAGGAGAAAAAACGGTCTGTGTGCACAGGAAGGGCGCCACCCGGGCCTTTCCGCCGGGACACAGAGCGCTTTCCGAGCAATACAGAAAAGTGGGTCAGCCCGTCCTGATACCGGGCGATATGGGAACGGGTTCCTATGTCCTTGTGGGGACCGATAAGGCCTTTTCGGAGACCTTCGGAAGTACCTGCCATGGGGCGGGCAGAGTGATGAGCCGTACAAGGGCGATCAAGACGACCAGGAGTCGATTGATCGGCCGGGAAATGGCAGAGAAGGGTGTTGTGGTAATGGCCACGGGGAAACGCACCCTCCACGAAGAGGTCCCCGAGGCCTATAAAGACATAGACAAAGTAGTCAATGTGGTTCATAATGCGGGGCTCTCGAGAAAAGTTGCCAGGCTTCGAGCCATCGGCTGTATCAAGGGATAATGATAATAATAGGAGTTCATGATGGGTGAAAATACTATTGCTGAAAATGTGTATGATGTGGTGATCGTGGGTGGTGGTCCCGGTGGACTGACGGCGGGGATCTATGCCTCGCGGGCAAGTCTCAAGGTCTTGTTGCTCGAGGGGAATGCGACGGTCAGCCAGATCACGGTGACTGATATAATAGAAAATTATCCCGGTCTTCCCGATGTTACCGGGCAGGAACTTGTCAATACATTCAAAGAACAGGCAGTAAAATTCGGTCTCGAAATACAATCAGAACAGGTACATTCCATCGATGGCGAGACTAGAGGGGATGTGAAAGTCTGGCGGATTGTGACGGATAAATCGGAATATCAGACGCTATCGGTCATCGTTGCCACCGGAGCCGCCTGGAGGCCCCTCGGTGTTCCGGGGGAAAAGGAGTTTATCGGGAGGGGAATATCCTATTGTGCGACCTGTGACGCCCCTTTCTATAGGCAACGGGACGTTGTCGTCGTCGGTGGTGGCGATACGGCCGTTCAGGAGGCGATCTTTCTCACAAAATTTGCACGCAAAGTCACAATCATACACCGGAGAAACCGTCTCCGCGCCACGGGCATCCTCCAGGAGAGAGCCCTGGCCAACGAAAAAATAGACTTTGCCTGGGATTCCGTCGTTGATGAGATCATTGGCGATCAGAGTGGTGTCACGGGTGTCAGGATACGAAACGTCACCTTACCGGAAAGCGTAACGGAGATCACGGCGGACGGGGCTTTCATCTTTATCGGTCTGGACCCGATAACCGATTTCGTGAAGGACCTTGTCAAGTGTGACGATGGTGGCTATATTATTGTTGACAGCAATATGAGAACATCACAAGCGGGCATATTTGCCTGCGGTGACTGCATAGTCAAGACGCTCCGTCAGGTTGTCACGGCCTGCGGCGACGGAGCGACGGCGGCACATAACGCCGAACTGTATGTTGATGAACTCAAGGGTCAGGCATATTAAGTAAGATGGAGGAAAGTATTCGATGCCGATCTATGAATACCGATGCGAAAACTGCGCCACCGAATTTGAGATGATCCGGTCAATGAATGACGACGATAAGACTATACAATGTCCCAGGTGTGGCGAAAAGAAGGTAAAAAAAGTACTATCCGCCGTAAGTTCACCCGGCGGGGGATGTTCGTCGAACTCCTGTTCGTCATCGTCACCATTTACCTGAGCCTGAGACTGCCGGCAGGTTGCCGGTATACATAGGAGCATCATAGTATCGGACATGGGCACGTTGCGTGCCCATTTTAAAGTAGGCGTGTCTATGGATCGATTTATCTTCTTCTGGCAGCACATCCCTGAGCGTATAAACCCCAATCTCTTCGAGATAGGGTCCTTTCAGCTTCGCTACTACAGCCTGATGTACATCATCGCCTTTTTCATAACCTATCTTCTTGTTGTTTACAGGATACGATCTGAAAAACTGGACTATTCCGAAGAGTCCCTGCAGGATTATTTTGTATGGGCGATCATCGGACTTCTCCTCGGCGCTCGCATCGGCTATGTCCTTTTTTACAACCTCGGATACTATCTTTCCCATCCCCTGGCCGTCATATTCCCCTTCGATATCTCCGATGGGTTCCGGTATGTCGGCATCAGTGGTATGTCGTACCACGGTGGCCTCGCTGGTGTGGCGCTGGCCACGATCATCTTCTGCCGGAAACGGGGCATCAGATTTTTTCCCTTCGCCGACCTCCTCTGCTCCGCCATTCCCCTGGGATATACCTTCGGGAGAATCGGGAACTTCATAAACGGCGAGCTCTACGGTCGCATGACCGATCACGCCTGGGGGATGTATTTCCCCCTCGACCCCCTCGTTCGGCTTCGACACCCATCGCAGCTCTACGAGGCCCTCTTCGAGGGAGTGGTCCTCTTCGTCATCCTCTGGAGCATACGGAAAAAGCGATACGCCGAAGGGGTTCTTTTCTCCTCCTATCTCATAGGTTACGGGATCGCGCGCTTTTTGATCGAATTCGCGAGGGAACCGGATTTTCAGATCGGTTTCGTCGTGGCCAGTATCACCATGGGGCAGGTGCTCTGTCTTTGCATGATCGCTTTGGGTATAACCCTGATACTTATCAAGAGAGAAGCAGAGAGTCGACCGAATGGAGCGGAATGAAGCACTGCGCTATGGGGGATTCTGGATACGGGTTGTTGCTACGCTCGTCGATTCGATTCTCCTCATGCTCGTCACCTTTCCCCTCCTCTTGTCCCTCTATGGCAGGGATTATTTCATGCCCGGGACTGTGATCAGAGGTCCCGCCGACTTTCTGATTTCCTGGGGACTTCCCGCGGTTGCCGTAATTCTGTTCTGGTCCTACCGCTCGGCGACACCGGGGAAGATGATCTGTTCCCTCGAGATTGTCGATGCAGCAACGGGTGGAAAACCCTCGACAGGGCAGTTCATCGGGCGGTATTTCGCCTATTTCGTATCAACGATTCCCCTCTGCATCGGTTTTCTCTGGATTGCCTTTGACAGGAGGAAGCAATCGTGGCATGACAAACTGACAGGCACGCTTGTAGTACGTAGTACGTAGAAAGTAGAGGTGAAACATGAAGAGGAATCTCGTTATTGTGGGCGGAGGTGCCGGGGGACCCTCGGCCGCCGCAGAGGCAAAGAGAAGAGATCCATCGCTTGACGTTACCATGCTCGAGGCGGGTGAATTTATCTCTTATGCAGCCTGACCGATGCCCTATTACATCGGCGATGTAATCGGAGACTGGAAGAAGCTTATTGCGAGGACACCGGAAAAATTTGAAGAGACCGGCGTGAAGGTGCGGGTGAGCTCTCCCGTCGGAGAGATCGATAGTCGAAAGGGTGAAGTTCGTTTAGAAAACGGCGAAACACTTCCCTATGACGATCTTGTTCTGGCCACGGGTGCAAGGGCGACGATGCTCGATATTCCGGGGACGGAGAGGGAGGGGGTTTTTGTCCTCAAAACCCTTCGTGACGGCATTGATATCAAGAACTATATCAATGAAAAGGCCTGCCGAAAGGCGATCATCATCGGGGCGGGCTTTATCTCCATGGAGATGACCGAGGGGCTCCGAAACCTCGGTATCGAAACGGAGGTTATTTACCGGGGCGAGCGTCCCGTTTCCCGCTGGGACCCGGAATTTTCAAAACTCGTTCTCGATGAACTTGTCAAAAACAGCGTGTCATTCATTGGCAATACACTGCCCGTTGCAATTGAAGGTGGGAGCGAGTATGCACTCCGGCTGATTACCGACAACGGCAGCCATGAAGGTGATCTGATCCTGATGGCCCTCGGTGTGAGGCCGAATACGGAGCTTGCCCGTTATGCTGACATCGAGATCGGCAAAACCGGTGCCCTTCATGTCGATCTTTCCCAGAGGACATCGAAGGAGCGGATTTACGCCGTTGGCGACTGCGCCGAGGTCTATCATCGGGTGAGCAACGAATGGGTGCATATACCGCTCGGAGATATTGCCAATAAACAGGGACGCGTTGCCGGGAGTAATATCGGGGGGAATCTCAAGGAATTTCAGGGGGTAGTAGGGGCGCAGTCGTTCAAGGTGTTCGGTCTCGAACTTGCCGCAACGGGACTCGATGAAAGGGCCGCCCAAAGAAGCGGCTTTGACACCGCGAGTATGATTATCTGGGGCACCCCCGTCGCCCGGTCGATGAATCTGAACAAGGATCGCCTCGGCCTCAAGCTTGTGGCCGACCGGAAAACGGGAAAGTTCCTCGGTGCCCAGGCGATAGGCGAGAGCGGTGCCGTAGGGAGGATCAATACCCTGTCGGCCTGTCTCTGGGCGGGGATGGATCTGGACGATGTCGGCTATCTCGACCTTGCCTATTCGCCCCCCTTCGGCGGAGCCTGGGATCCAATACAGATCGCCGCCCAGGCGTTGAAAAAGAGGCTTTAGAAAAGAGGATTTGAGTAATGAAACGATGCCACAGTTGCACAAAGGAGATCGATGTAGGACGTACTGTGGGAAGAAGAGAGGATTGTCCCTTTTGTGGAAGCGATCTCCACGTATGTTTGAACTGCCGCTTTTATGATCCCGGATCTTACAACGACTGCCGGGAGCCCCAGGCGGATCGCGTGGTTGACAAAGGAAGGAGCAATTTCTGCGACTATTTTGAATTCAGGGACTCTGCGTCGCCCGAAGAGGGAAAGGGGGAAACAGAAAGCCCGCACGAGAAACTGGAGGATCTTTTCAAGAGGTGAAGGAAACGCTCTCCATGATCGACGGCCACGCCCACATCAACGAGCTCGAAAATCCCGCCGACGAGTTTGCGAAGGCGAAACGTGCAGGTGTGAAGGCCATCATCGGTGTAGGAATGGAGGTTGTCTCCAACAGGCGCATCCTCGAGTTCGCCCGGAAATATCCGAGATTTGTTGCTCCCGCCATCGGATACCACCCCTGGGAGATACGTGAAGAGGAGATAGAAAAGAATCTCGCTTTCATAGAGGAACATATTACCGACTGTATCGCCCTCGGTGAGGTGGGCGTCGATTACAAGGCGAAGACGAAAAAGCCGATCCAGCGACGGGTCTTCGGTGAAGTAATAAGAATTGGAAAGAGATACGACAAACCGTTGATTCTTCACTGTCGCTACTCTCACGAGCGTGTTTTCTCCATGATTCGGGAGGCCGGTGTCCGACGGGCCGTCTTTCACTGGTACAATGCCTCCCTCGAACTCCTCCAGGAGATCCTATCGGCCGGCTATTATGTATCGGCCACACCGGCATTGTCCACCAGTCCCTATCATCAGGATGCGATACAAGAGGCTCCGATCGAGCGGATCCTCGTCGAAACGGACTGCCCTGTCAGTTTCAACGGGAAGGATTCGGTTCCCTCCGATGTTGTCGTGACGGTACAGGCGCTTGCCAGGTTAAAAGGGATCTCCGTCTCTGCAGTTGCCGACGCAACATATCGAAACACAGTGAATTTCTACGGACTTCCTCTCTAACGTTCACCCCCATTGTTTCGGATCGACTGAGGTGAGCACTGTGTGGTTATCAGCATAATATTTCAAGACAATCTGCGGAAAACGCCAGCCTCGCTGGGGGGGGATTCGATTATTTTATTGACACGAGGCAGCTTTTCGTATAGTGCCATCGTACAAGTGAAGGTTCTTATCATAATCAGAAGGCATGTCATGACCCGCTGCTGGTATCTCTTAGAATGACTGCTTGGCGTTCCGCCCACGCTACCGTTATGATATGCTGGGCTAGTTGATTCGCTCGATGATCATCCCCAGGGCTAATATCCTGGTCCTTGTCATACTTATTCCCATCTGTTTGACAATTCACAGTTATTGCATGCGATAGGTAACCGCCTATTACATAAAAAGGAGAATAATATGCAGAGGACTGTTTTTACCACTCCCCTTATAAAGACACTACTCTACTGGATTTCGCTGGGATTTTTAAAGGCTTTCCGATGGCGCACCGAGGGGAAACTACCCGATATTCGCAAATATGTGGTCATTGCCGCTCCGCATACCACAAACTGGGATCTGCCCATAACCCTTGCGATTGCCTTTACCTTTCAGTGCGATATCTACTGGATGGGCAAGGAGACAATCTTTAAACGGCCCTTCGGCAGAATCATGAAGTTTCTTGGAGGTATCCCGGTGGACCGCTCAAAGTCAAACAATGCTGTGGAACAGTCCATCGAGGCCTTCAGGGAAAACGAGAAGTTTGTCCTCGTCATTCCCCCCGAGGGAACCCGCAGGAGTGTCAAATACTGGAAGACGGGATTTTACCATATTGCCAATGGCGCCAATGTGCCTATCGTGATGGGTTTTCTCGACTACAAACGAAAAGTCGGCGGGATCGGGCGAATCTTTCAACCCACCGGTGATATCAATGTGGATATGGTGGAAATTCAGTACTTTTATGCCGGTATCGCCGGTAAATACCCCGAAAAATCCAGTCTGGCCGATATTGCCCCGCAAATAGAGAAGGCTTTATATCGCAAGGTCGGCTGAGCTCTCTTCGGCCGGAATCGGGCTCTGACAGCGATGTCGCATATACAGGACCTGGCAACTACCGTCTTTGTTTATTTTAGACACCCTGCCCCGTTTTCCTAAAAGCCCTTTAGGGCTTTGTAAAGCCATGTTCAATGCCAAGGATGCTGCAGGTTCGCTGATCCTGCGAGTAACATATGGCCCCGAATTCGCCGACAATCCACCGCTCCTCGGCGTCCCAGTAATCCAGGCGGATCGTTCCTTCGATGATCTTATTGGCGGCAAGAGTGAGCATCAGGGCCTGGTCCCGCTGTTTGCTATAAGAGCTAACCGGTATTCCTGCCCAGTCGATAATGGTATCTAAAGACCGATCATTAATGTCATGGCGGTGAGGTTCATAATAGAGACGGGAGTTGCGATTGAGCACCCGCGTCGTTGTTTTGTCATACTTATCCAGCACCGTTATCATATCAGAAGGACGATAGAGGACGGCAAATAGTGTGTACCCCTCGTCGGTTGCCGTATCAATGCTGGTCATTATATAATTACCGGCATCCGGCACATTATGGTCACGCAAGATAGTATGCAAGGCACCTGTCGCCTCTTGCATGGTGCCGAACCTCTGCCCCGTGTCGCCATCTGCCGGCACTTCGTCAAAATTTTTCCCGTAGGCGGTCCGGTATGTATCGGCAAGCGTAATCTCTGCACCGATATTGTCAAACTGGGGGTTGATTTTGTCCACGTCCACGTCTGCCATGGCATAGTAAGGTAAAGCCGCCAATCCCTCTTTCAGACCGTTTGCGATCTGAGCTCCTGTCATAAAAGAAACTGTCGTTATCGGGTAGGGACAGGCGCACACACAGAGGGCCAACAACAATACAAGGGGTATAGCTCTTCTTCGCATTTCTACCGCTCCTTTCTATAACTGTCTGGTTTATCGATAGATTCGCAGGACAGCCCGGGATGCCTTCGTTAGCTGACAGACGAGGTTGCCGATGAAATTCAACGGAGAATGATGTTTATCACGAAGTATCTCATTAGAAAATTGATATGTCAAATCGTATAGATGGGTCCTCTGTATCTTAGGATGGGAGCACGTGTCGAAGAAGCAACGAGAGCATTGCTCGTGACAGCCTCGAAATCTATCCGATTTTTAGGACCTTTGCGCCGCGGATCTTCCGCTCCTTCAGCTCCATGAGCGCCTCGTTTGCCTTTTCGAGGGGGTATTTTTCAACGTGCGGTTTGAGAGGAATTGTGGCGGCAAGATCCAGAAATTCGGCGATATCTCTCCGTGCCACATTGGCCACGCTCTTGATCTCCTTTTCGAGCCAGAGGTGTTCAGGATAGTCGAGATTCAGCAGATAGTCCTTATCCTTATCTTCCTTTCTTATGGCGTTGATGACGAGCCGCCCTTCCCTTGCAAGGTTTTTCATCGCCTCCACAATCGGTTTCCATGCCGGTGTGGTGTCGATAATGCCGTGAAGCTTCTCCGGTGATTCCTCCTCCGTTCCCCCTGCCCAGGCTGCTCCGATCTCACGGGCAAAGTCCCGTTCCTTTTCGCTCCGGGCAAAGACAAAGACCGGTGAATCGGGATAGAGATGTCGCGCCATTGTGAGGACAAGGTGGGCCGAAGCACCAAAGCCGGTGAGGCCAAGGTTCTGACCATTTTTTATGTTTGCCAGTCTGAGTGAACGGTAGCCGATTGCACCGGCACAGAAAAGGGGTGCCGCCTCAACATCACTGAAACTATGGGGAATCAAAAATGCGGATACTTCGGGAACCTTCATAAACTCTGCATAGCCGCCATGTTCGTCCCGCCCCGTTGCCCGGAAGTCCCTGCAGAGATTATCGTTTCCCTCGCGGCAGAAGGAGCATCTGCCGCAGGAGGAGTAGATCCATCCCACGCCGACTCTGTCACCGATCTCGAAACGGGAAGTCCCTGCACCCCTTTCAACTATTCGTCCGACAACCTCATGGCCAAGAATGATGGGGAATTCAGGCGGTGGCGTTCTCCCTTCGATTTCATCCAGTTCGGTATGACAGACACCGCAGGCCCCAACCTTGAGGAGTATCTCTCCCTCGCCGGGGACGGGAGTGGGCAGATCGACCACTTGAAGCGGTGTTCTCGTCTTGTCGAGGGAACAGATTTTCTCGAGTTGCATTGCCTTCATGGGGGTTCCTCTCTTTCAGTCAGATATAACGTACCAATAACACAGTCGCGCCATTCGTAACAGTAGGATTAATTATTCCTGGAGAACTGCCTCAGGGATCTTTGATCTAACGGGAAAAATATCCTTTCGCTGTCCCCTCTTCCGGTAACTGCTGCGACGGCCGAAGAAGACAAAGGGCTATTATAAAATATATATTTTCACTTGTATCCCCTGTGTCTTTTGTCGTACAGTGGCCATCTTTTTCCACGGGGGCTTCGGGAAGATCACGATGACGAGATTGAAAAACGGGAACGTCGCATGAGGGTGAGACTCTTTTACGGCTGGTGGATAGTATCTGCCTGTTTCGGAATAGCTCTGTATGTGAGCAGTATTATTTTCTTCGGTTTCACGGCATTTTTCGAGCCCCTCGTTCGTGAATTCGGCTGGAGCTACACACAGATCTCCTTTGCCATGAGTCTTCGCGGTCTCGAGATGGGGATACTTGCTCCCTTGATCGGTATCCTTGCCGACCGGTACGGCTCACGGAAGCTCATGCTTTACGGGGTTATTACCGTCGGGCTGGGGCTGATCCTCCTTGGCTTTACCCGGTCGCTTCTGACCCTCTACGGAGCCATTATTCTCATTTCCTTCGGCGCCGGCGGTTGTACCAGCGTGGTTACCATGACCGTCGTGGCTCACTGGTTCAAGAGAAAAATCGGCAGGGCCCTCGCCATTATGACATCGGGATTCGGGGCAAGCGGCCTGATGATTCCCCTCATCGTTATGGTAATCGACGCCGTTGGCTGGAGAATGGCGGTCATTGCCTTCGGAATCGGCATGTGGATAATCGGGATACCCCTCTCACTGGTGGTCCGTGACAGGCCGGAACCTTACGGATATTTCCCTGATGGAGATTCTGCTCCCTATGGCGATGTGGAGTTTTTGCCCGAGGGATCGATTGAGAAAAAAAGCTTTCTCGATCTTCTGAGAACTAAGGAACTCCGGTGCCTTAATCTTGCCGAAGCGATCAGGTTCATGGTCCTTACCGCTGTCATTGTCCATATTATGCCTTACCTGAGTACGGTAGGCTGGTCAAGAACCAGTGCCGGCCTTGTTACGGCAGCGATCCCGCTCGTGAGTGTTGCCGGGAGGCTTCTCTTCGGGTGGCTGAGCGATCTCGTCAACAAGCGTCTGGTCATGGCATGGGCCTTTACCTGCCTGGGGTGCGGTATGCTGGCACTTCCCTACGCGGGGAGAGACTATTTCATCGTTCTTTTTCTGATACCCTTTTCCCTGGGGATGGGCGGGATTACCGTTTTGCGGGGTGCCATTGTACGGGAGTATTTCGGGAGGGATTCCTTCGGTACGATGATCGGGATAGTCATGGGCTTCGGCGCAGCGGGAGGCATCGTGGGGCCTACGCTGACAGGGTTCGTCTTCGATAGTCTCGGCAATTATGAGGTCGTCTGGTCCTGGTTTGCAGGATGCGCCTTTCTTGCAATTTGCCTTATTATCATGATGGGGGATGCTCCTACTACCGAGGAGGGGTGTGGAAACTGTTCCGCCTTAGTCGAGCGTGGGACAAAAAAGACTTGACAAACTGAATTATAAGGGTGTGAAATACTGTCCTCTTGTTCCTGGTAATGAAGGTCAGGCAGAGCATCTAAGAGGCGACGATTCGAGTCCTGTTCGTTCCGTGACGTCATCAAATAGAACTATTTGTTCATGGAAATTAGGTTATTATGGTGAAGGTCGCAATGAAATCGGATTCCTTGAATCATAGAACCGAATTCCTCATGCCCCCTATCCACTCGATACAATTACAAGAAGAGGAAAAACCATGCCAAAGACACTGACGCAAAAAATATTGGAGACGCATGTCGTTACCGGTGAGTACAAACCGGGAGAGGAAATCGGGATCCGTATCGATCAGACTCTGACGCAGGATGCAACGGGAACGATGGCCTATCTCCAGTTCGAGGCGATGGGTCGTGACAGGGTACAAACGGACCACTCGGTCAGTTTTGTCGATCACAATACGATCCAGATAGGATTCGAAAATGCCGACGACCACCGGTATCTTCAGACGGTAGCGGCGAAATACGGGATCGATTATTCAAAAGCAGGGAACGGGATTTGTCATCAGGTTCATCTGGAACGATTCGGAAGGCCCGGCACGACCCTGCTCGGTTCCGACAGCCATACTCCAACAGGCGGAGGGATCGGACAGATTGCCATCGGGGCTGGCGGCCTTGACGTGGCGCTTGCCATGGCGGGAGAGCCCTTTTATCTTACCTGCCCAAAGGTCATCAAGATCACCCTCTTGGGTAAATTAGGCCCCTGGGTGAGTGCCAAGGATGTAATCCTCAAGATCCTCGAACTCTTCACGACGAAAGGAAATGTGGGATGCGTTTTCGAGTACGCAGGCCCGGGTGTCAAGACCCTGACCGTGCCGGAGCGGGCCACTATCACAAATATGGGTGCCGAGTGTGGGGTAACGACCTCTCTCTTCCCCAGCGATGAGGTGACGAGAGACTTTCTGAGGGCTCAGGCGAGAGAAGGTGAATGGCGGGAGATAGCTGCCGATGTCGATGCGGACTATGTTAAGACAATAGAAATTAACCTTGCGGAGATTGTGCCCCTTGCGGCAATGCCTCACAGCCCGGGAAACATTGCAACGGTAAAAGGACTGGCCGGGATGAATGTCGACCAGGTCTGCGTCGGCTCCTGCACCAATTCTTCCTACCGGGATCTGATGGTGGTTGCAGAGATCCTGAAAGGAAAGAAGGTTCACCCTCGGGTAAGCTTTGTCCTTGCTCCCGGTTCCAAGCAGGTCCTCGATATGCTGGCGAGAAACGGGTCACTAGCGGATCTCTTTGAGGCGGGTGTCAGGCTCGAAGAGAATGCCTGCGGCTTCTGTATCGGAAACAGTCAGTCACCCCAGACCGATGCCGTTTCCCTCAGGACGAGTAACAGAAACTTCCTCGCCAGATCGGGAACGAAGAGCGCACAGGTCTATCTGGTGAGTCCTGAGACCGCCGCCGCCGCCGTCATTACCGGAAAAATTATCGATCCGAGAGACCTCGATGAACCCTATCCCGAGGTGGCGATGCCCGGCGAATTTATCATCGATGATTCGATGATCCTTTTCCCCTCCGACGATCCGGGAAGCGTCGAGATCTACCGGGGGCCCAATATCGGAGAACCGCCCACCAACGATCCCCTGCCCGCTGACCTCCAGGGTGTAGCGACCATAAAAACGGAGGATTACACCACGACGGATCATATCATCCCCGCCGGTTCGCGGATGAAGTACCGGTCAAATGTGCCGAAGTATTCGGAATTCCTCTTTGAGGTCGTCGACCCGGGTTTCTACGAGAGGGCACGGGAGATCAAAGATCGGGGGGATCACAATATCATCATCGGTGGTCTCAGCTACGGTCAGGGCTCCTCCCGGGAACATGCGGCACTCTGCCCCATGTATATGGGGGTGAAGGCGGTGATCGCGAAATCCTTCGAGAGGATTCACACGGCGAATCTGGTGAACTTCGGTATCGTCCCCCTCACCTTTAAAAATGAGGAGGACTACGAAAAGATAGATCAGGGAGATAAACTGGAAATTCCCAGTATCGTTGAAAAAATCAGCACGAGCGGGACAGTAATCGTCAGCAACAGAACAAAGGGAATAGACTTTGAAGTTGTGTATGATCTCTCGGCGAGGGCCAAAGAGATCGTGCTTACAGGCGGTATGCTTTCGTATATCAAGAATAAAAAGTAGGAGAGGCAGTAATGAGCGACAAGATCAGAGTAAAGACACCGATCGTGGAGATCGACGGTGATGAGATGACGAGAATTATGTGGCAGATGGTCAAGGAGAAGCTTCTCCTTCCCTATATGGATATAAACGCCGAATATTATGATCTCGGGTTGAAAAAGAGGGATGAAACGGACGATCAGGTTACCGTCGATGCATCCCATGCAATCATGAAGTATGGCGTGGGGGTCAAGTGTGCCACTATTACGCCGAATGCCGCTCGAGTCGATGAGTATGGCCTGAAAAAACAGTGGGCCAGTCCCAACGGAACCATCAGGGGAATCCTTGACTGCACCG
>Ga0272441_10010393_pt1 | contig 14095 bp, 11 predicted proteins | sample SSMProp6N_FD_193582 | JGI IMG/M metagenome (GOLD analysis project Ga0272441, IMG submission 193582) | Marine sediment archaeal communities from Little Sippewissett salt marsh, Falmouth, MA, United States - SSM-Prop-6N | ecosystem: Environmental > Aquatic > Marine > Wetlands > Sediment ... | reverse complement strand
TGTTTTTGCCAAACCATATCGGATGTTATGTCGCCACCAAGGATTTCCAGCCCCGGAAGTGCGTGACCATAGAACGTGTTTCCACTCATTCCTGATAAAGGTCCAACTCTAATAGGCTTAGTTGCTATCCCCATAAAATCGGAATTAGTAATTGTAGGTTTGCATCCTGAGTTTTCCGAATATAGCCAATAAAAGCAACCATCCCCGATGATAGTGCAGTTATTTATGTCTGGAGAGGAATTATTGCAAAGGTTAATCAATTTAGAAACGCCACTGTCTGCGATTGTAGTATAGGAAATCGAAATATTACTGCCATTATCAAGATATATTGAATTCTTAAAGCTATTTTGAATTTCACAATGGTCTATTGCTAGAGTGCTTGTATAATCACAATAAATATTTGCTTGTGCACCGAAATCATTGAGTTGTCCGCCATTTCTAACGATACAAAAGCTCATCACGGAAGGAGTGGTGCGATCATCAAACATAATTCCCTTCCATGACCCAGCAGAATCAGCTATTCCTTCAAATATAATAGGGAATCCATCTAATCCCACAGCAGATAATGCACCATCACCCCAAGAGACATTAGGGCCTATCAACAAACCTGTGTTATCGCTGAAACGAACTGTTACTCCGAAGTCAATATACAGCGTGGCACTATTGCGGACTCTGACAGTTGAATCTACAATATATGGACTGCCGCCAATATCCCAGAAAGTATTGACGGTTATATCTCCACCGACATGTGTATCGGCAACGGAAATGCCGACTATGGCAAACATCATCACTATCCATATGGTCCGTTTCATCTGAGTCCTCCTCGTTTTAGTTAATCTCTATTAACGATCTTAAATTCCACTCTTCGGTTAAGCGCACGGCCTTCTTCGGTGTTGTTATCACCTATTGGGCGGCTTTCACCGTATCCTGCAATATAAATAGTCCGGTTAAAATTTTCGAAGTTAGCGAATAAATATTCTAGTACGGACTCCATGCGCATTTCGGACAACAACTGGTTATAACTCTCCGGCCCGATACTATCTGTATGGCCAGCAATCTCTATTACCCATTCAGGATGCTGTATTATAGCCATTGCCACCTCTTCCAACAATGGATAGAGGCTGCTAGGTATTTCATAGCTGTCGAATTCGAAATTTATATCGTGAATTACAAATACACCTTTTTCCTCTAATTCTCTTGTAACATTGAATTCTTCCGTTTCCGGCATTTCTATGGGTGCGGGTTCTTCATACTCATATACTATTTCATCAACTTTTTCGGTGATAGCCGGAGTTCTCCAGAAATGCCTTACGAATGCAAAGCCTACCGTAAATAATCCCCGCCATTCGCTAAAATCCTCGACCGTATAGGAAGAAACGGGATTTGAGCCGGTTTCGATATATATGGTCGGGTCAGGCAGAGGATAGTCATATTTCCCAAAAAGGGTTAATGCGTAATCGCGATTAAGGTTAATATCTATACCGGCCATCGAAGGTATCGTAAGATAAAGCAAACTGGAATCCGCATCACCCATTTGGCCATACCAAACCATACCTATACCGGCGGTTACATACGGATTTATTCGCGCACTCGGTAAGAAATTCCATCCAAGAAACAGGCTCCCGTTCAATTCATAAATAGTCCCGCCGTTTCCAGTATATACCCTGATTTCGTCGCCGGATGAGCGTAACCACTTGTCTGCCGGTAGGTTCTTGGATAGGAATCCAAGAGACCATTGAGTTCCGGCAAGAAGATGCCCCGAGTTACTTAGATTATAGTTACTCCTATAAGTTATACCGTAGTGATTGCCATTTACTAAGCCCAACTCTAATCCCAGGCCCTGCGACATATATTTTACTTCTCTTTGCTCTGATTCCCGAACAAGATATATATCCTCTTCTTCTTGTTCCAAGGGTAGAGAATAACCTCTCTCTTCGACAACAACATTAATCGTTGGAACTGTATCTTCGTCATCCGTTTCAGGCGTCGTAGAAATAACGGAATCTGTTTTCTCTTCTGATTCCACATAGACATCGACTTCTTTCGTTTTCGGTATTCTTACGGGAGCGGGGTCTTCATATTCTATTTCCTTATCCTTCTCAGGAATAACTTCCGTTCCCTTAAAACGCCCCGTAATTGAAAGGCCAACACTCACTAAACCGCGCCAATCGCTGTATTTCTCAGGCTTTCCATCTATCCAAATCTCTGGCTCATCGATAAAAAAAGCCGATGTTATAAAGGGCGTAAACGCGAATTCTGAGGTAATAAAAAAATCGCACCCGAAGGTTAGAAGTATTCTATTAATGCTAAAGTAGGTCGTATCTAATTCCTCATTTTGACTGTAGAATCCTATACCAGCTATCCCATAACCAGCAGTTAAATAGGGGTTGATTTTTTTATAAGGAAAAAGTTCATAACCAAGATTAAAATCGAGACAAAGTTCAAAAACATCGTTTTCGAGATTGTTACAATCTATTTCCAAGTCTATATCGTCATCACGAACTCGGAATAGCGAATTGGAATCTAAGTTATGGAAAACTAAACCTGGACTAAAACAAAAACCTACACAAAAATTATTGGCGAAAGGACGTATCCGCCCGACCAAGTAAAGGCTAGTATGGCCGTTCCTTCCAATACCGTAGTCAGCGCCCAGACCAATAGATCTATCTTTATAGAAAACCTTATTATCTTCCTGTTTAGGCATAGATTGGGAAGGAGAAATGGGTGTTCCTGCTTCCTCTTCCAATTCTGCGGGTAACTCTTTAGGGGTAATTAACTCCGGGCAAGGACCCAAGTCTAACATTGTCCCATAAAGGAAATTGTGAACTCCATTATGAGCTCTAGCTGCTTTTAGATAATTTTTAATAGTATTTTCATCCGGGTTATAATTGCGCTTACATTTTCCCTTACGAATTAGGGTATTTAGATCCCCGTACATATAACTACATCCACTCGTATACTCAAAGATGCCATTATTTAATAAATCAATTATGGTGGGATTGTCCCATGTCTCAGCTCTATTATTCCATTCCCTTAAACAAATCACCTCTCGTGGAATACCTGTCACAACTGTATGAGAAGAAAAATTGCTTTCGAATATTCTCCCAGCAATTAAATATCTCATGTGATAAGGACCTGTTTCACAAATTAAAACGGTGCCTTCTGTTCTCAATTCATCTATTTCATTCTTTTCTTGTATTTGCTCATTTTTTTCCTCTTCTGCCGTTCGTTGTTGATAAGTCGATTTTGTTCTTTCAATAAGTCCGTCAAATGCCCATCCATGTTGGGTATTTATATAACGAAAGGTCCATTCCTCTTCATCAACGCAATTTCCGCTAAATAGTATTTCCATACTAATGTTAAATTGCGCTATTCCCATAATTATGTCGTTCTCTTCTTTCACTTCCACGATATTAACCGAGTTCACATTAGGCGCGCCTATATGCCCACAGGCATACATTTTATCTCCTCTTGCGAATTTCAAATCCCTTGTCATTTCTGGCTCTGTAGGCGTAAATGCGAAGCATATATTGAGCATTAAAACCAAAACCAAAATCATCATAGCAGTTTTCATTTTCCCTCCCTATTTGCGATTAGGCTTACGAATACTATCGACGGAAATCGCGTTCTTCGATTTTGGCATTTAAGGTTGTTAGTTTTCATCCGTCGTCTTTTCTAAAACGTCTAATCTCTTCTTTAATATCTCGTTATCTATTATTAGTTCTACCAATTTGTTACATTCGGTGGACCCGAACTCTAATTTGTGACCTTCATGTTCGAGTTCATGTTGTCCTCTATAATCCGTGCGCGGTTCGCCTTCGATAGTAATTTTTTCTTGGGCGTCGCGGTCGTTCCTAAAGTCAGCAGATAGCGGGTCTATCCGCTTATTACCGCGTTTTTTCGTATGAACAAATTTGTAGAATATCAGCGCAATCAGAACGATTATTAGGATTACGTTTATTATGACGGAAATAACCAGCGTTACAAAATACTTCCTTGGCAAATTACTCTCGGGATATTCCGCTTTCGCAATTGTCATCTCGGTATCCACCTCTTCAGCCTTTACTTCCAACGTTTCTATGAGCTCTTCTTCAAGCTCTACGTCGATTTCTGCCATTTGGGCCGATAACTCGGCCAGTAACGTTTGCGCATCGACCCATTCGCCTTCCTCATTTTGTAAGTAAACCCAAGATTCGAAATCATGTGTTCCCTTTTCCAGTGCAACGAAAGCCACCCAGAATTCATCTCGTCCATTTGGGGCAATGAACGGGAGGTCGAAAACTATCTTCCTGTCGCCGGTATATTTTGACGCGTATTCCCTATGCGAAATCCCCTCTCGCCCTTTCCACGTGTCATCTTTCAAAGGGCGAACCTCTTCGCCGTAATTTACTTCGATTCGAACAGACTCCAATGCGCTATCGAGAGAATTAACTAGCGAGAACTCTAACCAACGAACGTCCCCCTTATTAAAAAACCTCATACTGTCGGTATTTCCCGTCAGGTATAATCCGGGTTCCTGAGCCAATACGGCGAGGCAGAATACGAGAAAGAGGAATAGAAATTTCATTCTCCCATCTCCAATTCCTCGCGCCTTTTTGAAAGTTTTGTGCGCATTTTTTCGTTTTCTTCCTCAAAGTGCTTTATAAGCTTATCGGTATCGTATTTTCCGGCGACACGCTTTCTTGATAAAAAAATCCCGATAACTGCCCCAATAATTAGGGTAAATAACATCCCTACCCAGAAAACGCCCCATCTGCTATTAGCGCTTCTATGAATAACGCCCGGCGCCGATACATCTTCATCGAGGTCGATAGAGGTGTCGTGAAATGATAATCCCAAAGAATCGAGTAGTATTATTTCCTGAGTTTGGGGAGTTGCTCGATAAAAAAGCGAATCGGATCCAAGCCATTCAATTGCGTAATCGAAATCGAAAGTGCCGTATTTCTGAGCTTCGAAATAGCAATAGAATTCGCCGGAAGCTTTTCGAATATCGTAATCGTAATGAAAAATTACAATTCGCTTATCTTCATCGACAAAATGTCCGGGCCAAGGGAACTTCGATATTTTCTTTTGGTAAATTTTTTCGGGATAGGGTATAACGCCTTTTGGGTAGAAGAGTTTCCCTGTAACGTTCTGCAGTGGTTGGTCGCTACGATTAGTGAAATTGACCACGACCCTGAATACGTCGCCTTTAATATGGTCTTCTCCAGTGCCGTAAAATCCCTTTTGTAGCGGCCAACGTTCAGGACCCGAACCAACGACCGGCCCACAAAAAAGTAGGCCGGTCATGGTTAGGAATATTACTGCCTTAATCAGGTTCTTACTGAACACGGACCTTCTTTTGTCTTGCGACAACTGGAGCTCTGCTACTTGGCTCGGTATTATTTGTCGAGTAAACAAGATACCAAATCCAATCGCCCTTCTGGATTCTTTCGCCGTCGGCTTCGTCAACAATCTTCACAGCACCGGCTGCAAGGAAGGGGGTTATTCCACGTTTTATACCGGATGATTTCTGGAGGTGTATTTCGTATACCGGTGCGCTGCCCGTATTTTTAAGCTGAACCCGGCCACCGCTAAGCCATGTGACCTCTAACCCGCTAATAGTAGCGTCCGGCCCCGGTTCAAATTCAAGGCTGATAGATTCGTCCGTTATATTATGCCAAGCGTTTCCGCCATACTTGCAGCATGTCTCATACCGCAAGCTGGCATCGACCGAACGCTGAACGGCATAGTAATAATGATCGTCACCCCAAGCCGAATTAGGAACCAAAGATTGATGAGCTTTGAATGCCGTGTAACCGGTAAACGTTGTCGCAGTTCCCGGCTTCAATTCTTGATTATACAGATAAGCCGGTCCTGCGGAAGGTATCGGGGCGTTGTGTTTACACTCCCAATTCAGCCTTCTGCCATATTCGGCATTCGCGTCGAGAGTTTGGTCAATCGTTACATTATACACATCTGCCCAGTTCTTCGGATCCCATTGTAAGGGGTCTCTCCTGAATCGTAGGTCGTATTCGATTATCGGGTAAAGGATTGGAAGAATGCCCGGCGCCGTTGGATTTATGTAATAATCCGATACATCTTCCACTTCGATCTTCCATTTGAGAACTTGATCGACAGAAGAATTGAAAACGTGCGGATCGGGATTAGCTGGGGCCTCGGTTACATTAACTTTTAGGTCCACACATTGTTCAAGATCGGGAATTTTATTACCCCAACGCACGGAGTAGTCGACCTGCGGATAATTTACGTTTCCGGGTTGCACGAGGTTGACGAGAAAGTTAGTAAGACCTGGAGCAGGGCTATAAATGATTATCCATGATTGGTTTTTCCCTATCTCAATCGGGCAGATTGGATCGCCCGTGCATTCCCTGAGCCCCACTACTCCTTGAGGTATATGGACATATACCGGTCCGTCCCCGAATGCAGTTATTACCTGATCGGTAGATAGTTGAACATCGCTCTCGGGAACACCGGCCGCTTTAATGAACGAAGGCCTAACCCCTTTTCCATAATACCCGGAAGGTTCGTGAATAGTCCATCTTACTTTTGCCTTGGAGATGTCCAATTTCTCGCCGTTCACGGTTGCGACGATAAGTAATTCATTGCCATAGGAATACCGTGCTATCGAGGAATACGAGGCACCATTGATAACCGATCTGTTATTGTGATTGGGGACTATCTCCATACAATGTAGCTTACCGCATCTTTCCCAATCGGGGTATTCATAAGCGCTTACGATCATCTTTGGCGTATTCCCGTAAGGCACGGTATAAGGAGAAACTCCCAGTTTAACCGATTGGCCCGATGTTGTGGTTGTTCCTTTTTGAGGTTCCGTTTTAGGTTCGGAAGTAGGTTTTTCTACGGATTTAGATTCGGCATCTTCCGTAGGTGGCGGTTCTCCTTTAGTCGGGGTTTGTGCCACAGGGTCATTCTGGGTCAAAGCCACCTGCTTAGGTAAGTAGTCGCAAGAAATGATAAGCATCGAACCTATCAACCCAACAACCACAATAAGCAACATGATTTTTACTTGAGTAGTTCTTTTTAGCATTTCCCCTCCATTTTGGGATTTATAAAGTGTTATTTGTAAAAAACCAACCTAAATATAAATTGCGTCTCGTGATTTGTCAATATTTATTATTTAAAAGTGTTATTTACGGTTTCGTGCCGACTCAAAGCGCCAAGTACTCGCGTTCCTTCCCACGTCCAGCCAGCTGTGGCGGAAATGCCGCAGCCAACTTGCTACGCTTCGCGACTCGCTTTTTTCATTCCACATTTAACCACCCATGTTTTTTGCCCGGCACAAATGGTTTGCGGTTGAAATTTATTTTCGATCCGGTTGTCATTATAAATGACAAGTAATCCAAGGATTGTTATGAAGTCATGGCGATAATTTGAAAACAATTTTATACCAATCGGTATAATATGGAGTGAAGATAGAGTATTGCCCTTCAGGTGTTATATCGCTTTCAAATTTATCTCCTCGATTTCTTCCCTCTCGATTCCTAAATATAACCTCGTTACAGCAGGAGAACTGTGCTTGTAACGTTCCTGGATGAGCTCGATAGGCGTTCCGAACTCCTTCCTCTGGATAAATCCCCAAGTCTTTCGAAGAGTGTGACTGCCGTAATGACCTTTCAGGTTGATTGCCGAGGTCCATTGCTGAACAAGACGATTCAAGCTCCTCACCGTCAATCCATCCCCTTTCTGAGATAGGAATAGGGGATCATCGTTGCCAATTTGAGTCCGACCCTGATTCAGATAGGAGTCAATTGCAATTCGTGTAGCTGAGTTCATGGTGATATAGTTTGGCTTACCTGTTTTCTTCTCGATGATCTTCCTGCTTTCACCAATTTGGAGGTCTTTTACCAATCCTATGGTGATAGCTAACAGATCGGAAGCCCTGAGAGCCCAGTTTATCCCACAGACGAAAATGCAGTTATTTCGCTGGGACTTCTCAACTCTTAAAATCTTCTTGATATTCTCGATGTCCTTGAGATTTCGGATAGGTTCTACGGTGTGTTTTCTTTGCTTCATCTCGCTCCTTAAATAAGTTACTAACATATGAAATATAATTAATAAGTATCATAAAGTCAAATGGTATTTTCCATAAAAATTAGTTAATAGCCTGTAAACACTTATTAGACATATGATTAGGCTAATTAGTGAAATGTAACTTAATACTTCTAAAGTAGCATTATGTCTTCGATTAGAGTGACCAGGACAAGCGAAACCATCATCCGCGATTCCGGCTTGAAAATAGTCCTCAAACACGAGTCATTACCGGAGGGCAAACGCCACGGCTGGCTGGAAATTGGGTAATATTCCCTTGACAACGACCAACCGACGATTTATACTCTGAATAAGGAATTTAATCTGAGCGAAGAAATAAGGAACGAGAAATATGCGTAAGCCAATATTAGCCCTATTCATCTTAGCCCTTGCTACCCTTTGTTTTGCGGAAGTTCCCCGCACAACGAATTACCAGGGGAAGCTGACCGACCCGGACGGCGTGGCGATTACCGGCGTTCTACCTGTCGAGTTCGCGATTTACGACTCCGAAACGGACGGGATTTTGCTCTGGAGCGAAACGCACCTTGCGGTCTCGCTCTCGCACGGGCTTTTCGACGCCCTCCTCGGCTCGGTGACGCCTATCGATTTGCCGTTCGACGAGCAATACTGGATAGAGCTAACCGTTGACGACGAGCTAATGTCGCCCCGCCAGCCGCTGACCTCCGTGCCCTATGCGCGTCGCGCACTTTGGGCGGACAGCGTCGAGGGAATCGCATACATAACCTTCATCGACTCGGTAACCCACATCGATAGCGTTACGTTCATCGACTCCGTGACCTCGATAACAACGATTCGCTGGGTCGAGCTAATCAACTATATCGACAGCGTGACTTATATCGATTCCGTGACGCATATAGACTCGATTACGACCATAAACATCCTCCGATGGGTGGAGCTGATAAACTACATCGACAGCATAACCTACATCGACTCGGTTTCCTACTCGGACAGCGTGGGCTATATCGATTTCATCTCGTTTATCGATTCGATTAGCTATATCGATTTCATTCACTACATCGACTCGGTGGGCTATATCGACTCGATTGGATGGGTGGGGCATACGGTTTGGGCGGACTCCGCGCACTGGGCAGGATATGTCCATTGGGACAGCATCGACGGCATACCGGACAGCGTGTTCGGGGATGATGACTGGCAAATCGCCGGAGTCAACATGTATTCGATACCCACCGGGAATGTCGGGATAGGAACGACGACGCCGAAAACAAAACTGCACATATCTGGAGGATATGATATTAACTTGGACGACTCCCTAAGCGGAATTATTGTCGTTGGACAGACATCGGATTATAACACGGTTTTCGACCGCAATGAAATTATGGCAAGACGTAACGGCGCGACATCTGATTTATACCTTCAAAATGAAGGAGGAAATCTGTTAATAAGCCCTGCAGGCACAGGAAACGTAGGAATTGGAATAACAACCCCCACACAAAAACTCGATGTGAACGGCAACGTGAATGTTCGCGGTGATGTTATTGTATATAACCGTATTCGAGCCGCTAATGATTCAACCGTATTAGGCTTACATGGAGCAAATACGATACACTCAGGTGCTTATATTAACCTCTTTTCCGCCGATTATCCTTCCGATTATGGGGGTATGGTTAGAATCAGATACGGAAATTACAACGACATAGCCCCGACTACATCCCGATGTGTAATTAGTATGAATAGCGATTCAACGGTTTATCCGGTCATGATGATGGATTATGATCGAAATGTCGGAATCGGAACGACGACTCCCACCCAAAGACTCGATGTGAACGGCAATGTGTATGTCGGCGATACACTTTTTATTGGAGATGTGGCCGATGACGCCACGACCGACTCCCTGCTTGTCCTGAGCAACGACGGAAAAGTAAAATGGACATCTAAAGAATCGCTTATTGAAGAAAGCGGTATGACACCTGATACGGGTATAACAAGCACAACCGTAGTGTGGAACGAAGTAAGCTCATACACAGAAGATAGTATTTTCGCACTGGCTGTTTTTACCGAAGATATTTGGATAGGTACAGGTTATGCATGGTGGTGTGATTCATCGTTTAGAACTTCGGATGGAGGGACCTCTTGGGGGATAGTTAATGGTGTAAGGCGAAACATTACGGTATGTAAAACCGATCCTTCGAGGGCAATTAGCTATTGCTATGAATCTATCCATGATAGTAGTTTATCGTTTACTGCAGATACTGGAAAAACTTGGTCAGTATTTAATTTTCCCGGTGACGATGTTGTGGGTTGTTCATATCCGACACCGTTAAAAGCGTTAGTAGGTTTTTACATGACGGGTCCTTCCGGAAAAGGAATACATTATTCTACAAATGGAGGTGTAAGTTGGAATCCGACAAGTTCTGGACCAAGTAGAAATGTCTATTTAATAGACATGTTTGATGCAGTAAGTGGTTTTGCTATAAACAATGGCGATTCAGTTTGGCACACGAGCGACGGTGGAATTAATTGGGTTGATACTGGACTAAGGATTAATTCTGGTGGTGCGTCATCCGGGTGGGGTTCTCTTATATCCATAAGTTCAATCGAATTCTTGTATTTCGCTAAAAGAGGATTTCAATATGGCAACCTCTCTTCTATTTCTGAGTTTAGCGAATGGAATCATTATGGTATTTCGAATATTTTACATGGAACTGACGATTATTATTATCTTTTAGGATATAAAGATCCTTCCGAAAACGATCCGAGGATTATGCTCTATAGATTGGATCCTACTACTTTTACTTATTCTGTAACCCAATTACCGATTTCTGTGAATTTCGAATTAACAAATAGTTTTGAGAAGTATTCACCGCAATTAAACTGGCTATCGGATGGAAATTTGCTTATGCGAGTTAATCATAGAGGTTTTAAGATAAAGGTTTACTGATGTTTCTATCGTTCCGCTGCTCTGCAGTGGAATGATAAAAAACCGGCGCAAATACGCCAAAACGAAGGAGAAAAAATGCCGATCCCACAAACAGCCATTATTGCTACAGCTTTGCCTTGGAAAGATGTCGTTGATATTGCTCCTAAACTAGTAGAATTTGCAAAGAAATTGTTTTCTAGACGCAAAGAGAAAATCGAAGGTATTTCATCTGAAGAAAGAATCCAAAAACTTGAAGAAAACGAGAAGGAACAAGCTGAGCTTGTTGAAAAAATAACCGAACAACAAATAAGTTTGATTGTAAAAATAAAGTCCATGAGAAAATGGTTAATAGCGTTTATTTCAATATCGATAATTAATTTGATTGGCCTAGTGATAGTCTTGATTTTTTAATCTCGCTCCTACGCTCCGCGTGGGAGGTCTTGAATAGACGCTCTGCGTCGAGAATGACTATCGAGGTTATTATGACACCTAAAGAAATTGTGTCCGAATTTTGGAAAGCGATGGCGAGCAACGATTTCTTCGCGGGGGCGGAGTGGCTGGCCGAGGATTTTGTCCTTCTCTGGCCGCAGTCGGGCGAAAAAATAATCGGGCGGAAAAATTTCGCCGAGTTAAACACAAATTACCCCGCGAACGGCCCGTGGCGCTTCAAAATCAACGCGATGCTATGCGAGGGCAACGTCGTTGTAACCGATGTCGATGTTACCGACGGCACGATTCAGGCAAGGGCAATAACTTTTCACACAGTCGAGAACGACAGAATCGTTCGGCAGGTCGAGTTCTGGCCGGAGCCGTTCGAGGCCCCCGAATGGCGGCGCGAGTGGATCGAATTTTAATTACAAAGCTCAAATAACAAATGTCAAATGACAAAGGGGAAATTTGGGTGAAAATGCCTAAAAATGAGGAAATCGAGTGGGAAAAGGGCGAATTTGATGTCGGGAACGTCCGTAGCAGGCTCAGTAAGCGTGTTAGCAGGCTGGGGAATATCCGTAGCATGGTTGGAAGCGTTCATAGCATGGTCGGAAGTGTCCGTAGCATGCTGGGAAATGTCCGTAGCATGCTCAGGAAGCGTGTTAGCAGACTGGGGAATATCCGTAGCATGGTTGGAAGCGTTCATAGCATGCTGGGAAATGTCCGTAGCAGGCTCAGTAAGCGTGTTAGCAGGCTGGGGAGTGTCGAAATCTCTCGACGGAGGAGAGAAATCCATCGTCGGAGTGGCATTTCGTCTTCGCGGAACGTCAAAGGGCGGCTAAATGGTCGCCCTTATTTTTTCGCGGCGAAATCGCAGATGGGTTTGAGCGGGCAGGTTTCGCAGGATGGGTTGCGCGGGCGGCAGATTGTGCGGCCAAGCACGAGGATGTTCAAATGAAAATCGTGCATTAACTCCGCGGGGCAAATCTCGGTCATGCGGCGCTGGATTTTGAGCGGGGGAGTCTTGTCGGGGAACCATCCGAGGCGGGGGAGAATGCGCTTGATGTGCGTATCGACCGGGAAGTAGGGCGCGCCGCGGAGGAAGAGCAGAAAAATCGCCGCTTAACGCGACTTTCATGTTTAACGTTTATCCCTATATCAGATTCTAATCCGGTTCGTCCCAGAGCGCGAGTATTTTCAAATATTCCTCGTGGATTTCGCCCCGGACATCCATAGGTAAGTAATCCATCATCTTAATCAAAAGACGGATCGTCTTTTCGAGTGCCTGCTTATAAAGCGATAGCTCCTCGATCTCCAATATCTGCCCGCCGGTCATCTTGAAAAGAGCCTCCGCTGCACGGATAAAATCTCCCGCCGATACTGAGGCCAAGCCGTATGCCACCATGAACTCGCCGACGTTACATACCGTTTTCAATCCTTTCAAAAGGCGAACCTTCTCGCGGCCAACCGCTTCCTTGAAGACCGACAATGCGCTCGGAGGTATTCCAGTGTTCGCGATGATATCCTCTACCCGCTCGACGTCCTCAAGAACATCGTGTGCGACAATCTCGCCACCACTTTGACAATCGACTCCTTTACTATAAATAAGGAGGTTGGATTTGTCGCTTGCCATTTTTCAGCTTTCTTGTCGCATTCTGCATCTCCATCCGGTTCATTTTGCGCGCAGCTGTATTGATATTTACTTTACAGTATTTGATATACCTATCGATTGAGCGTTTGCTTACAGTAAGGCGTCGTCCGAATTCTCGTTCGTATTCTTTGCTAATTTTTGTTGATCCCCATCCGTCTTTTACGATCCGGTCGAGAATCCACTCGAAGTTTGGGTCGTGTTCGACCTTTTTACCCATATACGTGTCCTTCATGCGAGTTCCTTTCGTCGGAGCGATTTATGTAAAGTCGATCCTGATCTCAGTGGTGAAAGGCGTGGTCTACTGCGAGTTAATTTCTTTTCACCCTTTTTTATTAGGACATCTCGACCAACGTATTCATAGCGAAGCCCTAAATCGCTGTATTTAGTCCCTAATCGGCAATTGACACCGTTAACCTCAATCCAATCGCTTTTTCTGGCTTTAACACGAAGCCCATTCCTAAAAACAAAATCCGGTTTGTAAACCCTCTTACCGTCTTCTGCCAGCTCGATTCGACCACGTGTGCTATGGCGATTGTAGTTACTTAGTGCTTTCTTCCGCTCGACGCGTTTAATGCTCATTTCGGCCAGAGCTTTGCTAATATTGCGATTCGACATCCAACCCGACCGTCTGAATCGCCGGAAGTTCTTCGGTATCCTCCGCACGAGGGCGAAGAACTTCAGGCGTTCAACTTCAGTTAGACGCATTATTTCAATATCTTCTATCGGTTGGCGAACCATATATTCTAACCTATTAAAGAGGTCATGCTCGTAGGTGAGCGAGTCTTCCATGATCCGTTCTATATTAACGACCGTTATCTGTGAGGCTTGGTTCTCTCGTAACACGCGTCCTATGACTAATTCCTCCCGCCATGCGCGGAGTAAATCGTCGCGGTCGATAAACAGCCGGAGCTGTTTACCATCAGGCATCCAGGGGAGGATGAGAAAGTGCAAATGCCAATTTGCTTCAGCTCCACTTTTTTTACCCCAGTTATGATAAACCACGTAGATTGGAGCTTTCGGGTAGAATCTTTTTATCGCCCTACAACCTGCGTCAACAAATGCTT
>Ga0272441_10010392_pt1 | contig 14096 bp, 12 predicted proteins | sample SSMProp6N_FD_193582 | JGI IMG/M metagenome (GOLD analysis project Ga0272441, IMG submission 193582) | Marine sediment archaeal communities from Little Sippewissett salt marsh, Falmouth, MA, United States - SSM-Prop-6N | ecosystem: Environmental > Aquatic > Marine > Wetlands > Sediment ... | reverse complement strand
AAAATCTATACCACCATCACCAGGTCCATCAGAGAAAAAGAAACCCTCTTCAGTTGTTTCAAACAACTCAGCAACCATGTAGATAAAGGCCTTATGTTCGTCGTAGACATCCAAATAGGCATCTGAAACTCTATCAAGCTCCTTAATAAATTCAGGAAGAAAATGGGCAAAGCTTGGTACATTTACTTCCGATCTCGCAGCAGAATCAGACATTTCAGCCCTCCAGTATTCCTGTAAACTGAATCAGAAATCAGCACAACCGGCTCCTGTCTCTCCCCGCGACATTGCGCCGGATATTCTGAGCAGATCAGGGGCAATATCTTTCAGTACCTCTCCGGCTCTCAAAACTGACCTGTTGTTGAATTCGCAGATCGTCTTCTGTTGTGAACCCTATCACCACTTATCCCTAAACTCCCTTACCGCATCTTCCGGAGATAGATTAAGATAGAGTTCTGTCGTAGAGAGCCGATCATGTCCCAGGAGCTGCATTAAGGCTCTCGTTGAGATCCCTTTTTTGATGCAAGTAACACTAAACGTATGCCGCAAAACATGAGGGCTAACGGGCTTTGAGATTCCAGCCCTGTTGGCTATTCGCTTAACAGTATACTGAATAGTGCGTACCGATATTCCGAAGGTATTCTCAAAGGCAAAGTGGCGCTCCAGTACCAGGCTTACTCGCTCTGTCATCGGAATCACGCGGCGCTTTGTTTTTTTCCCGTATGGACCACCTTTACCGTAAATTACGAGCCGCCGCTCCTGCCACTGGATATTGTCCTTCGCAAGATTTGAGAGTTCAGACACACGGAGTCCTGTATCAAGCAAGCTGTATATTATCAGCTTCTCCTTGAAGGTTTCGGCTGCGTTAGCAAGCTTGTCGGACTCTTCACTAGATAATGGTCGGGTCGAGCAGGTGTTTCCCATAGGGAGTACCCTTGCCCTCCCGCCGAACGCAGCATGCCCCTCTCAGGGCACTACGCTCTCCAGTTAAGCACTGTCTTTATACCGCAAGTCAGGGAGTTTGCCAGTGTGCAAAAGGCCATGACAGTCACTGCAGAGGACTAGTGTTTTCCGCCTTCGTGCGATCATTACTTCTTGCCACTTGAGAAGGTTTCGCTTCGTTCTCAGATCCTTCAGCTTTCGCACGTGGTGGACTTCCGTTGGAACTTCGGTTGCACCACAGTATTCGCATTTACCCAGATTTAGCCTCTTGACCAATTCATTTCTCGCTAAGGTTAAACACCATATCTGTGGTATTTCATCAACATTCCAGATCTCTGCGTTCCGGTTCAGATGTTTCAATCTGAAGACGGTTATTGAATGTTCTTCTCCTTTTACTCTGTACTTTGATATGAATTCACTCCCTGTCTTGAGCCTCGCTAAGATTTGGCTTTTCCTTACCCTGTGTTTGTTTGCAAGCGTCTTTATCAGGCTATAGTTAGCTAAATATTCTAACTTATTCAGCTTTGATTTCATATCGTCTGCCAACAGGTAGTAATTCGCTAATCCTCTTAGCTCAACGTTATATGCTATGGTAATTTCTGCGTCTGAGAGATGGAGAAAACTGGGTCTATGGGCAGGTTTCATTGTCTGCCAATCTCCATAGCCGCATTTCCCACAAAACTGTCGTGCCTTGCCATCAGGGACTTCAAGTCTAACACGCTCTCTAATTGTTCTCATAGTCACATACCTGCCGCTACGATTCTGTTTGAGCGTTTTTTTGGCTGAGACGGAACGTATCCTGTAGCTGAGGAATTCTATTCCTTCCTTTGCCGTCTTGATTCCTGTTTTCTCATCTGAGACCTGAAGTTTCAGACTGCTTTCGATAAAGGTCTTGATTTTGCTCATGATTTCGATGGCATCTTCTCTTGTTCCAATGATGCCAACACACCAATCATCGGCGTAACGGCAATACCTTAGCCGTTTGTATCCTTCATCATGTGGATCTTTTGATGGTAGGCTTCTGAGGGTGTTTTCCATCTCTCTGAGTTCAGCCATTAGTGTTGGGATTTTCCCTTCATGGTCTATTCTTTTTCGGAGTCGTTTGATTCGGCTCTGGATTCGTTGATACTCAAGGGTGAACCTCCGCCGTTTTCCGGTGGTGAATTCTCTCTCCAACTGAGTAACAAAGGTATCCAGTTCGTGGAGATATATGTTCGATAAGATTGGCGAACTTCCACCGCCTTGTGATGTTCCACTATATGTTTGGTGGTGCGTCCAATCTTCCAGATAGCCCGCTTTTAGCATGCGCTTGATGAGGTTGATAAAGCGTCTGTCGTCTATCTTCTTCTCCAAAAATTGAACCAATAAACGGTGATCCATATTGTCGAAGAAGCCAGAAATGTCAAACTCAATATACCACTTCACGCCGGTCCAGGTTCTTTTGATGCTTCGAAGCGCAGTGTGGCATGATCGATTCGATCGGAATCCGTGTGAAGAGTCGCAGAATATGGGTTCATAGACTCGTTCCAACAGGATTTTGGTCGCTTCCTGTACCAGCTTGTCGTCTCCGGTTTGAATTCCTAATGGTCTCCGCTTACCATTGCTTTTGGGGATATAAACCCGTCTAACTGGAGTGAATTTATAATTCTTCCTCTTTAATTTATCTATGATTTTCTCTACGCGTTGTAAGGAGATTCCGTCGAGTGTATTCTCATTTACGCCCTTGGTGATTGCACCTTTATTGTTGTAGATGTTGGCATAAGCCTCAAACCACAGTTCTCTGCAATTTGTCATAGTCTTAAAGAGGTCTTTGACTTTTCTCCCATTCTCGGAGGCATCTGACATTCCTTCTAATTTCTTTATAAGTCTATCGAGTTGCATTCACAACTCTCCTTTTCCAAAATTGAAGGACTTAACCTATTCTCCTTCCCCCTTCTCCCGTTGGCTTTCATTTTCGTTGCCGTAAACTTATACCTTCGGGATAGGACGATAATCGTCTACTCCGTCCATTACAGACGGCAATTTGGGTAGTATGAGAATTCCGTTACCTTATTGGTCAAACACCAACTTAGGCAATCCCGTGTTCCCGTATGTTCAAAGATTTGATGTGGTAGGGCTTCCCGTTCGTCCCTTTAATCCCCACTATTGTAGGGCAAGCCAGAGAAACTGGGTGCAAGAAACGAGAACCCAATTCCTTGCATTCTCTGGAATGACATTTCGACGGCTCATATATCACTGGGACAAATAACCCCTTGAGAACTGGGATTAAAGCAATCCAGCTTTCACCCGCCACCATCTTACGCTGACGACACTCTAGCCTAGAACCGTTTCGGCATCAGCCGCCTTTTCTCAGCATGCTATGTTCAGTCCTCCCTTTAGGGATTTCAGTTCCTTCGTTTCCTAATCGGAACGAACCTAAGCTGAGCGCGTATTGAATTTTCCAGCAATTCTAGTCCCGATTCTCAGGACACTCCTAACTTACAGTGACACGGCGCACGTTCTCTTTTGTATTGATATGGCATGATTCTAGTATATCACATTTACGCACATTATACAAGATTACGCAAAAGTAGCGCAAAAAGAAAATCCTAAGTCCTGTAAACACTGGGATTCAGAAAGTTATAGAATCAAAAATTGCGTACTTTTATGTAGAAGGCGACATCTGGAAAAACATCAAAGCCTCGTGGAGTTTGGCATAGTTTCATATAGATGTTGCCAAAATCATGCCTCTTTTCTCCGCTTCTTAAATTCTTTACTGAATTTCTGAAGTCTATTCTGTAAACAGGTTCGGTCCATTTCTTGTTGGTCTATAATTTACTGGATTTACTTTCAATGCCTCGGGTTGCTCGAACGCATAGAATTGCTCAAACCAGTCAATGCTATCTTTACCGACCCTGATGAGGTAGGAGTCTGGTTCGGTATGTGCAATCCATAATATTTCGACATCCATCCCCATGGGTACTAATGTGGAGTGCCTTACAAGCAGCATTCCATCACTTACCTCCATTTCATTTTTTGCTGACGCTGTTAATGGCGACATTGAGTACCTGCCCATTCCGGCAAGCCATTCCCGAGGGTCATTGAGAAAGTGCTGAACTACAAATAGAGTATTGGCATAATCAGATTCCACAATCACAGAGGCATCTTCGTAGAATGTACTTTCCTGGTCTGGTTTATGAACAGGAAGTGATTGCAGTTGATCTCGGTAATCTGGAGCAGCTTTTTTCCGATAGTTGTGTTTTTTCTCATCTCGTCTCCTTATTATATCTCCCACGACTCCAGCTGCAATCATGAGGGCTACAACCACTAACCAACCTTTCCAGCTTAGGTTATTCTGAGATTCAGATTTAGCACATCCTACTATTAGGCCTAAGATTATAATCACAAAAACATATTTGATGGCCTGTTTCATATGAATCCCCCCATTTTCTCTAAGATACTGATAATGCGCAACCATAGCCATCACATCAAGGACGGCTTTTCCTTTCCCCTAGCCAGTCCCAAACCACCCCCTAAAAGCCACCAATGAGCCGATGGGTTGTGTTGTCGTAATTTTATGCAGAAGACGACAGGACCCGGGGTTGTTGATGGACATGATGATTTTTGGTAATTCGTCTGTTGCGTTCATCTGCCATCCCGAAATATAGAGCCGCACGATTCTTCGTTCCATTGATAACATAGATAACATATGTGTGACAATTTCCATAGAATTCACAAGAGTTGCATCATGCCATATTCCTGCGAACTGCCCAGAGCATCTGTCTGCTATATGCCAAATGTCTGAGACCCTGAATACGGTCATAATCCGTTACTATCATTGTATCCACATCCAAATTCATCCAGAAAAACTCCGGTCCATTCCCGGCACATAACTGTCATAGAAATCCGACCCGCATGGACAAAGGGTTTACAGCTTTGCTTACTCTGGATAATGGCCATTATGAGGCGTTTGGGATCGCGTCAAATAAGTGGATCTTGCTGACACATTGCATTAACCCGATTTTCTCTCAGTGAGGCTCAATCAGAAACCATAATATGGATAACGCAACGAGAGATAGATGCCGATCACCGGACAAGAAGCTCCCAATAGAGCGCCAAGTATACCCCACCAGACCTGAGCCTTCCTATCAATGCCTAGAATGAACTTCTTTCTAAAGAAAAAGAGTATCAACAAACCTATCAATGTCGCAATTGGTGCGGCGAGTTTGAGCATTGGCATACCCACATCGTGAATGATTAACCATGCTATAACCAAGCTTGGTAATGCTCCGAATATAATACTGAATATAACCCCCGCAATTGCGCCACCACAAATATGCGTTGATACCTCCTCGGCTATAGAGCGTAAGTCTCTAAGAGAGTGTCTGAAAAGTTGCTACATCTAGATAAATGATGTATATTACTGGGTTATGGAAAGCGAAAAAAGAAAACCATATCCCAGTGATCTGAATGATGCCCAGTGGCAGATACTTGAGCCATTGATACCACCAGCAAAGCTTGGTGGAAGACCAAGAGAAGTGGATATACGCGAGATTCTCAACGGCATTTTCTATGAAATACGTAGCGGTTGTGCATGGCGAATGCTTCCACACGACTTGCCACCCTGGCAAACAGTCTATCATTACTTCCGTCAATGGAAAGGAGACGGAACTTGGGAACGCATGAACCGGGAACTGCGCACCAAACTTCGAGTTGCTGATAGTCGGGAGAAGCAACCATCGGCAGCAATAATTGACAGTCAATCGGTTAAGACCACTAAAGTCAAGGGGACACGTGGCTACGATGCAGGTAAGAAGGTTAAAGGACGCAAACGCCATATCCTGGTAGATACTATGGGCTTGCTTCTGATAGTGCTGGTTCACGCTGCCAATATCCAGGACAGAGATGGAGCCAAGCTTCTCCTGAATAAAGCCAAGGGCCATTTCACTCGTCTTCGGTTGATCTGGGCAGATGGTGGCTACAAAGGCAAACTGGTAGATTGGGTTCTCAAGACTCATGGCTGGATACTGGAGATCGTCAATCGAGATAAAGGAGTCAAAGGTTTTCAAGTTCTACCTCGTCGTTGGGTTGTGGAACGCACATTTGCCTGGCTCAGTTTCTACAGGCGATTGAGTAAAGACTATGAAGTTTTGACTGAAACCAGTGAAGCAATGATCTATGCTGCTATGGTTCACTTGATGGTTCGTCGTTTGGCATTTAATACTCAACCTGCTGGACCATGAGTCAGACTTTTCAGACACTCTCTAAGACCTATCTGCTTGCCAGAGGCCGGGTGGAGATCCATTCGACAGCAGTAAGGATTAGCATTCCAGCGACAACAGGGAGAAGGAAAGCCATCAGGTAATACCCACTGACTTCCCTGTCCCGCAATTCGTCCATTTCCGGTCCCCTCCCCTCAAACAATCCGTCTTCGAACCAGCTATACTGCTTATTGTCCTATGCATTGATAAGGAATATCCACCGCTAATAACAAATGCAATGTCTTTCGACAAATCCCAGATCACCCTCCAGAATACTACCACCCAACCTGAATGTCAAAGAAAAAGCCAGCCAATACAGTTCGACAGCAGCACGCAACCCAATGCCGTATAAGCATATCTTCGCTTGAATTGAGACTTTTATATCTTATTCATTCGCCAGATCCTCGGTATATAGGGCTCCACGCCGTTATCCTTGCACATTTCATGGCAGCAGAAGCATGATATGCATTTCTCCAGGTCGATAATGGCCTTCCGGCCTCTATCATCCCTGCCCTTTCGAGTTAGCTGTATCGCCTCGACTGGGCAGGATTCGACGCATCTGCCGCAACCTATGCAGTTACTGGTAATCCTCGGCACAGGGGCTTTATACGCCATCTTCATAAAGGCAGCTTTGAATCTATCAGGAAGCCATCCCTTAGAGTATACAGCGTAGGTTATTGGCAGCCTGAATCCCTTTTCCTCCTTATAACCATCCAATGATTGGCCCAGAACCTCGATCCGGTTTATATCATTGCTTCCGAGGCCAGCTTCTCCACCGAACCTTAGCATATCTATGTAGTCCGCGTCAATCTTGGCTATTTTCTCAGTTACCAGAGTATCCATGGCGACAGCGTCTTCGCTGACAATAACAAACCCAACAGACTTGGGAGTTCCCGCGGCTGGACCGTTTCCCTCCATGGCCACAATACCGTCCATGATGGATAGTTTCGGGCGCACAGTGGCGAAGACACCCACCAATGCTCTGCTGAAAAACTCTTTATCAGGAAACTCTTTATGCATCTGGGCTTTCTTAGGTCCAGGTATTGTTCCGAACATATTCTTGATCGCACCGGTAATACCTGTCAGAGAATGCGTCTTCAGCTTAGGCAGTGAGATCGTTATGTCCACATCCGCTATGACCGAAGGGAAAGAGATTTCCCTGTCAATCATCTCCACATAACGCGTTTCAGTACTCAGTTTGTCAAAATCCAAAAGCTCCGACGCTGTTCTTTGGGCGGCATCAGCTATGCCAGAACGTCTCAAAGCTTCCTCTGTCTTATTGTATCCGGAACCACCCGAGCTTTCCCCGATCAAGACTTTGCCACCAGCATCCTGCACAAGTCGCGCGACGGCCTCAACGACATAGGGATGCGTAGTAACAGCTTTCTCTGGCTCCCAGGCCGCAAGCACATTTGGCTTCAGAAGGACAGTGTCCCCTGAAGATACATAGGCTCCCACTCCACCCAGTAGCTCAAGGGATTCCGCTATAGTGTTGTAGACCGTATCCAGTTTATAATCAGAGCATCTTGTGACCGCAACCTTGTGAGACATAGCTAATCCACCTCCGTGTAGTTTCCGGTTCTGGTTCTAGAACTCCATCACGCCTTGATATGAAGAAGGGGCAAGCTGACGACAAGCATCGGATAGAATAGGAACTTCATGCTGTTCTACCCTCCCTTTTTTCCATATCGCCTCTAACGTCTTCGCCATCAGGAGCGCCACTTTTTTGACAGCATCGGGCATTTGGATCGCGTCACATCCATGGTCACGTATCAAGAGTCTGGGTTCCTGTCTTCACCCGGGTATACAAAAATCGAGACTATTTGAATGTTCCAGTAGAAGTCTCCAGAATTTGGGTCCATGTGGTCGCGAGAAGTACCATGAAGCCCACCCGCATTTGCATATACGTCAAGCAGCACAGATTCCAGATACTTCTCATCACCCTTGTCGTAGAGCAATCTATAACCAAAGATCCATTCGCATTTGCCGTTCTTATCGGTTTTCTTACTGGCAAAGAGGTCTGTACCAGGGATCTTCTTTCTCTTGTTGTCAAGCTTATGCGCTCTGAATTGAATACTTGCATCAGGCACAGGCGAAGAGGGCGGATCACCCAAAACAACTTGCACCACGGCTGTAAAATCAAACTGACGTCTCTCACGGTCTTCTGCAAGATCGATTATGTCGCAGCCTGACAGTCCGAGCATAAACGCCAGCAAAAAAAAGGTAAGATTAATGGTTCTTAACATCTCTTTTCCCCTCCAACATGCACTAACAAGAAACACGCTCTATGAGGCAGTCCCTTTCAGGAGTCGTAACCCCAGTTGGTTCGCCATTGTAGCACACAATTTCACCAACGTGTTTCTCCATGAACGAATTGCGGCACAGGCGGAATGGACGCCTTCCAAGAAACACTTTCTATGAGGCAATTTTTCCGATGAGCTGAAATCCCAATAGGCTCGGTATTCTACCACACGATCCACCAATGTGTTTCTTCATGAACGAATTGCGCCGTAGGCGAAATGGACGCCTATCAACCAACCTCTTAAACAGATTTGCGTATCCCGATATGAGAAAATAGCTTTGCCACTTGACCGCTTTACTCTACAGTCTCCGCCAAACTAATGTGGATATTGTAAGTATAGTAGATAGCTGTAAACTCCGGTTTGGAATTCCCCGGGATTCCGGTTTCAAAATCCCCACCTTTCAGGCATAATTCTTCCATCAGATTTGGCGGTTTATGTATTCCACAAAGGTCAGTTCTTCATTGCCGGCTGTGAGCCTTTAGAGGCAACCAGGCTATTATCTTAGTATTATAAATACCCCTAGAGGACGATAGCCTAATAGAACCGTAGACCCCCTGATGTGGATACATAGTAATATAGCCAGAATTAAGTGCGCGCACCACACCAACTCCCGCCCCGCCTGGCGCTGGATCAGACTGTATTGCGAATATATCAACCCGAATGTATTCCAAGTATTCTCCCTCCTCCTTGTCATAAAGCAGTTCATATTCAAACTCCCAGGGCCACGTTCGACCTAATTCGTCGGTTATTTTATCCTTCAAGAGGTCGGTATTTGAAATTTTCGATTTCGTCTTGCGGCTATACACGTTTGCTCTAAGGTAGACCTTCGCCCCAGGCACAGGTCTGTTATTCAAAGATGAGGATACGTGAACTCCAATGCTGTAAACATTCCGAATTCGCATAAGCCCCGCAAATTCTAATATATCAATGAAGTCGCATCCGGACATCCCGAACAACATACCTGCAACGGCAACCATCCATATCAGAATTCCAAGCTTGCCTCTACGGTCTCCCATAATATACTCCTCCCTTCTGCGGCAATCATCCACACCAGAGCCTCAAGCCTGTTTTTCTGGCTTTTCACAATTTCTGCAGGCTCGATTTTTAATGTATGAAGGCGGAAATCCCTGCGAGAACATTGACCTTATTGCCTTCTATATGATCATCAGATCCATCAAAGTCGTCGAAACTTCCGAATTTGGCCTTGTCTAATTCGTAGTTGAGCTCGAGGACGAAACCAATCGTGTTGGTAATCATATAGCAGATTCCACCCCCGATATTCATGGTCATCAGCGTGTCTGTAGATTCCTGATCCTCCGCAGACAGACCGATTTCGGGCCAGTCTATGGACATTTTCATTGTGGTGGATGTATAGAGAAGACCAGCGGTGAGGAATGGATAGAACGAACCAGCGGGGCTTTCTTCTTGCGATCCTCCTATGAAGAGCCATGCCTCAGGCCCGATCCCCCAGGTAACCTCGCTGAAGTCCTCAGATGACTGTGTTTCAATCAGGCCCTGTGCGCCAAGGGCAACACCAGGCAGCACAAATAGATCTAAAGATCCGGAGCCAGAAAACAGCAGTGTCCGTTCACTGTCATCATCGTCATATCCGCTGTATAGTTCTCCCCCTCTGCTGGAGAAGGCAGCCTTGGCGGACATCATTATACTTCCTACGCCAGTAGGGCCGCTTTGTGCAAAGGCGGAACCACAGAATAACAAGAGCAAAAGCGCCACGACACATATAAATAGAAATCTTCTGTTCATAATCCATTCCTTTCCCTGTTCTAGAGACTTTTGTATCCTCCCTTAGTCCATGATACCAGAGTACTATTTCTTAGGGAGTATCCCAGTTTTCAGACAGGATTATGCAGCCACAAATCAGATTCATCAATGCATAGTTTACCTTTGTTCAGTCGCAAAGTCAACCGAAACAGGGAGGATTTCCCAAAGCATGTGGTCTCTATGTCCCCATCATACCTCCGCGGCCAGTTGCAACAGCTTTTTGAGGGACGACCGTTGCCAGGGGCTTTCTGGAATGGTTGAATATGCGATGTGTGGTTTAGAATTCAGTCATAATGAGCATTCATATCACACTTACTACAAACGTAGTTTAAATTCAGAACCGATCCGCTGGCAATGGGTGAAACGCTGATTTGTGGTATTCATAATCTCCTATTATGGGGTGTTCCGGATCGCGTAAAATATCGCGCGCCTAGTTTGGTATGGGATCGTGGCGGGAGCTGAAAGTCAGCTAATGCGGTTGGGTTGTGTAAGCTAGAACTATGCCGGCGATGACATGGATCCAGCAGATCCATGCCAGCAGATCAACAATCAGCCGCCGAAACCTTGCCTCTGAAGATGGTGGGTCAACAAAGTCTTGCGGTTTCAGGGAACCAACTTTATGGAAAACAATGTATACCAGAGCTAACATTGAAACTCCACCCAACATATTCGCCCACAGCGGAAGTCCATCTATCGCAATACATATCCAATTGGCTCCGCAGACAGTAGCAACGATCGGACGCGTATACCGAATGATCCCATAATAGACGCACATCTCAACCTCCCGTCGATATTCGTCGTGAGAGAAAGGCAACCCATCTAGAACCTGCGCAAAATGGATCTTGAACAACGCGGGAGAGAACATAATTGCCATATTGACGAATGATGGCAATAGCTTTGACAATAGCTCCATAGCACCACACTTTCTAGGCTCCTTGGGGAATCGCTTGGTCGAAATATCTCCATCCCTAGCCACACCTCACCGAGGAGTAGTGTCCCTAACCGGGCAGATATACTTCAATAGTGAATGGCGGCGGTCCTTCCCAGACGAACATCGATGCAGGCGTTGGACGCTCTTCAGAAGTCACAACGAATCTCTCCCGGTCGACGCGCCGTTGGCCGGTTTGCGGCGCAAATTTTGTTGTTTCCACTGAATCCATTTCATAGTTCAGGTAAGTTGAGCATCGCGGCCATATTTCCCGCGTTGGGAACACATATTCTGATTCCCCACTTGGGAAAACGAGTCCGCCACGTTTGGCACTAGCAGACATCGTAATCTCAACAGGAATTCCGTAGATATTCTCAGACAACCAACATAGGAATATACCATCCTCTTTGACTTCGCACACCGGCTTTTCTGCCTTTAGCGAAACATGTGAAGAATGATTGCATGTCCAAACGACTGTCCGGAGCAACGATCCGCCTGAACTCGCATCTTGACAACTCTGGAGTCTGCCTTTTCGTTTGCTGTCTATTGCTTCGTCAAGGAAATCACGCCATCCCTCCACTGATCCTTCCTCCTAACTGATTGATGTGTGCTGCAAACTTCTCACCAAACCTCTCAGCAATCAGGTCGGCATAATAGAATTCTAGAGCCGTGAGCCCAAACAACCGCGCGAGGCCGGGAGAAATATCTTTTGTGGAAACAACCGCCAAAATCTGCGGATCCTTGGGTTCTCTCAAGACCATATCAGCAACAACATCAGCTAACGGAGTCTCGATCCGAATGTGGCGCAACATGCTATTGTGAGTTTCTTCATCATGTTTGCTATGTTGGTGGTGTAGCCGAGAGAGATTCTCCCCTAATCTAGAAGCGCTGCAGTCAGTACTTATGATACAGCAATCATAGAGTAACAGAATTTTGCACGGCAAGTCGCATAGTATATCCATCGGACCATCTTCAGCCTCAGAATCTATCCCTAGAGAGTTTCGAGCGAGTATCCGTAGGAATCTCTCTGCCTCATGTTCCACAAGTGGCGGTGTAAGCGAGGCAGGCCAGTATGCTGAGAAATATGCACCTTCATAGAACTGGCTAGCGAAGATCAGATCCCCATTGGGCGAACTGATCTTATATGTCGTCTTTTTAGGGTCGCGAATTGTTTCCTCCCGAGGCTTTGTCTTCGATAGCAATTCCTCAGTTTCCTTTATCCGTGTTCTCATGGACTCTCGGCTGATCTCTGTTCGCGTCAGAAGTAAAGCGAGATCTTCACGTTGCTTCGCAACCAGGCTCCCTTTAGTCCATGTCACTCGAGGAATATGAGGCGATGTGGCAGCCCTCTTGGCATCCATACTAACAAGATGGCTTACTGAGAATCCGCGCACGCGCGCCATCTCATAAGCTTTCTCTAGATCCCCTAGTAATGGTTCATAGACCATTTTTTTATATTCCTCATAAGCAATTCCCAGTTCAACGGGGAGATTGGCAGCTTCTGGAAGTCGCGTTCGTTCAAAGGTAGAGTACGGAATATTAGCAGGAGCTTCCAGCGACCGACCAATAATCGACCGGAGACTTGTCAACATGCCTTCAATGACACTTATTATACTGTTACTTATATGGTTAAGTTGAGCCTCTATATTACTGTGCCTTCGTCGTGCAAAATCAAGTATCCACTGCACTAGGGGTTCCAGAATAAACTCATGTGTTCTACCAACAGGCAATCGATCGGTTACTAGAGACCTGAACGTTGATGGCCGTATGAGCGCTCCGGTATGAGATAGGAGATATGGATACCAGGAAGACTGCGGTGTCCTCTCAGATGGCATAAGTTCCATTAGAGCGGTTATATTATAGGCATCTGCGATGTTAGGAGCTGCCCGCCCAGGACGGGCACTTTCTATGGAGTCATAGATTGCCATGAAAAGTTCATTGGTCACCTTTTTCTTAGCTTCAGGCATGGGAAGTTCGGAGACAGGGATAAACATTTCATGGTGCAGGAGCGCACGTAGTCGCTCCAAGGCATGTTCATATCGACACAACTCATTGGTCACCGCTTCCAATGCCTTCTCTCGGTGACGAATATCTGCGATTTGTATCTTGGCAAGTTGTGTTACAGTGCCATCATCCTGCAAATCAGAGATGGCTTGTTTTACCTGCTCAGGCGTAAGCATCGGTCTACGGAGAATTTCCTCTGCCTGAAGCAGATGACGATATCTCTTGGACATCTCAGCGACTTTGTAGCCTAGTTCAGCCAGAGATCCGGCTGGAAGCGTGAAGCGGCAGTTGATGTTAGCAAACATGCTATCTACTAACACCGCCTCCTCAGCCTCCAAAGAGTCCGGGTACATGAGGCAATGAATTTCCTGATAGTCGGTGCAGCAGAGAGGTTCCCGGGGCAGACTGATTGTAACGGCTCTATAATGAGATAGCCAATGAAAAGCCTTTGAGGCAGCTCGTCTCAGATCCTCAAGGGCATCAATGACCTGGATCACATCCTGCCTATCCTCCAGAGTATCTTGGTCGCCAGCGGATTGGTAACTAACTATCGACATTCGGTGTCCTCCTACTCATAGTCTCGCTCCATTATGGCATTTCCCGGTTCCGATGTCCCTCCGGGCGCCGACCACGACTGATGCTGTCCATCCAGTATGGTAAGATTTGCCAAGGCCAGTCATGATTTTGGACGATGGTATCTTGTTGCCCTCGCAGCAAAAGCCATCGCCGACTTTCCCTTGATAGCTCTGAGATTTTCTCTTCAGTTTCCTGACGTATGCTGGGCGACACACGTTCATCGCCAGCCAATGCATACATATGAAGTCCCACCACACCATCGTACCTGGGATATATAACATGGGCATTAGGAAATAGAAATTTCGCCACCGATCTCACAGCGGA
>Ga0272441_10010391_pt1 | contig 14096 bp, 10 predicted proteins | sample SSMProp6N_FD_193582 | JGI IMG/M metagenome (GOLD analysis project Ga0272441, IMG submission 193582) | Marine sediment archaeal communities from Little Sippewissett salt marsh, Falmouth, MA, United States - SSM-Prop-6N | ecosystem: Environmental > Aquatic > Marine > Wetlands > Sediment ... | reverse complement strand
CCCCGACGCCCCAGCACACGTGACCCATTTAGCCCCCGGCCCTTGTGGCCGGGGGCCAAACCCTTCCCCACCCCGACGCCCCAGCACACGTGACCCATTTAGCCCCCGGCCCTCGTGGCCGGGGGCCAAACCCTTCCCCACCCCGACGCCCCAGCACACGTGACCCATTTAGCCCCCGGCCCTTGTGGCCGGGGGCACACGCGGTCCTTGCGTAGGGGCGCCCGCACGTCGACAAGGCTTGCCCCCGGCCACGAGGGCCGGGGGCTAAATGGGTGGGGGGGGGCCGACGTCATGCGGTAAGGAAGGTTTTGGGACGCGGCGCTCAGAACGTCTGCTGCTCGGTGCGGGAGATGATCTCTTCCTGGAGGTCCCGGCCGACGTCGACGAAGTAGTCGCTGTAGCCGGCAACGCGGACGATCAGGTTGCGGTAGCGCTCGGGCTCGGCCTGGGCGGCGCGGAGGGTGGCGGCGTCGACGACGTTGAACTGCACGTGATGCCCGCCGAGGCGGAAGTAGCCCCGGACCAGCTCGCCCAGCCGGTCGACGCCCTCGCCCGCCAGCACCTGCGGGTTGAACTTGAGGTTCAGCAACGTTCCGCCCGTGCGGGTGTGGTCGATGCGGGCGGCCGACTTCATCACGGCCGTCGGGCCGTGCAGGTCCGCGCCCTGCGTCGGCGAGATGCCCTCCGAGAGCACCACCGCAGCCCGCCGGCCGTTCGGCAGGGCCCCGGTGACCTGCCCGAAGTACACGTGCACCGTTGTCGGCAGGAGGTTCACGCGATACTCGCCGCCCTTGGTGTTGGGCCGACCGTTCAGCACGTCGTAGTAGGCGTTGAAGGCCCACTCGGCAAGCTCGTCGGCATAGGCGTCGTCGTTGCCGTACGCGGGGGTCTTGTTGGCCAGCACCAGCCGCAGGTCCTCCCGCCCGGCAAAGTCGGCGTCCAGCGCCGCGAGCATCTCGTCCCACGAGCAGGTTTTCCGGTCGTAGACGTGATGTCGCACGGCCGCGAGGGCGTCGGTCAGCGTGCCGAGGCCCACGCCCTGGATATACGTGGGATTGTAGCGGGCCCCGCCGTTGTGATAGTCGCGGGCCTTGGCGATGCAGTCGTCCATCACGACGGACATGAACGGCGCGGGCATCTGGGTGGCGTACAACCGCTCGATCACGTTGTTGCCGTGGATCTTCAGGTCCACGAAATACGCCAATTGCCGGCGGTAGGCCTCGAAGAACTGCTCGAACGAGCCGAAGCTCCGCGGGTCTCCCGTCTCGGGGCCGATGCGCTTGCCCGTGGCCGGGTCGATTCCGTCGTGCAGGGCAAGCTCCAGGATCTTCGGCCAGTTGATGTAGCCGGTCAGCGTGCAGCTTTCCTTCCCGAACGCGCTGACGGTTACACACCCGCTGGGCCCTCCGGCGCGGGCGTCGGTGAGGGTCTTGCCGTCCTGGAGCATCTCCTGGACGATCGTGTCGGTGTTGAACATGCTCGGCTGGCCGAGGCCCGTCCGCACGATCTCGCACGCCCGCTTGACGAAGCGGCTGGGGCTCTGGCTGCTGATCTGCACGCACGCCGACGGCTGGATGAGCTGCATGTCCTCGACGGCTTCGAGGATCAGGAAGCTGATCTCGTTGACCGCGTCGGCGCCGTCGGGCGTCAGCCCGCCGGTGTTGATCAGCGCGAAGTCCTGGTACGTGCCGCTCTGCTCCTCGGTCACGCCGACCTTCGGCGGCGCGGGCTGACTGTCGAACTTCACCCAGAAGCACTCCAGCAGCTCGAAGGCGCCTTCGCGGCTCAGCGTGCCGGCGGCCGTCTCCCGCTCGTAGAAGGGCCAGAGGTGCTGGTCCAGCCGGCCGGGGTTGAACGAGTCCCACGTGTTCAGCTCCGTGATCACGCCGAGATGGACGAACCAGTACATCTGGAGCGCCTCGTGGAACGTTCGCGGCGCGTGGGCGGGCACGTGGGAGCAGACCTCGGCGATCCGGAGCAGCTCGGCCTTGCGCCGCGGGTCGGCCTCGGCGTCGGCCAGCTCGCGGGCCAGCGCGGCGTGGCGCTCGGCGAAGCCGATCAGCGCGTCGCAGCAGATGTCCATCGCCCGCAGCTCCTCGTCCTTGTCAAACGCGCGCGGGTCGTTGAGCCAGTCGATCCCCTCTCGCACGGCGGCGATGCGGGCCTTGAAGTCCACGATGCCCCGGTGATAGATCTTGTCGTCCAGGATCGCGTGCCCGAAGGCCCGCTGCTCCATGAACTCGGTGAACACGCCGGCGTCGAACGCGTCCCGCCACTGCGGGGTCATGCTGGCGAAGAGCTTCTCTCGAATCGTCCGGCCGCGCCAGAAGGGGATGATCTCCCGCTCGTAGACTTCCCGCACGTGATCGCTGACGGCGAACGGCGTCCGCTCCCGCGTCGCCAGGATGCGGAGATCCTCCAGGCTGTGGCAGCACAGCTCGGGGTACGTCGGCGTGGCCTTCGGCGCCGGGCCGCGCTCGCCCACCAACAGCTCGTCGTCACCGATACAGATCGTCCGGTGCTCCATCAGGTGGCGGAAGGCCAGCGCCCGTCCGACCGGCACGGAATGCCTGGCCGGCTCGCCGCTCTTGTAGAACGCCGTCAACAGTTCGGCCCGCTCGGACGATACGTACGGCCTGGTGTCCACACTTCGGCTTCGCAGCCGCTCGATCCTCGCATTCATCAACTAGCCACCTACTCTTACGGACAGGCCCAGCGTGCTCAGCTTCGACGCGATCTGCGACATGTGCTCGGCGCCGGGCGCGGTCAGGTCCAACGCTTCTTCGCTCGCCTCCAGGCGAGACCGTTTGCCCCGGCCGCCTTCGTTATACGGCAGCAGGTCCACGTGCTCCACGCCGCCCAGCGACGAGACAAACTCTCCCGCCGCCATTATAGCTCCTTCGCCGTCGTTGATGCCGGGGAGGATGGGAATGCGAACCCAGATTCTCGCGCCCCCGCCCGAGAGCTTCCGCAGGTTCGCCAGGATCAACTCGTTCCCGACCCCCGTGTACCGCTCGTGGACGGCGGTGTCCACGTGCTTGACATCGCACAGGAACAGGTCCGTGTGCTCCCGGATCGACTCGATCACCTCCCACGGCGCGTGGCAGGTCGTGTCCACGGCCGTGTGAAACCCCCCGCCCTTGCAGGCCGCCAGGCACGCCCGCAGGAAGCCCGGCTGGGCGAGGGGCTCGCCGCCGGAGAACGTCACCCCGCCGCGCGATTCCTCGTAGAAAACCGCGTCCTTGGCGACCTCGGCGAGGACTTGCTCGACCGTCATCTCCCGGCCGACAATCTCCCGCGCGCCGGGCGGGCAGGCCGCCACGCACTGCCCGCAGAACGCGCAGCGGGCCGTATCGGTCACGGGCCGGCCGTCGCGCAGGGAGATCGCGTCCTGGGGGCAGGCCTCCGCGCACGCCCCGCAGCCCGTGCATCGTCCGCCGCGCCAGGAGTGCTCCCGCTCCGCGCGGATGCTCTCGGGGTTGTGGCACCACCGGCAGGCCAACGGGCAGCCCTTCAGGAACACCGTCGTGCGGATCCCGGGCCCGTCGTGGATGGCAAACCGCTTGATGTCGAAGACGAGTCCCGTCTCCCGGGGCCGGGACGGCCGGGCTTCGCCGCCCGCCTTCGTCGCGCTCTCTGATGCCGCTCGCGTCATTCCGTCCGTCCGTTCCTACGGCGTCCGGCCTGCGGGGCCGAAGCCGAAATCCTCATCATATACAACACGCCCGGCCAACCCAACGAGTATCAAACCCCGCCGAAATCAAGCCCGCCCGCCCGCCGGCCGATGAATCCCGTGGGCCTTCTCCGCCCCCACCGAACCCGCACCGGGCGGAGAGAACACCCCTCTGGAGGAGACCGCAATGCGTGACCGCGGGAACAGACGATCTGCCCTCGTGCTCGCCGCTGCCGCTCTGCTGGGCGCCACGGCCGCAACGGGAGCGGATAGGACGCCCAAGCTTGAGAAGTCCCACGCCGACCGGACGCACGGCTTCCGCATCGACTACCCGGCCGACTGGACGTGCGAGGCGGACGGCAACAGCGTGTCGTTCAGCGGGCCCAAGGGCACGGCCGCGTGGTACACGCACTTCGGCGTGCATGCCGTCGCCACCCGCACCGCGGGCGGCCAGCACGCCGACGCCGACGCGCTGCTGACCCACTTGCGGGAGCGCATCGGCGCCACGTGCCGCGACGTGAAGTGCGGCGAGGCGCAGAAGAGCCCGTATCCCCTGGGCGGGGTCCGCACCCAGGCTCGGCTGCTGGTGGTGGACTACACCCGCCCCGAGCGGGACCTGCGCATGCGGACGATGTTCTTCCTGGTCTCGCCACCCGGCGGGCGGCGCATCTTCACGATGACCTACACCGCCCCGCACAGCTACCGGGGCGAGGCCGTCTTCGACGCCTGCCTGCCGACCGTCTCGGCGATGGTCAACTCGTTCGCCCTGACGGCCGACGCTCCGGCCGAGGACGCGCCGCCGGCGCTGGAGCTGAGCGTTGTCCACGTGCGGACCGCCTCGGGCATACCCGCCCCCGGCTCGGGCGCCGTCACGCTCGACGGGACCCGCCGGGCCGCGGAGATCGGCCACAACGGGCGGGTCGCCTTCGACCGTCTCCCGCCCGGCCGATACCGCGGCGTGGTCCTGTGGAACGGCTACAAGCCGGTCAAGCGAATGGTCCTCGTCCAACCCGGCGAGGACGTCGTGCTGGTCCTGCCCGACGGCGCGAAGGTCCCCCCGGCCGGGGACGATTCCTCTGTGCGCCGACCCGCGCCCGCGCCGACGCCCGCATCGGCGAAGGACACGGCCTGGCCCGTCAAGCCGCAAACGCAGGAGGAGCGCGTGATCGTCGAGCGCGTCAGCGCGTTGATCCGCGCCGCCGACACGGAGACGGAGAAGCACCGCTACCGCCGGATGGTCCTCGATGAGATCCGACGCCTGCGCGGTGAGAAGTAATCCACACGCCATCGGCCCGACCGGCCGAGGGAGAATCCCCATGAAGACAATTCCCCGATGGCTCGTATGCCTTTCCGCCATGGTCCTGCTCACCGTGTCCGCGGCTGGGGCGGACCAGTTCGACCGCGCCCTCCAGCAGGCCCTCGCCCACATCCAGGCGAGCAAGAAGCTCAGCGACCCCGAGAAGGCCAAGGCCCGGCTGGACGCGATGAAGACGGTCATGTCCACTGCCGACGCGGTGGGCAAGGGCCTGGAGGACTTCCACGCGTACGTCGAGGCCGTGCGCCATACGGGGCTTTGCTTCGACCACGACTTCGAGGGCCTGGACCAGGTCACGAGGCACGTGGGCAAGGTCACCGACGCCGAGTGGTTCAAGTCCTTCCGCAAGGCCACGGAGGTCGGGGGAAAGCTGTACAAGTACGGCGGCTACGCCGCGGCCGCCCGGGTGGGGCTGGCCAAGGCCCGCAAGGCCCTCACCGAGCAGCGCGACCTGCCGGCCGGCGCGAGGAAGTCGCTGGCGGCGCTGATCGCGGTGGGCACGGTGCTGGAGCAGTGCGGCGACGTGCCGGGGCTCGGCAAGTGCCTCGCGGCCTACGGGCAGGTGACGGAGAAGATGATCGGCCTGGTCGAGAAGACGCGGGACCGCATCGTTTATGACGTCAACGAGGGCGCGCTGATGGGCAAGGACCTGCCCGAGCTCAAGGGCCTGCCCGAGAACCTCAGCACGGTCGGCTACCAGCGGACGGACCTCTGGCGGAAGGGCGTGCCGGTCATCAAGGGCGTGCAGGACCACACCGCCCACGAGTACTTCCTCCGGGGAGACTCCGGCGTGTGGGTGCGGCTGAGCGAGGCGGACTACGAGCGGGCGAAGGCCGTCTCCGCCTACTGGATGATCACCCACGAGGGAGAGGCCCCCAAGCCCAACCGGGTCCTCAAGCTGCTCAACGACCCCGAGGCCCGGCGCGACCTGCGCAGCGAGGCCGACGACGAGGTCCGCTGGGTGCTCCACAAGAAGCGCGTCCGCCGCGTGATGATCGACCCCGACAAGCCCCTGATCGAGGCCAACCGCGAGTTCCACGCGGCCGAGAAGGAGATCCAAGCGTGGGCCGCCGACCTCGGCGTGCCCATGGACCGCCAGGCCGCCGACGCGGCGCTGCGGCTGTACTTCTACGACCGCGCCTGGGCCGAGCGGTGGTTCCGCAACAAGCTCTACATGCTCTACCCGGATATCCGCGCCGCGATGGTAGCCAAGGGATACGACCCGGACTCGGCCGGCATCGATGCCCTCCGCCAGGCCGCGGGGCAGTACCGGCGGTACGTCCAGGCCGTCGCGGACGGGCGGCGGAAGCCGATCGACTTTTCCAGACCCGCCGATCCCCCGGCCGCACCGCCCGCCGCACCACCGACTGCCGGGCCCGCCGCGCCGCCCCTGCCGCCCGGGCACTCCCCGCAGGACGACGCGCTGACGAAGGTGGCCCCTCCGCCGAAGGCCACGGGCTCCCTCGCAACGGACCGGCGTGCGGTGACGGCCTGGCGAGACCGGCAGATCGCGGACCTCCGCCGCCGCATGGCCGCCGACCCGCTTCGCGCCGCCAACAAGCGGGCCGCCCTCGCCGGCGCGGGCAAGCCCAAGGAGATGGCCTGCGGGCGGTGCGACTACAACGGCAAGCACTGGTGGATCGAGAACTCCTGGTCCTGCCCCAGGTGCGAGTACGTCACCACCGTCCAGGACCGCAAGCGCGCCGACGGCCTGACCTACCGCCAATACGCCGCCGCCCGCATCCGCCTCTACGAGGACAAGATCGCCGCCGTCCGCCGCCAGGCCGACGCCCTGCTCAAGCCCCCGCGCTGACACCGCCCTGCCGCCCCTCCGCTTCTGGGGTCAAACCTACACTTTTTACTTTTTGGCCCGGTTCGTTCCGGCCGGCCTTGGGGGATTCCCCGTCCGCTCACAAACCCGGGGTGCCACGGCTCGGAAGCCTCCTCCAACGCCGGGCGGCGGCCGAATCGCGGACCCGCTGATAGGTACTCGCCCGCACCGGGCGACGTTATACTCCCAGCAGGCGGTATTCCGTGCGGGATCCCCCTGCGACAGGACACGTACGCCACCCACTTGTTCCATACGGAGATTGCAGCATGGCACTACGCAGGAAAGTGACACGTCGCGGGTTCTTGCGCGGCTCGATCGCCGCCGCCGTCGCGCCGGCCTTCGTGCCGTCCCAGGCGTTCGGCGCCAACGACCGGATCGTGATGGGATGCATCGGCATGGGCGGCCAGGGGCGGGGCGACATGGGCGGCTTCATGGGCTTCAAGGAATTGCGGGTCGTCGCCGTTTGCGACGTCGTCAAGGCCCATCGCGACCTGGCCAAGAAGATGGTCGATGACCGGTACGGCAACAAGGACTGCAAGGCGTACAACGACTTCCGCGAGATCATCACCCGCGACGACATCGACACGGCGTTCATCGGCACGCCGGACCACTGGCACGCGATCATCTCGATCGCGGCGATGAAGCACGGCAAGGACGTCTACTGCGAGAAGCCCGAGACCCTCACCATCCGCGAGGGCCGCGAGATGACGAAGACCGCGCGCCGCTACGGCCGCGTGTTCTCCGGCGGCAGCCAGCGCGTCTGGGGCGACTACAACTGGTTCCATCGCATGGTCTGGGGCGGGCGGATCGGCGAGGTTCGCGAGGCGTATGTGAACGTCGGCGGCCCGTCGGGCCCGTGCACGCTGAAGCCCGAGCCGACGCCCGAGGGCGTCGACTGGGACCTGTGGCTGGGCCCCGCGCCGAAGCGGCCGTACCACGGGCAACTCATTCGCGGCGGGTTCCGCCCGTTCCGCGACTACTCGGGCGGGGGCATGACCGACTGGGGCTGCCACACGTTCGGCGGGGCGATGTTCTGCTGCAACGTACACCAGACCGGGCCGCGGGAGATCATCCCGCCGGACGGCAAGGACGTGAAGCGGCTGACGTACGTGTTCGAGAACGGGCTGCGGATCTACCACGGCGGGGCGTGGGGCAACATGATGAGCTACCGGGGCACGGACGGTGAGGTCCCCGACCGCACCGGCAGGCGGCAGTCGCCGCCCGACGTGTACATCCCCAACTACAAGGGGCGGGGAGGCATCTTCGGGGACTTCGTCCACTGCGTGCGGACGCGGCAGAGGCCGTTCCGCGATATCGAGATCGCCCACCGCACCGCCACGCTCTGCCACCTGGGCAACATCGCCTACTGGCTGGGCCGGCCACTCCGGTGGGACCCGGACAAGGAAGAGATCCTCGGCGACAGCGAGGCAAGCCGCTGGCTCGACCGCACCAAGCGTTCGCCCTGGAATCTCTAGCCCCGCGCACCTCAAACGCCAAGAAAGAAAGCAACCACCATGATGCGAAAGACCATGATCCTCGCACTGGCCGCGGCGACGCTTGCGACCGTCTCGATGGGGGCGGATGTCGACGTCCAGCGGATCACCGAATCGCTGGACAAGCTCAAGGCCCGCACGTGGGGGCAGGGCGGCGACCTGAGGCAACTGGACACTTCAGTGGCAATGGCGTCGAAAGACGCGTCCGCCCGGACGAAGGTCGAGGCGAAGCTCATCGAGGTGCTCACCGAGGGCAAGACGCTGGCGGCCAAGAGCTACGCCTGCCGGCTGCTTCGCACGGTGGGCACGGCCCGGTGCGTGCCGCAGCTTGCGTCGATGCTGGCGGACCCGGCGACGGCGGACATCGCGATGTTCGCCCTGGCCCGGATCGAAGCGCCGCAAGCGGGTGCGGCGCTGGAAGAGATGCTGCCCAAGACGTCGGGCAGGATCCAGGCGGGGGTGATCAACGCCCTGGTGACGGCGGGCCGCAAGAAGGCCACCCCCGCGATCGCCGGGTTGGTCGGCTCGTCGGACCGGCAGGTGGCCGCCGCGGCGGTCCGGGCGATCGGCAAGCTCGGCGAGCCGGAGGCCGTGGCGACGTTGCAGAAGGCGCGATCCCGGGCGGACGGCGAGAAGAAGATCGCCATCGACGACGCGCTGCTGAACTGCGCCGATGCGCTCGTGGCGGCCGGGAACGTCAAGGAAGCCGACGGCATCTACAACGCCTTCTACACGACCGGCGATTCGGAGCAGCGGAAGCTGGCGGGGCTGCGCGGCCTGCTGTCGACGCGGGGCAAGAAGGCGGCGGGGCTGCTGGTCCAGGCGATCCAGAACGGCAGCGAGGGCGTTCGCCGCAACGCAATCAGCATGATGGCCCTCACGCCGGGCCAGGCCACGACCGACACGTTTGTCCAGTTGCTCCAGACGTCGTCGCCCGACGTGCAGGAGCTGGTGATCCTTGCGCTGGCGCAGCGCGGCGACACGGCGGCGGCTCCGGCGGTGATGGCGGCCACGACGAGCAAGGACACGAAGGTCTGCCTCGCCGCCTGCGAGGCGCTGGGGCAGATCGGCGGGGCGCCGGCGATTCGCCGCTTGGCCGAGACGGCGGCGACGACGCGCGACCGACAGGTCAACCAGGTCGCGCGGAGCAGCTTGCTGCGGCTCGGCGGGGCGGGGATCGACGCGGCCTTTTTCAAGGAGGCGGGCCGGGGCGAGACGAAGACGCGCGTGGAGATCGTCCGCGCGATGGGCGCACGGAGGAAGCCGGCGACGTACGCGGCGATCCGCGAGATGGCCCGAACCGAGGCCGACGAGGCCGTCCGCCAGGAGGCGATCGCCACGATGGGCCGCCTCGCGCAGGACAGCCAGCTCGGCGACCTGCTGCAGATGGTGCTGACCCCGAAGCAGCCGGGCGATCGCTCTGCGATCGAGAGGGCGGCGGCCAACGTCCTGGCCAAGGCGGGCGGCGCGTCTCCCCAGGCGGGGCCGATCCTGGCGGCGCTGGCCAAGGCGCCCGACGACGCCAAGCCCACGCTGCTGCGACTGCTGCCCCGGCGCGCGACGGGCGAGGCGCTCGCCGCCGTGCGCGGCGCGCTGAAGTCCGCCGATCCCGGCGTCGCCGAAGCGGCCGTGCGCGCCCTGGGCGACTGGCCCAACGCCGACTGTGCGGGCGATCTCTACGCCCTCGCAACCGGCAGCGACAACGCCAGGTTCAGGGCCCTGGCGTTTCGCGGCTACGTCCGCGTCGCGCCGATGGCCGACAACCCCACCGCGGTGTACGTCCGCGCGATGAAGCTCGCGAGGGACTCCGGGGAGGTGCGCATGGTCCTGGGCGGCCTCGGCCATGCCGACACGCCCGAGGCGCTGCAACTGGCCGAGAAGTACACCACCGAGAAGGACGTGAGGAACGAGGCGTACATGGCGCTCGTGAAGGTCGCCCGCAACTACGGCTGGCAGGATGCCAAGCGGTCGCGGGCCGCGCTCAACAAGGCGATCGCCGAGAGCGGCAACGAGAACATCCGCCGGGAGGCCCGGCGTGCGATCGACCAGCTCGATCGCTGGAAGGGCCACGTCCTCGCGTGGGAGGCCGTCGGGCCGTACATGATCAAGGGCGTGCTGCACGGCGACACGGTGTTCCGGAAGGTGTTCGCACCCGAGAAGAACCCCGACGATCCGAGCCTGGAATGGAAGCGGCTGAGGACGGCCTTCGAAGGCGACCGGCTGAACCTCGAATCGACCTTCGGCCCCGTGGACTACTGTGCAGGCTACCTCCGCACCACGATCCTCTCCAAGGTCGCCCAGGAGGCCCGGATCGAGTGGAGCGTGGACGACCTCGCCAAGGGCTGGATCAACGGCAAGGAGATCCGCAGCGGCAAGCTCCCGCTCCGCAAGGGCGAGAACAAGCTGATGCTCAAGGTCGGCGACCACGCCGGCGGCTGGGCCGTCAGCGTCAAGCTGACAGACCTCGACCGCAAGCCCCTCGAGAACGTCACCGCCAAGCTCCCCTAGGCGGCGGCACGCGGCGGACGCGGACGCCCCGGCCGGCGGGGAGATCCGCGGGAAAAAGTAAGGAGCGCGGGTGTGACCCTGGGGCGGCGAGATTGCTATACTGCCCTGAAAGTCCCCTTGTGCTTGGAGAACGGCGGATGTGTCTCGGTGTACCGGGCAAGATACTGGAAATTGCGGGCGAGCCGGCCGACGCCGCGCCGGGCCCGATTGCGGCCGTGGACTTCCAGGGCAGCCGGGTGGAGGTCTCTCTGGCGATGACGCCGGAGGCGGCGGTCGGCGATTGGGTGCTGGTCCACGCCGGGTTCGCCATCACGCGGCTGGACGAGGACGAGGCCCGCGAGACGTGGGAATACCTCGACGCGGGGGGCTTGGGCGACATGCCCGACGAGCTGCGAACGGGCGAGAAAGCGGGCGGCGTTGGATAGGCGGCGCATCAGCGAGCTCGTGGGGGAGATCACCGCGATGGCCGGGTCGGCCCAACGCATCCAGCTCATGGAGATCTGCGGCACGCACACGGTCTCGCTGTTTCGCAGCGGGGTCAAGAGCCTCCTGCCGTCGGCGGTGCGGCTGATCAGCGGGCCGGGCTGCCCCGTCTGCGTAACCAGCGCCGGCTACCTCGACGCGGCGTGCGCGTTGGCCCGGCGGGACGACGTGGTCGTCTGCACCTACGGCGACATGGTTCGCGTGCCCGGCCGCAGTGGCAGCCTGGAGCTGGCCCGCGGGCACGGGGCGGACGTGCAGGTGGTCTACTCGGCCCGCGACGCGGTGAAGACCGCCCGCGAGCGGCCCGACCGCAGTGTGGTCTTCCTGGCCGTCGGGTTCGAGACCACCGCGCCGGCGACGGCCGCGGCGGCGCTCGAGGCCGACCGCGCCGGCTTGGAGAACTTCTTCCTCCTGCCCGGCCACAAGCGGGTGATCCCGGCCATCGAGGCGCTGCTGGCCGACGGGGAGGTCCCCATCGACGGCTTCCTCTGCCCCGGGCACGTCAGCGTGATCATCGGGGCCGGGGCGTACGAGCCGATCGCCGCCGAGCGAGCCAAGCCCTGCGTGGTGGCGGGTTTCGAGCCGGTCAACATGCTGGAGGGCATCGCGGCCCTGGCCCGCCAGGTGGCGGCGGGCGAGGCGAGGGTGGAGAACGTCTACGGCGTGGCCGTCACGGACGAGGGCAACCCGGTCGCCCGGCGGATGATCGACGAGGTCTTCGAGCCCGCCCCGGCCGTGTGGCGGGCCATGGGCACGATCCCCGCCAGCGGCCTGGAGCTGCGCCCCCCCTACCGCCGCTACGACGCGCGGGAACGCTTCGGCATCGAGTTGGGGGACGACTACGAACCGCCCGGCTGCCTCTGCGGGCAGGTGATCCAGGGCAAGGTCGCCCCCGCTGCGTGTCCGCTGTTCGGCTCGCAGTGTACGCCGATCTCCCCGGTCGGTCCGTGCATGGTTTCCAGTGAAGGCACGTGCGCCGCGTGGTACAAGTATGGGCGGACGGGAGAACGGCCGTAGCCCGTAGCCGGGGGCCCGGAAGAGACTCCCGACACACGGGCCGACGACCGCGGACGAAAGCCCTTCGAAAGACTCCGGACAGGCAAGGACAGGGACCATCACGACAGACGGCACAACGCGTTCGGGAGCCGGCGGCTCGCAGGAGCAGATCGTCCTCGCGCACGGCGGGGGCGGCGAGCTGACGCGGCGGCTGCTGGCCGAGCGAATCCTGCCCCAACTGGCCAACGAGCTGCTGGACCCGCTGACCGACAGCGCGGTCCTCCCCCGCCCCGCCGGACGCGTGTGCCTGACGACCGATGCGTTCGTCGTGCAGCCCCTGGAGTTTCCCGGCGGGGACATCGGGCGCCTGGCCGTCTGCGGGACGGTCAACGACCTCGCCGTCATGGGCGCCACACCGAAGGCGCTGAGCCTGGCGCTGATCCTCGAAGAGGGCCTGCCGATCGACACGCTGGAGCGGATCGTCGCGTCGGTGGCGTCCTCGGCCGCCGAGGCCGGGGTGGTCGTCGCCACGGGCGATACGAAAGTCGTCGAGCGCCGCGGCGGGGACGGCATGACGATCACCACCGCCGGCGTGGGCGAGCTGGCCGACGGCGCGGCGCTGAACGCGGCGGACATCCGCCCCGGCGATGCGATCCTGATCAACGGCGGGATTGCCGAGCACGGCCTGGCCGTTCTGAGCGCCCGCAAGGGATTGAGTTTCCAGACGGACCTGCGAAGCGACGTCGCGCCGCTGACGGGGCTCGTCCACGCCCTGTTGGCGATCGGCGGGGGCGTCAAGTTCCTCCGAGACCCTACCCGCGGCGGGCTGGCCGGCGTGCTGGCGGACCTCGCCGAGGAGACGAAGCTCACCGTCGAGGTCGACGAGCAGGCCGTCCCGCTGTCCGCGGTCGTGCGGCACACGGCGGAGATGCTCGGCCTCGACCCGCTGACGGTGGCGAACGAGGGGAAGGTCGTCGCCGTGGTGGCCGGCGAAGACGCACAGGCTGCTCTTGCCGCCTGCCGCGCCCACCCGCTGGGCCGGTCGGCGGCGATCATCGGCCGCTTCGGCGAGGCGAGCGACTGGCCCCTGGTGGAGCTGGTGACCCGCGCCGGCGGCCGCCGCGTCGTCCAGCGGCCCTACGGGGAGGAACTGCCGAGAATCTGCTGAGCCGGCCCCCCGGGAAGCCTGATGACGGGCCGAAGATCGCAATCCTCTGGTTAAGCGGAAATTGCAGTGCATGAGATGTCGATCGCCATCCAGATCCTGGACACGGCCCTCGCCGCGGCGGCGGATAACGGCGCGGGCCGAATCACGGCCTTGGAGATTGAGGCGGGGGCCATGAAGCTCATCGTGCCCGAGGCCCTGGAGGCGGCCTGGTCGGCCGTGACCGAGGGCACGTCGGCCGAGGGGTCGCGGCTGCTCGTGACGGAGGCGCCCATAGAGGCCCGCTGCCGAGATTGCGGACGGGCGTTTTCGCCCTCCCTGGACAGCTTTTTGTGTCCCGGCTGCGGTCAGGCGGACGTAGAGATCATCCGCGGAGATGAGGTCATCCTCAAGAGCATCACCTGCGAGAGTGTCGAGCGGGACGATTGACCACAGAGGCTCAGCGCAGGCTTCGCCCGCAACCCAATGCGTGGCCTGTAGCCCGTAGCCCGTGCCAACGGCGGCCATCGGCTCTGAGCCTGAGCCTGAGGCTCAGGCTCGAAGAGAACCAGGAGCCAGGACCCAGGAACGACAAGCGGCCGCCCGCGGCCGCGTCGATCCGCCAATCCCTTGCCCCCGAACGGGGGCATTTG
>Ga0272441_10010390_pt1 | contig 14097 bp, 11 predicted proteins | sample SSMProp6N_FD_193582 | JGI IMG/M metagenome (GOLD analysis project Ga0272441, IMG submission 193582) | Marine sediment archaeal communities from Little Sippewissett salt marsh, Falmouth, MA, United States - SSM-Prop-6N | ecosystem: Environmental > Aquatic > Marine > Wetlands > Sediment ... | reverse complement strand
GAGCCTCGCCGACCTCGGCCTCCTTTGCCTGCCATCGGTCACCTCCCATCCGCCGAGCGCCCACCACAGACGAACCTGTCCGGGGTTTCAGGCCTCTAAGCGGATGGTCAATGTGCGGCAACAGCAGCTACCGGTGATTTCAACCATGGCCCGCCGGGCCCTGACCATGGCCTGGCTCGAGCCGCGAAGACTGTCGAGGCACGCGGCGGTCAGGGTGGCGACCTCGACCAGCAGGTCGTAGCGCTGGCCGTGATGCAACACGACCCGCGCCGCCTGCCGTCGCTGGTCAGCCGTGGGTGCGATCACTCGATCGTCTGGCGAGCCCAGACAGATACTGTCCTCGGCACACCCAGGCGTTGTTGGTCACGGCCAGCGATTGCGCTAGTCTCGGCGTTCGATGTCACGTGCTCGTCAGTCCCCTTGGGAGAAAGACGAAGTTCTTACGTCACGATTCGTCGCCGAGAGGTGCCGTGGAGCCCAAGTACTCGAAATCCCGTCAAACCGGGATCCGACGTCATGTCCCTCCGGGGATCTGCGCCCTGGAGGTCGGCATCGTTTTGGACGCAGGGAATTCGATGTACTATAGAAGACTGTCCAGGGAGGTTCGCTGTGCGTAGACTGGCCGTACTTTTGGCGATTGGTTGTCTGGTGGCCTGTGGGGACGACGATGGGGCCATGAACAACAACAACGTCGCTCCGGACGCGGGGGGGATCTGCGGGGACGGGGTGCCCGATCCGGGGGAGGCCTGCGACGACGGGGCGAGCAACAGCGACACGATCCCCGATGCCTGCCGCACGGACTGCCGGCTGCCCTGGTGTGGCGATGAGGTGGTCGATTCCGATGAGCAGTGTGACGACGGGGCAGACAACAGCGACACCACCCCCGACGCCTGCCGAACCGGCTGTCTGATGCCCTCTTGCGGCGATGGAGTGGTCGACGCGGGGGAGGAGTGCGAGGGTGACAACGGGGGCACGACCTGCGGTGACATGGGGCTCGATGGAGGGGACCAGGTGGTCTGTGACGCGGCGTGTGTGCTGGATCCCAGTGGTTGCGCGGGTTGCGGCAACACGATCTGCGACACGGGCGACGGGGAGGCGCCCGACAACTGCGCCGTGGACTGCGGCCCCCGGCAGGTGGCCGCCGGAGGAGACTTCACCTGCACCTTGCTGGGCACCGGACAGGTCTACTGCTTTGGCGGGAACGAATACGGCCAGCTCGGTGGCACCGTGGGCACCCACAGCACCCTGCCGGTGCAGGTCGTGGGTCTGACCAACGCCGTCGCCATCGCCGCGGGCCGCCTGCACGCCTGTGCGATTCGGGAAGACCACACCGTCTGGTGCTGGGGGAGCAACTCGCTCGGTCAGCTCGGCGACGGCACCACGACAGACAGCGCGACTCCGGTGGCGGTGGCCAGCCTCTCCGCCACGGCACTGGGCGTCACGGCCGGAGGCGGACACACCTGCGCGCTCCTCGGCGACGACACGGCGGCCTGTTGGGGGCGCAACGACCGCGGGCAGCTCGGCAGTGGATCCACGGCCGACAGCGCGAACCCTGTGGCGGTGACCAACCTCGCGGGGCTCGCCGAGGTGTCTGCGGGGAGCCTGCACACCTGCGCCATCCAAAAGGGAGTCGGCATCACGAACGGCCCGGACGTGTACTGCTGGGGGGACAACGAGCGCCTCCAGCTGGGCATCAGCACGCCGGTGTTCCACTACAAGTCGACTCCACAGCAGGTCGCGCAACTCTCTTTTTTGGCGTTCGGCTGCAGGATGGCCGCCGGGGCCTATCACTCCTGCGGTGCCTGGGGCTTTGCTCTGGGTACGGTGAATGCTTACTGCTGGGGCGACAACACCACGGGCGCCCTGGGAGACGGCACCACCGACTCGGGGCTGTACGAGGGCGATGCCGTCCCCGGCCTGGAAGGGGTCTTCGGCATCACCACGGGTGGGTATCGCACGACGGTCGGCATCGGCACCTACACCTACCATGGGCACTCCTGCGCCCGCCTCGACACGGGCGCCGTGCGCTGCTGGGGTGACAACGAGCGGGGCCAGGTCGGAGACGGCTCCACCACCGATCGCCTGATCCCTTCGGACGTCTCCGGCCTGCTCAACGTGGTGGCCGTGTCCGCGGGCAGCCAGCACACCTGCGCGCTCCTGTCGGACAACACCCTGCAGTGCTGGGGAGCCAACGGCGTGGGCCAGCTGGGCACGGGTGACGATCTGGACAGGTCGACGCCCCAGCCCGTGGACCCGTCGCAGTGGTAGCGGCCTAGAAGCAGCCGAGGACGTAGAAGCCGCAGTCAGGGTTGCAGGTCAGCCCGGGGCCGCTGCCCAGCTCCTTGCCCAGGGACTCACAGGTGGCGCCGCCCAGGTCGGTTCCGTCGCAGTCCTCGCCCGCCTCCTGGACACCATTGCCACAGTCGTAAAGCGGCAGGCAGCCGCGCTCGCCCACCCGCTCGTAGCCAGGGTCGCACTCCCAGCCGTTGTGGCACGTGCCCTCCAGGTTGTCGATCTGGCAGATGAGGCTGCCTTCGATGGGCGACGTGCCCTCCGGGCAGCCCAGCTCACCTTCCATGTAGAGACCGTCTTCACAACGCATATAGGAGCAGAAATGCAGACCTTCCTGGCATAAGCACTGGCCCCCCGGCTCGCAGTCCGTGTGGCTGCGACAGGGGCGCCTGCAGATGTCACTGACGCAGAAGTAGTCGGGCAGCCCAACACAGTATGGGTGCCAGGAGTCCGAACAGATGGTGGTAAGGGCTCCCGGGAGGTAGCACACTCCGTTGCTGGCGCACTTCTCGGCGGGACAGTCCATGTCCGTGTTGCACCAGACGCGCTGGCCCTCCAGACCGCAGGCGCTCTCGAGGGGAGGCAGGTCCCCGTCATTCGGCTCCTGACAAGACCAGAGCGCGTGCCCGAGGGCCAGGCAAGACGCCACCAGGGCTACGGTGGAAAGCGGTGTGTGAAAGCGGCTCTTCATGGAAGAGCCTCATCATCTTAGCACTGATCCGCTCCATCAGTACCGTCCGTAGCCGTTGAACCGAGTGGGAACCGAGGTCGTCGGAGCGGTATAAATCCCCCCGATCTTGTCCCCGGGGTCGGCGTTTCGGTTCCATGAGGCCCCGGTGCCGGTCTTGGCCTGGTAGAAGCTCGGCTGGGACCGGGTGAACCGGTACGGGTCCGCGCTCTGGAACACCGAGGTGAATATGTCGCACCTGGCGCAGGTGAAGGAGGTCGGCGAGCTGGGCGCGCGGTTCCTGGAGCTGCTGGGATATCCGGCTGACGCGGACGGGGATGGGCCAGCGCCTGACGTCGGACCGCGGGAGCTGCGCGACCGCGTGTGGACGATCTTCTTTGACGACTACAACGAGCTGGAGGCCGCCGGCCGGTACCTGCACCGTGACGACGACGACGCGGCCAAGCTCTACCCCAGCCTTTTCGAGCGCGTCGCCACTTCCTGATCGATCATCGCCATCCTGGGGGGCGATCGGACCGGTCTCCGGCGAATGCGAGTGCATTGTAGGGGAGGCTGGCCGCCAGTTGGACAATGAACGGTTAGGCTGCGGCCGGCCGCTTCACTCTGGATCCGAGCCGGTCCGATACGGCCTCTCGGGCGGTCGGAATGCCTCGAAACCCATCCGAAACGGTCTTCCGAGACAGCCCACTGCTCTTGTGAGACATCCCGGACGGCGCGCGAGAGGGTCGGACCGCCCTTCCTGGCGATCGGTTCCTACGTGTCGGCGATGGCGAGGCCGAGGTCTTTTCGGATGTGCTGGTGGGCGTCGCTGACGGCGAAGCGGATGAGGCTGGCCCGGACGGCGGGGATGTCGGCGTCGCCGTCGGCCAGGACGGTCTCGAGGCCCTTGGCGGCCACCTCCATGTCGCCGCTGAGCACGAGGCCGGCCCGGAGGGCGGCGCGATCCACGGCGCCATTCCACCGGGCCAGGTCGAAGGGCTCGGCCTGGGAGAGCATGTGGCGCACGGCCTTGCCCACCTTTTCGAAGTCGTCCAGCTCCATGTGGGCCGACAGGTGCTTGAGCTGGGTCTTGATGGCCTCCTCCTGGTCGCCGGCGATGGGCTGGCCCGGATCGGTCATGGCCACCGCCGTGAGCATCAGCACCGCCTGCTGGGCCAGGGCGGGCGCGATCACGCGCATGAGGTGCGGCAGCTTCAGGTAGGTGAGCTCCCGGGCGATGAGGAAGGCCAGCTCGGTCTCGGTGTGGGCCGACAGCAGGTTCGTGCCCACCACCAGGGTCGGCGCCCAACGCCGCCCCACGGCCAGGTTGGCGAACAGGAGGCCTCCCTCGGTGTCCAGCAGGGGGTGGTACTCGATCTCCGACAGGGTCAGGGCACTTTTGATCGCCTCGAAGATGCGCCCGAAGACCAGGTGGTCGGCGTCCGGGGAGCGGGGGCCGAGGCCGTAGGCCTTGGCAGGCCGGGCCGTCATGCGGATCAGCGCCGGCGCCAGGGCCTCGGTCACCGCCATGAGGGCGGCGTCGGCCTGGGTCAAGGGCAAGAGCTGGCGCCACACCTCGTCGGTGAAGGGCTGGGATGGCTGGAGCAGACGGGCGGTGTTGTACCGGTCCACATGCTTGCGCTCCAAGGGCCCGGCCTGGTCGAGGACCACGAGGCTCTGGGCCGCCAGGAGGGCGCGGTCGGACTGCTGCTGGGTCTGGCACTGGTTGAAGAGCTGTCTCAGGATCGGCGCCTGGTCCTGGGCGTCGGCGAGGTGGACCAGGAGGTCCTCGATGGGGCTCATCGTCTCGCCGGCCGTTGGGGCGGGGGCGGCCGGCAGGGGGCCGCTCACCAGGGGGGCCGGCCGCTCGGCCACGGGCATTGCCCGGTCGGTGGAGTCCGGGGTCACCGGCGGTGGCGGCGTGGCGGTGGGCAGGGACCCCGGCGGCGCCTCGGGCACCGGAGCGCGGTCGGACATGAGCACGGTGTCCGGGCGTGCGGGTCTGGGCCGTGGAGGATCCGACTGGTGCAGCGGCTCGGACTGGTGCAGCGGCTCGGACTGCCACGGTGGCTCCGACTGGCGCAGGTGCTCGAGCACCTCCTGCCAGCGGTTCTTGACCACCCGATCCACCTGCCAGACCACTCCGCCGGCCTCGAACCTCAGGGCCGGCTTGCCCCTTTTTTTGAGCTCGGACACCTGTGAGATCTCGGCCACGGGGATCCACTCATGGCTTTGACGACCCATCATGTCCTGGCGTACGATGGCCAGGCCCCCGGGGGGCAGCGCCATGTAGGCGGCCTCGAAGTAGTTGATGCGACACCGGAGCAGCGGCTGGTCGTCCCCGATGTCGTAGGCCTCGAACAGGATCTCGCGAGCCACGTCGACGGTCAGTGGTGTCAATGGTCGTTCCTCACCCTGGGGCCTCTCACCAGGTCAGCACCCTACCGCAACCGGGCGCGATTGCCCAGATTTCTGTGGTTCGCGGCAACGGGGGGATACCCGTATGGCGCCGGTTGCGATATGATCGTTGTGAGCGGCTGGTGGCCGCGCGGGTGGTGGAGATGAATAGAGCGTTGCTGATTGCCTGGATCACGCTGGGGGTCTTTTGTGTCGCGGTGGGGGGGTGCCCCGAGGGCACGGGCACCGGCGTGGACGAGGTGGAGCCGGAGTTCGTGGTCAACGACTACTCGGAGGGCGACCAGCAGAACCCGGTGGTGGTGGCCATGCCCAGCGGGCTGTTTCTTGTGGTGTGGGAGAGCGGCTGCCTCCATGACTGCCAGGGCCAGGACGGGTCGGAGTTCGGCGTCTACGCTCGCCGGTTCGAGCCGAGCGGGGTGCCCCTGGGGAATGAGTTCCGGGTCAACGACCAGGTGGACTACAACCAGGCGGATCCCCACGCGGCCATCTTGCCCGACGGCCGCTTCGCCATCGTCTGGGCCACCGAGAGCGAGGTCTCCACAGACGCCTGGGACGTGTGCCTGAAGATGTACGGCTCCGAGGGGGTGGAGCTCACCGGGGAGATCGCGGTGAACACCGAGACCACCCGAACCCAGTGGCGGCCCAGGGTGGGGCTCTCCTCGGACGGGGTGGCCCAGGTGGTCTGGGAGCACGAGGGGAGCCAGGGCAACGGCGTCATGGGACGTCGCTTCGACGACTACGGCGATCCCCTCGGCGCCTCCGGCCTGGTGTCGGGATCCGACGGCGGCGTGGAGCCCGACCTGGCGACCATGCCAGACGGCCGCGCGGTGGTGGTGTGGTCGGGCGGCGGCTGGGGCGGGTACGGGATCGCCGCCCAGCGCCTTGCCGAGGGTGAGCCCGTGGGCGACACCATCGAGGTGAGCCAGTCGTACGTCGCCGGGTATCCCATGCCCTCGGTGGCCATGGGGCCTGGCGGTGACTTCGTGGTGGCCTGGTCCGGCTCTGAGGACAACTGGGAGGACGAGTACGACATCAGGGCGCGGGTCTTCTCCGGTGACGCCAGCCCCATCACCGACGAGCTGGCGGTCAACACCGAAACGGACGGCCTGCAGATGGCCTCGGCGGTGACCATGTCCCAGGGCGGCGACCAGTTCCTGGTGGCCTGGGAGTCCGAGCTGGACAACGGCGCCAACAACGAGGTCATCGCCAAGACCTACCTCCTCGATGGCACGGTCCAAAAGGAGGACTTCGTGGTCAACTCCTACCAGGCCCAGATGCAGGACGCCCCCTCGGCCACGCCGACCCACGAGGGGTTCCTCGTGGCCTGGCAGAGCTCGCCGGAGACCGGCACGGGCTACAACGTGTACGTGAGGCTATTCCCCTTGTGGCTCTAGGATTCCCACTGCGAGAGAGAGAAGATGCGCGCACCTGTGACCCTCTGGCTGGTACTGCTGCTGACAATTGCCGGGCTGTCGGCCTGCAACAAGAAGGCCACCAAGAAGGCGTCGGGCCCGGCGGCGGGCCTGGTGGCGTCGGTGAGCAAGGCAGCCCGTGGCTGGCTGCCGAAGGACCGCGACGGCTCGCGGTTCGTGGTGGACACGGCGAAGGCCTACGACAAGGAGACGGTCTTCGAGCTGCTCAACGGCGGCGCCGACGCCCTGATCGACGCGGGGCTGCAGACCCTGATCCACGTGCGGATCAAGGACAGGTCCGGCAAGTTCACGGCCTGCGAGATCCAGGTAGGCGACTACACCACCGCTGCCAAGGCCAAGGCGATGCTCTTCCGGGAGAAGCCCCGCAAGGCCCACCCCGTCAAGGTCGGCGATGGCGGCTACGCCCTGGCGGGCACCGTGATCTTCGTCAAGGGCCGACACCTTGTGTCGGTGGGCGTCCAGCCCATGGGCAAGGTCAAGTATGCCCCTGCCGCCGAGATCGCCCGCCAGGTGGCCAACACCCCGGGCGCGCGGTGGTAGCGTGACCCGGGCGGGCTACGACAGCGCCGTCACCAACAGGTACGGTGATTCCGATGGGGGAGATCAGCCCCAGGCGGGCTACGACAGCGCCAGCACCACCAGGAACACCGTGATCCCGATGGGGAAGATCAGCCCCAGGTTGGACATGTTGGAGGCGGCGAGGTTGTCCAGGTTGGCCTGGAGGCTGGCGTCACTCTTCTCGCCGCGCTTCTTGGCCGCGGCGAAGATCGCGAAGAAGGTGGTCAGCTCGGGGAGCGACGTGATGAAGCCCAGGATCCAGCCCACGGCCCACTGGGGCATGCCGAGCCCATTCACCACGTTCGCGGCGACCTGGCCCAGGTAGTAGCCCGACAGGGTGATGCCCACGATGCCCAGGCCGATGAGCGCCAGGGCCGCTGCCACCGAGTGGGTGCCCTCCACCCGCTCGATCTCCTCGGCGTACTCCTCGCGCACGTGCCTGTTGAGGATCTTGTCCAGCACCAGGTAGACCAGGAACACGCCGAAGAGCCCAACCGCCGTCCAGGGCGATCGCTCCATGCCCGACTGGGTGGCCAGGAGCAGGGGCAGGCCGATGGCCGACGCGGCGAAGCCGATCTCGTCGATGAACTGGGTCTGGACGATGCGGCCCTGCTGGCGGTACCAGATCAACGCCGACACGAAGAGGACGGAGTTGATGATGTTGGACGAGGCGATGTTCCAGAGCCCGGCCCCCAAGAGCCCCATGGCCGCGGTGCTGGAGGTGGCCACCAGCTCGGGGATGGAGGTGGAGAACCCCAGGATCTTGCCCTTGAGCTTGGGGCTCAGGTGGGCATTGTCTGCCAGCCACTCGACTCCCCTGGTGAGCAGGTACCGGGTGATGACCACCACCCCCAATCCGAGGGCGATGAGCAGAACCAGGTCCTTGTACCGATGGAGGAGAGCAGCCAACATGTGTCCTGGGGCCGGGAGTCGGCCGGGAGCATTCTATATCAGATGTCCAGCGGATGGTCCAAGGTGCAGAGTGTGGTATACCCTGGCGGAAGGCGTCCCAGAGGTCGAGGAAGGTCATCGATGAGAAGCCCACCCGTGATGTGCGTCGTGATGTGCGTCGTGACGTGCGCCCTGCTGGCCGGCCTGGCCGTTGCCGTGCCCCAAGCGGCGGCCCAGCCCGCCCGGACCTCTCGGGTCGCGCCCCGGGTTGTGTCTCCGGTGGGAGCCAACGCCAAGGCCAGGCCCCGAGCCACGGTCAAGCGCTACACCCTGGCCATGCTCGTGGCGCTGGTGCGCAAGCACAGCCCAGCGATCCTGGCCGCCCGGGCCAAGGTGAAGTCCGCCCGGGCGGCCCTGCTCAAGGCCAAGCTGCTGTGGGTGCCCACCGCCAAGATGACCTTTGCCTTTGCCCCGGCCCCCCGGGTCAAGTGCGAGGTGCCCGAGGCCTTTCGCAATGTCTCGATGAACGACGGCACCAGCCTCTACGACACCATGTACTCCCAGCGAGAGAAGTACTGCATGGGCACCAACACCTCGGATGACGTGAAGGACTTCATCCAGAACTACGACCCCACGAGCTACTGGTTTCGCTTCGAGGCGTCGCTGATCCAGCCCCTGTACACCTTCGGGAAGATCCACTACGCCAAGAAGCTGGCCCGGCAGGGCGTGGCGGCCCAACGCCTCCGGGTGCGCATGGCCAGAGACGAAGCCGTGCGTGACGTGCGGCGGGCCTACTTCGGGCTCAAGCTCGCCCGGGAGCTCCTCTTCGAGATCGACGAGGGGTGGAAGTACCTGCGCAAGGCCAAAAAGCGCATCGACAAGCGGTTGGCCGCCGACGACGAGGACGTGGACACCGTGGACAAGTACCGGCTGGAGCTGCTCATGACCGAGGTGCGGGATCAGGTGCTGCAGCTCAAGCGGGCAGAGCGGCTGGCCCTGGCGGCCCTGCGAGCGCTCATCGGGCGGCGAGCGCTGAAGAAGTTCGACGTGGATCAGACGCCCCTGACCCGGGTCAATGCGCAGGTGAGGTCCCTGCAGCACTACCTCTCCCTGGCCCGTACGAGTCGCCCCGAGCTGCGGCTGCTCAAGGTGGCCATCAAGGCCTCCAAGGCGGCGGTGAGCCTGCGCAAGTCCATGTTCGCGCCGGATCTCGCCTTCGTCATGAAGATCCGGGCCACGACGTCTTCGTCCAAGGACAATCCCTCGAGCGCCTATGCCCGGGACGCCCTGCACGGCACGGGGCTGTACCTCGGCCTGGCCCTCAAGTGGGACCTGGACTTCCACTTCAAGTACACCGCGCTGTCCCAGGCGCAGTCCGACCTCCTCGCCGCCAGGCACCTGCGGGAGCGGGCCACCTTTGGCATCGACCTGCAGATCGAGAAGGCCCACGACGAGCTCGCCACCGCTGGCAAGCGGCTCACGCTGCTCAAGAAGGCCCGCAAGACCGCCAAGAAGTGGCTCATCACCATGAGCCAGCGGCACGATCTGGGCACGGCCGACACCAAGAAGCTGACCGACGCCGTGAAGGCTTTCTTCCAGACCCAGCTGAAGGTGCACCGGGCGGTCTATGAGCTGAACCTGGCGGCGGTTGAGCTCAGCCGCGCCGTGGGCAGGGACGTGACGAGTACCTGGTCGCACAAAAAGGGGAAATAAACCCGGCGGGTCGGTCGTCCATAGGGATAACCCGGCCGCCCCGGCCCACTGGCCCCGCAGGCCCCGAGGCCCGGGAAAGATACAGCGGACGGCCCCGGCGCTTGTACGCGGAAAGGAAGCACCCCATGAAAAAAACGCTCTTCGGGCTGTCGATGACGGCGTCGTTGGTTCTCTTCTCCGGAGGCGCCCAGGCCCAGGCGTCGCCCATGGTGTTCCTCAAAAAGACCCAGGGCAAGCTCAACAAGCTGGTCCAAGCCAAGGCCTCCAACGCCAAGCTGAAAAGGGCAGTCAACAAGCTGCTCGACTTCGCGCTGATGTCCCAGCGAACCCTCAAGAAGCACTGGACCACCCTGGACGCGGCCAAGCGCGCCGAGTTCCAGAAGGCCTTCCAGTCCCTGCTCGAAAAGAAGTACATCAAGGGTCTGCGCAAGAAGGCCGACTACAAGGTCGTCTACAAGAAGCAGAGCCGCTCGGGCTCCATGGCCAAGGTCTCCACCGAGGTCAACTACGTCCGCAAGGGCCGCCCCCGCTCCAACGAGATCGTCTACCGCCTGCGCCGGGTGGGCGCCCGGTGGGTGATCTTCGACGTGATCACCGACGACGTTTCCATGGAGCGCAACTACCGGAGATCCTTCAATAGAATCATCAAGAAGAAGGGCTTCGCCGAGCTGGTCAAGAAGCTCAAGAAGAAGGCCGCCCGCATGTAGCTCCGCCATACCCCTCTCTCCGCCTCTCTCCGCCCGATCCCACGCCTTTTCCCGAAGCCGGCGAACGTCGGGCTCACCTTTTCCCGAAGCCGGCGAACGTCGGGCTCACCGCTCCCCCCACCGGCGGAGGTACTCCTGGAGCCAGCGCCGGCTCGCTGGGATCCCCCGGTCGCGCAGATCGCGCTCGGTGGCCGAGGGGTTCATCCCGGAAGGTCGGTGGGCCGCGATGATCGTTTCCCGGTGCCTCTCGTATTGCGACCAGCCCGAGGCAGGCTTCGAGCCGCTCCCCTTCGCGTCGCCGCGTCCCCTGGTCACCACAGGGTTACCCGGGTAGCGCTCTGCCAGCACGGCCCCCAGGGCATGGCGCCAGTCCTCTCCGCGCATGGCCACCCGGGAGGCGTAGGCCCCGGCCACGTGGATCAGCTCCCGTACGTTCCGCTGCGTCAAGTCCACTCCGCGATGCTACGTCGAGCATGAGCACGAACTGTCCTCGGGGTTATTGAGTAGCAACCCATTCCGGCAGTTCGTCGAGCGTCGGGATCCATGCTGATTTCATTGCGCTCTTGAAAATATCATGATATTTTCATCTTCATGTTCAAACGATCCTTGGATCTCCCGGCGGCCGGTTCCCTGACCTTCTTCCTCTGGGGCAGCCGTCAGACAGGGAAGTCCACCCTGCTCAAATCCTGCTATCCAGACGCGTTGTGGCTCGATCTGCTCCGTTCCGAGCAGTACAGGAAGTACCTGGCCAAGCCGTCGCTGTTGCGTGAGGAGGTCGAGGACGCGGACGCCAGCTTCGTGGTCATCGACGAGGTACAGAAGCTCCCGGAGTTGCTCGACGAGGTGCACTGGCTACACGAACGACGAGGCGTGCACTTCGCGCTTTGTGGGTCGAGTGCTCGAAAGGTCAAGCGGGGAAAGGCCAACCTGCTCGGCGGCCGCGCGGCGCGGTTCGAGCTGCGCGGGCTGGTCGCCGATGAGTTGGGCGCTGCCTGGGACCTGACCAGGCTGCTCAATCGAGGCTACCTGCCACGGCACTACCTGAACGTACACCCGCAACGCCTGCTCAATGCCTACGTCTCTGACTACCTCCGGGAGGAGGTGGCGGCCGAAGGGCTCGTGCGCAATCTTTCCGCCTTCGCCGATTTCATGAACGCTGCGGCCTTCTCGGACACCGAGCTGGTGAACATGTCGAACATCGCCCGGGACTGTGGTGTCTCCAGCCAGACGGTGAAGGGCTATTTCGACATCCTCGTAGACACTTTGATCGGACGCTGGCTACCCGCGTACCGACGCCAGCCCAAACGCCGCGTGATCCGTTCTCCCAAGTTCTACTGGAGCGATGTGGGGGTCGTGAACTTCCTGACCCGCCGGGGCAAGCTCGAGCCGGCCACGCCGCTTTTCGGCAAGGCCTTCGAGAACTGGATCCACCATGAGCTCACCGCCTACCTCGCCTACCGGGAGACCTTCGTACCCCTGCACTACTGGCGCCTGGCCAGCGGCATCGAAGTCGACTTCCTGACCGCCGATCTTCGCCTGGCGGTGGAGGCCAAGGCCACCGGCCGGGTTCATCGTGCGCACCTCAAGGGGCTGCGGCAGCTGGCCGTGGATCAACCGGGCGTCCGGCGTCGCGTGGTCGTGTCGCTCGAGCAGCGCCCGCGCCGCACAAAGGACGGTGTCACCATCCTGCCCGCCACCGACTTCGTCCAGAGGCTCTGGGCCGACGAGCTTTACTGACCGCAAATTGCTGGTCAGTGCAGGACGTCAAGGCGCCCGGCTCGCGAGGCGCGACGATCGGATGTCATCGACGCTGCGGTTGTGCTCCTAGCCACAGACGGCGATACCATCATCACCTCGGACACCGATGACCTGGAGCCTCTGGCGGTCTGCGGGCCTGCAGGTCGACCTGATCGTTGTTTGAGGGATCCGGGCCGGGGATCCGTGCCGGGGATCCGTGCCTGGAAACCCACCGGGGATCCGGGGGTTGGTAAACCACAGGAAATAGTCTCAGATTTTTGAGACTTGCATTGATTTGCGGATCTGGGGACAATATCAATGGTGCGGTGGTGGCTGCACCCTTTGCCCAGTGAGCTTGAGTTACAAGTGAGGTCTACGATGCTGCGTAATGGAAGAAGGGGACTCCTCTCGGCGGGTGCGCTGGCCGGGGTCGTGGTGATCGCTCTGGCCGGGTGTGGGCGCACCTGGTTCAATCTGAATCCCTGTGAGACCAACGCCGACTGTGACGACGGGGTCGCCTGCACCATCGATACGTGCAACACCCAGTCGCAGACCTGCTCCAACGTGCCCGACAACACCCTGTGCGGGCCCGATGAGTACTGCGACCCCCAGCTGGGGTGTGTCAGCGGCGCCGAGTGTGTCGGGGACGGCGACTGCGAGGATGGGGACGCGTGCACGGAGAACTACTGCCAGGGCGGCATGTGCATGCAGCACATCGTGGACGCCGACGACGACGGCTACGGCGACTGGAACTGCGGCGGCGACGACTGCGACGACACGGCGTCCTGGATCAACCCCGGGCAGTGGGAGGAGTGCTTCGACGGGGTGGACAACGACTGCGATGGCCTGTACGACTGCTCGGATCCCGACTGCTACGACCAGTGCGGCGGCCAGGAGATCTGCGACGACTACGTAGACAACGACGGCGATGGCCTGGTGGACTGCGACGACTTGGACTGCCAGGGCCACCCCAACTGCGTGTGCATCCCAACGGGGCCGGAGATCTGCGGCGACGGCATCGACAATGACTGCGATTTCCTGACCGACTGTGACGACTGGGACTGCGCCGATACCCCGCAGTGTCAGCAGTGCTACCCAACGGGCTACCTCTCCTGCGGCGTGGGCGTCATGGGCAACACGGCAGGGCCCGGCTCCACCCAGTCCAACGTCGTGTACAGCTGCTTCGGCACGCCCCAGACGGGCAGCGAGATCACCTACGAGCTGTACGTGGACACCCCCCAGTACGTGGACCTGATGATGATGCCCATGGGCAACCAGAACCTGAACCTGTTCCTCCTGGACACGGGCTGGGACGACTGGTACTGCGACCCGGACTTTTGCATCGACTACTCGGCCAACCCGGGCCAGGACCCGGAGTGGATCAGCTTCTGGGCCGATCCCTGGATGAGCTACATGGTTGTGGTGGACTCCCCGGCCATGTCGGGCTCGGACTTCGCCTTGCAGGTGGAGTGCCAGTGCGTGCCCACGGGTCCGGAGGTCTGCTGGGACGGGGTGGACAACGACTGCAACGGCATGACGGACTGCGACGACTGGCAGTGTGCCGGGTCGCCCTACTGCCCCTGCGTGCCCACGGGTCCGGAGGTGTGCTGGGACGGGGTGGACAACGACTGCAACGGGCAGACCGACTGTGACGACTGGCAGAGCGCGGGGTCGCCCGACT
>Ga0272441_10010389_pt1 | contig 14101 bp, 8 predicted proteins | sample SSMProp6N_FD_193582 | JGI IMG/M metagenome (GOLD analysis project Ga0272441, IMG submission 193582) | Marine sediment archaeal communities from Little Sippewissett salt marsh, Falmouth, MA, United States - SSM-Prop-6N | ecosystem: Environmental > Aquatic > Marine > Wetlands > Sediment ... | reverse complement strand
CAATGGCAGCATGAGCATCTCAACGTCGTCTTTACCAACGGCTGTTTTGACATTCTTCATGCAGGCCATGTCCAATATCTTGAAAACGCCCGTTCGGCAGGCGACCGTCTGGTTGTCGGCGTCAATACGGATCACTCAGTCCAGCGTCTGAAAGGCCCTGCAAGACCTGTCTGTTCTGAGCATGACCGTTGCAGAGTACTTGCTGCGCTCGAATCGGTTGATGCCGTCGTCCTGTTCGAAGAAGACACGCCAATCGAACTGATTGAAAGGCTACTGCCCGACACGCTTGTCAAAGGTGCCGACTGGGCTCTTGAAGACATTGTCGGTGCCGATGTAGTCCTTGCCAGAGGTGGTGAAGTGAAAACCATTGCGTTTCTCGACGGCCGTTCAACGACGGGAGTCATTGAAAGAGTCCTGGAATCTTACGGTAGAACAGTCTGCCGCGACGAAAAAAAAACACTCTGAACAGGACAACAAACAACCACACCCGGTTCGGACGCATAACGCTCCAGAAGAGAGGTATGACCATCAGCAATATCAGTATCGAAGAAGCAGTACAACGGTGGAAAGGATAAAAACATATCTGCTGGGATTTTCAGTGACAGTTTCGGCGATGATACTTCTCGTTGCCGTGATAATGGCCATCGTGCTCAATAGCGGAGCCCTGAACAGCCTCGCAAAAAATCGGATCACAGACTCCTTTAACAGCGAATTCAAAGGAACGCTGACAATAGATAAACTCGACCTGCAGTTCCCTTCTAAAGCTGTCCTGCACGAACCCTCCATCGCTACTGATGCAACCGCTGATCCGGTTATAGCCGCCCGAACCATTGCGATTGACCTGAACTTCCTGAGACTCATGTTCTCGGACTTTTCCGGCATCACCATCCGATCGCTCAAAGCAGACAGGCTCAACATCTCGATAGAAACCCTTCCAGACGGGACAACCTCTCTGCAAAAGGTTTTCAGTCCGGCAGTCGAGAAAAACGATGAAAACGCGTTCCTGGTCAAACGATTCCTTTGCGGCAAACTGCAGCTCACCGACAGCGCTCTGTCACTCCATTCCGCTCCGGGGGTGAAAGGAGCATATCCGGACTTTTCGATCACCGGCCTGCAGACTGTAATCAAAAAGCTGCTCTACACCCCTGAAAGCATCTCTGCTACCCTGCAGCAACTCTCATGCTCGCTCCCGCACGACAACATCACACTCAAAAGCGCCTCGGCAGATCTTTTTTTCAATAACGAGCAGTCATCCGTTCTTGACCTGAAAGTCGTGACCGGCCAAAGCCGGATTGACGGCTCTTTTTCCCTCTCGGATTTCAATATTTTCACCCCTGAAAACTGGAAAAATTTCTCGAACAGCCGAGCGATAGCCGATATCAGGCATCTGGAACTCCACACAGACGACATGGTCGCATTTGCTCCTGACCTTCCTCTCCCGGCAGGCCTCTACAGCCTGAACGCAAAAGCAGGCGGGGTCTTACGCAAACTGCTCATTGAAACGGCTGTGCTTCGCCACAACGACAGCATGCTCTCCCTGAAAGGAGAACTGCTCAACGTCAATCAGCCGGAATTTCTTGCATTCAACCTCGAAAGCGACAGCGCCAGAATATCACAAGGGCTCGCAGAAACGCTTGTCAGAGACACTTCATTCAGCGTAGTACTTCAGGCTCTGGGTCCTATAGATCTTTCAGGAGGCGCCTACGGCGACCTGAAAGAATTTTCGTCGGATCTTCAGTTTTCTACTGACGCAGGCAGTGGAGGAATTCATCTGAAAACAGGATTCAGCGAAAAAGAACCGGTTTCCTACCGTGGCGATTTTTTTATAGATAATGCCGAAGCATACCGTTTTTTTCCTATCGACTCGACCTCTGCAGGCATGCTCAATATTGCCGGAACCATTGAAGGAAAAGGGGTACTTCCCCAACCTGAGTCACTGCATATCGATGCCAACCTTGAAAACTCGTTCTGGAAAGAACAGCAGATTGATAATGGCTCAATCGCCCTTGACTACCGAAAAAAAATCCTCAGGACTACGGTGGATCTCAATGAAAAAGCCACCCATGCCGATATCGATGCAACAATCGACTGGAACGCTCCGTCTCCGATTTTCTCACTCCAGGGAACGGCCAGAAAACTCGATATCTCGAAAGTCCTCGGACTTGACCAGATCTCTTCAGATCTGAACGGATCCTTCTCCTGCAAGGGTGAAAGCTTCGACCCTGAACAGCTCAAAGGAAGTATAAGCGTGCTTTTCGATACATCGAGGATCAACAATTATATGCTCCCGGAGGGTTCGAAAGCCACCGCCAGCATAAAGCGTCTTGGAGAGAATTCGACGGTGACCATCAACAGCGACTTTCTGGATTTCTCGGCGGAAGGCACCTATACGTTCAGGGAATTTCTTTCAGGAATCACCTTCTCGGCAGCCTCTTTACAGAATGAGATACGCAAAAACAACATCTGGCTATCCGAAAGCCAGGATCTGGAACCGGAAGTCCCCCATGATTTTTCAGCCAAGTACCGACTCGATATCCGCGATAGCAGCCCTCTGGCCATCGTCTTGCCTCTGGAGGGGTACCTGTTTTCAGGAAGCGCATCAGGAACAGCCGAGAGCAGAAACGGAACCCTTCAGCTCAAATCATCAATTGAGATCAGAAAGGTCAGCCGTGACAGCTCTTTTGCGGCAGCTGATGCCAGAATGGATTTGACGATGAACAGCAGTGCAGGCCACATTCATCTCGCGTCCCTGTCAGTGCAGGCCGCAGCGTTGCGCTTCAACAACCGTGACTATGAAAGGATCGACCTGGCTACATCATGGAAAGAGTCCTTACTGAGCACCTCACTGACATTGCACGACAGAGAACTGGAACAGGATCTTGCAGCATCGATCACCGCACGGCGCATCCGCGCCATCTATAAACTGACCGTCAACAGCTTCACATTCGGCAGCGGCACAGACAGCTGGACAATACCTGCCGGCAGCAGAGCCGATATCGGGCGCAATTATACACAGCTCTACGATATCCGGCTCAAGAAAGCCGCTCAGTCCATCTCCTGCACCGGGATGCTGAGCAACGACCTTTCAGGAGAGTTCAACTGCACTATCAAAAATTTCGACATGCAGGAGCTTGAAGCATTCGCTCTTGCTGAAGGACTGCACGGGACCCTCTCCTCGACCCTGAAAGTCGCAGGATCACCGGGAACAAAAAAAGCCGAAATCAATCTCAACGGCAGTGACATCATCTTCAACGATATCACGCTTGGAAACCTCCATCTCGAGGCAAGCCACTCGAAGAAGCAGCTGCGCTTTGAGCTCAACACCGGCAGAGAGACACCTTCGGGAAAAACCAACGATATACGGGGCAGAGGCACGATCCCTCTTGAACTCACCTACTCTCCGCCGGGATACAGCATTCCTGAGAACCAGTCGATCACAATCGTTTGTGAATCGGACAACCTTTCGGCAGAGTTTCTCGAGCTGATTCTACCGTTTTTCAAAACTGCGGAGGGAACGATTCCTGCAAAACTGACCGTTACAGGAAAAACTCCAGAGCCGGACATCTACTTCAGCACGACCTTCAACAAAACGGCCATCACCGTCACCCCGACTGAAACGACTTATGAGCTTACAGGAGCAATAGAGGTAACCCCTCAAAAGGCATCCTTCAAAGCTATCGCCATCGTCGATTCGCTTGGAGGCAAAGGGACTATCAATGGCTCGGCGGACATTGAAAATCTTGAAATCAAATCCCTTGACCTGAAGGCATCGTTCAAAAACCTGCTGCTCTTCAACAAAAAGGATAAACGTGATGAAACCTCTTTCGGCACTATTAGCGGAACATCGAATAACCTCAGCTTCTATGGCCCTGTTTCCCAACCTGTCCTGACAGGCAGCCTGAACATCACGAACGCTGATTTCACCCTTTACAGAACAGGCTCGAACGAAAGCACCAAGTATATAGGCATTGAAAATTTCATTACGTTTGTCCCTCGATATCCAGAAGAGAGCGTACAGCAAGCCGAGCAAAACGGCCCTCAAACAGAGGAGAACCCTGAATTCCAATACTCACTGTTAGATATCGTCCGGATCCAGAACCTGCAGCTCAAAAGCAATGTCGAACTCCGTTACAATATGGTCTTCGACAGGATCCGGGGGGAAAAACTCGAAACAACCCTCCAGAACCTCTCCCTGCTGGTCAAAAAACACCAGCAGAACTATGAACTCTTCGGCTCAGTCAATGTTTCGGCAGGCAAGTACTATTTCTCTAACACCAGCTTCGATCTCGATGACGGAGGAAAAATCGTCTGGAATAACGTCGATATCCGTGACGGTGAGATGGAAAACCTTTTCGGCAGAAAATATATTATCGCGACCGATCCGCTATCCGGTGAAACCGATAATGTCCGGCTGCTCCTGGCCATTGAGGGAACCCTCAACACTCCTGATATCCAGATGGGTTACTACCTCAACGATGAGTCGCAACCCTTTGCATCCGAGACAATGATCGGCACGCAAAGCAGTAAAATCGACCCTAACGCCGAAATCAACACCGTATCGCTGCTCCTGACAAAACAGTGGTATATCCGGCCGGGAAGCCAGGCCGCCGGCAACAAGACCATTCCCTTTTCAAGCGTCGGTATTTCAACGGGAACAGGCCTCATATCATCGCAGCTGTCCCGTCTGATCCAGCAGGCATCAGGACTTGAGAGCTTCAACGTCAATCTTGCTGTGGACGATCAGGGCGACTATAGCGGACTTGATTTCTCGTTTGCTCTTATCGTACCGGGAACAGAGGGGAAAATGCGTTTTCTCGGGACCGCAAGCAGCAGTAATACTCAGGAAACAGAGCTGTTCAACTACTATGGCAACAATCAGAGAATTGAATATCGCATCACCCCCAAAGTCTTCTTTGAAGCCTACCGCTCATACGGCCTTTTCGGCAACGACGTGACCACGACAAATCTGCTTAAACCGGCAGAAACATACGGTATAAGTCTCTCATACCGCGAACGCTTTTATGACTGGGGCGAATTCTGGAACAGCGTATTCGGAGGGGATAAAAATTAAGCCATGCAATTCTTGACACATTCGTGTAAATTGCCCCATTGCCACCCTGGCATGCGCCCATGCAACGGGCATACTGAAATGCACCTCATAGAGAACACTTGATGGTTTTATGATACTGAACGGAAAAAACATTCTTCTCGGGATCTGCGGAGGTATTGCCGCATATAAAATGCCAATGCTCATCCGGTTACTGAAAAAAGAGGGCGCTCATGTCCGGGTAGTCATGACCGGCTCAGCCACCCGTTTTGTCACTGAGCTGACCCTGGCGACGGTCTCACAGGAGCCAGTCAACCGGGATATCTTCCCGGAATCATACGACACTGCACATGACTGGACCCGTCATATCTCTCTTGGAGAGTGGGCAGATATGATGATCATCTCGCCAGCGACCGCCAATACGATTGCAAAAATCACGGCCGGGCTCTGCGATGATCTTCTCTCGACCTGCTTTATCACGCTGCGCCCCGACAGACCGAAACTTATCTTCCCTGCCATGGATGGGGAGATGTACCGCTCCGACTCGGTACAGCGGAATCTGGCATGGCTCAAAAGTAACGGATGCAGGGTAGTCGAGCCTGAAAGCGGCTCGCTGGCTTCAGGCCAATGCGGTACAGGAAGAATGCCGGAACCTGAAACCATCCTGGAATCTATCATCGAATCCTTAGGCGAAAAACGGCAGTCCAGCCGCCTTCAAGACAAAAACATCATCGTCACAGCCGGGCCGACAAGAGAAAAAATCGACGGAGTACGCTTTCTTTCCAACTACTCCTCCGGTAAAATGGGCTTTGCTATAGCATGCGCAGCAGCTCGAAGAGGAGCCGACGTAACGCTCATCACCGGCCCTGTCAGCCTTCCTACTCCCGAAGGGGTCCGCAGAATCGATATAGAAACCGCCTGCGACATGCAGCGGGAGGTTCAGCGCATCGCTTCCGGATGTGATATCTTTATTGGTGCCGCTGCCGTTGCCGATTACCGGCCCGCTGAAACCGTCACCGGAAAAATCAAGAAAACCAGTGAAACCATAGCATTGTCACTGATACGAAACCCTGATATTCTCGCCGGTTTTTCAGCGGAGAAAAAAACACATCAGCTCGCCGTCGGCTTCTCGCTTGAAACAGAGAACGGACTCGGATACGCAGCAGAAAAGCTCCGTGCAAAGAACCTCGATCTGATCGCCTATAATACCTATGACGGAGAAACATCAGGTTTTGAAGTCGACACCAATGCGCTGACACTCATCGATAGACAGGGCACGACAACCGAACTGCCGCTACTGACAAAAAGAGACGCAGCAATCCGGCTGCTCGATGCCATTGAATCACTGCTGAGCAGACCGGACAACGGCTGACAAGCTCCATTCACTCTCGACCATCCATATCGTCAACCATGCAGGCCAAGCTTTTTAACGACATACCGCAGCAAACACCGCAACGCGACAGGAACGACTACCACTCTCTCGACGAGCTTGGTGCCCAATCAAAAAACTGCACACAATGCCAGCTTGCCGAAACACGACAGAACGTTGTCTTCGGTGAAGGAAATCCTCAAGCTAAAATCGTTGTTATAGGGGAAGGGCCAGGAGCTGAAGAGGATGCTCAGGGACGGCCTTTTGTAGGACGTTCAGGAAAACTGCTCGATAAAATACTTCAATCCATAGGTTTTGACAGAAACGATGTTTATATCTGCAACATCGTCAAGTGTCGGCCGCCCGCAAACAGAAACCCCCTTGCAGAGGAAATAGAACAATGTCTTCCCTGGCTCAATGCACAGCTCGAGCTGATTCAACCGGGAATAATTCTTCTTCTCGGAAAAGTGGCAGCCAATACTATACTGCAGAACAAGTGCTCCATGGGTTCCATGCGGGGAAGCATTATACGATGGGGAACGTACGATGTGGTCGTCACCTATCATCCGGCCGCACTACTGAGAAACCCCAACTGGAAATACCAATGCTGGGAGGACGTCAAAATGCTGAGAAAACATTTTGATTCAATGTACCAAAGCAATCAGCCCTGACAATTGACCATGAAAGGAACTATCGCCAGAAAAGGCAATGGAGGAATCGATCTGGGCAAGGATATCGATTTTTCCCAGGAAAGCAGAATCCCTCCATACTCCATCGAAGTAGAGCAGGAGGTGCTTGCCTGTATCCTCCTTGAAGGCGAACCGATTGAGCAGGTCATACAGATCTTCGGAGATAACGATGAAAAAGTCTTTTACGAACAGCGCCACCAGCTTATCTACAAGGCAATGCTGGAACTCTACCAGAAACGTCTTGCCATCGACCTCATTACCGTAGGTGAAGAACTCTCCAGAATTAATGAGCTGACAAACATCGGTGGAAGACAGTATCTGGCGGAACTGACCAACAAGGTAGTCAGCTCGGCAAATATTGAATATTATGCCCGGCTGGCAAAAGAGAAATATCTCTATCGACGCCTGATCTCCATTTCCTCAAGGATTTCATCGGCAGCATACAGTTCGGAACTTGATGTCTTTGATCTCGTCGAGCTTGCCTCCCAGCAGTTCTTCAATATCTCCCAGGCCGGGCTGAAAAAGAAAGCCAGCAATATCAAAGAGCTGCTGAAAAACGCCACCCGTATGCTGGAAAATCTCAGCGCGTCTCAGTCATCGGTCACGGGAGTCGCGTCGGGATTTTCAGAACTCGATGAGATGACGGCCGGATTTCAGCAATCAGACCTCATCATCATCGCCGCCAGACCGTCAGCCGGTAAAACAGCGTTTGCTCTGGCGCTTGCCCGTAATGCCGCCGTGGACTTCAATACCCCCGTACTGTTTTTCAGCCTCGAGATGGCCGAGGTGCAGCTTGCCGTCAGATTGATGTGCGCCGAAGCCTGCGTTGAATCCCAGGCGGTCAGGAGCGGTCGGATAACCCCTGAAATGATGGGTCTGATCATCAACAGCATGGACGACCTGGCTGAAGCAAAACTCTTTATTGACGACACTCCCGGTATTTCCATCATGGAGCTGACGGCGAAAGCAAGAAGAATGAAGCAGGAACACAATATCGGTATGATCGTTGTCGATTACCTGCAGCTGGTTTCACCGGTACGTGACGGTAAATCAAACAGGGAACAGGAGATCGCCCAGATATCACGATCCCTGAAATTCCTTGCCAAGGAGCTCAACATAGCAATCATCTCTCTGGCTCAGCTCAACCGCTCAGTTGAACAACGTTCAGGCGACCGTCGTCCGCAGCTGAGCGACCTTCGCGAATCAGGTTCTATCGAACAGGACGCCGATGTAGTCATGTTTCTTTCAAGACCTGAAATGTACGGCATCAAAAACTTTGACGATGGAACATCGAGCAAGGATATCGTTGAAATCGTCATCGGCAAGCAACGTAACGGACCAATCGGAGATATTCGCTTGCGTTTCCTGAAAAATTACGGCAAATTTCTCTCTACATCGAACGTCTATACCAGTGATAACTATGCTGCCCCCGAACACACCGGAGGATCGCTTGAGCATGCAGCTCTGCCTGAACTGCCGCCACCGCCATCCGGGCCGGCGCCACCAGACCGCTTTATCGCTCCGGATGATGCCCCATTTTAGGTATCAGCAAGCAATAACTACAGTAATGAGAGCGTCTTAACATTTGTAAGCAGATTCCAATGGAACCCATTCTCCCACAGAGCGACACAGGCACAAAGAAGAACAAAGCGGTATTTCACGGCATCGGTGCGTCGAAAGGTATTGCGATCGCACCTGCGTTCCTGTTCATTAAAAATATTATTGAACACTCGTCGGCCCCTCTCTCCGCTGAAAAAGCAGAGATTGAGGTAGACAAATTTCTTGCTGCCCTGCAGCGTTCTGAAAAAGAATTGAGAAAAATCGAGAAGGTCACCACCAAGAAACTTGGAAAAGTCTACTCCGATCTTTTTCAGGCCCAGATCATGCTTCTCAACGACAGCGTGCTCATCGAGTGCGTCACGAAACGCATCCGCCAGGAACTCAAAAGCGCGCCACTGGTTATCGAAGAGGAGTTCGAGAAATATCTTGAACACTTCAACAACTCGACAGAACAGATGTTTCAGGAGCGGGCCCAGGACCTGATCGATATCAAAAACCGCATCATCCGCAACCTGCACAATCAGAATCTGCAATCTAAAATCCCTGAGGGAATGATTGTCGTGTCCACGTGTCTCTCGCCGGCTGACATCATTCTCTTCACCAGAGCAAACGTCAAAGCCTTTATCACCGAGACCGGGGGCATCACATCACATATTTCGCTTATCTGCCGTTCGCTCAACATACCAATCATTGTAGGGCTGAGTAATTTCACCCAGAAAGTCAAAACAAACGATCTTCTTATCGTTGACGGAAGCAGCGGCGAAGCGCTGATTAACCCCGACAGCGAAACCATACGCCAATACCAGAACCGCTCAGAAGAAAAAAGCCGTCTGGAAGCGCAGACATGCAGGCTTGCCGACGCCCCGGCACAAACAAAATGCGGCCAGCCCCTTCACTTTTGTTCCAATATCGATTTCAAAGAAGAAATTCCCTCTATCCGTTCTGTCGGTGCGCGGGGTGTAGGACTATTCAGAAGCGAAAACCTCTTTATAGACAACACCAAGCCACCGCAGGAAGAAGACCAGACGGCCTATTACAAGGAAATGGCTGAAGAACTTTCTCCTGACCCCCTCGTCATCAGACTCTTCGATATTGGTGGAGACAAACTGATCTATTCAACGATCAGGGAACCAAACCCTAATCTGGGCTGGCGGGGAATCAGAATTCTCATCGATGTTCCCGAAATTCTCGACAGTCAGCTCCTTGCCATTCTCAAAGCCAATGACAAAGGAAATATTCAGATCCTGCTTCCCATGATCTCTTCAATAGAGGAAATCATGCAGATCCAATCCTCCCTCAAACGCCATGTCGACAACCTCAATACCATCGGATTGAGCTGCTGTGAGCCTGACATCGGAGCCATGATCGAGATTCCCGCAGCAGTGCTCATTATCGATGAAATCACCAGAATGGTCGACTTTATCAGCATCGGAACCAATGATCTGACGCAATACACCCTGGCGGTAGACCGCAACAATGAAATCGTGCAGGACCTTTTCGATAAGTTCCATCCCGCAATCATCCGTCAGCTCCATACGATCATCACGACCGCAAACAAAAACGGCTGCAGAGTCTCACTCTGTGGAGATATGGGCTCCGACCCCCTGGCGCTGCCCTTCCTCGTCGGATGCGGGCTGAGAGTGTTCAGCGTCGTAAGCGCCGACATTCCCTTACTGAAAACACTTGGAAGACATCTGGATGTCAAGGAAAGTGAAGCACTGGCCAGAGAATGTCTTTCCTTTGATTCATCGGAAAAAATAAAAGCGCACCTGAAAGAGTTTCAGATGCGCCATGTTCCGCAGAATGTACTGATGTAAACCTATACTGCAATAAACGCATCCCCCCTCCAGAACGAGGGATGATGCGTTTATTGACCTCCGACGCGCTTATAGTCTTCTCATATCCTCAATCGTGGCCTCGCGCCTCAATGCGTTGAAATAATCCTCAATAACTTGCTCGGTTTTTGCCCGTTCAACCAATGGACGCAGACAACGCCTGGCTTCATCGGGATCCATCCCATCCGGATAGCTCTTCGATTCAAGAGCGATGAGCGCTCGTCCGCTTCTGGTCTCGACAGGCAGGGAAACCGATGACGGCTTCATGCCCGAAAGGGCTTCGAGAAGAAAGGGATCATAGGCGCTCTCGGCATTACGTCTGATATCTGATGCTTTGACCAGCTTTGAGCCGGCAAGAGAGCGCGAAAGAGCTTCAAGATTCTGCTTTGACGAAGCAAGCCCTGCGCTGAGCATCGCGTCGAGCGCCACACCTTTTTTCCGATCCCTCAGCAGCCTGGTAATCTGATCACGCACCGTCTCGTCCAGCGAGCGGTAGCCGGAATCATTTCGCTCGGTCACCTGCAGAACAACAAAACCGTCATCAGTTGCAACGACATCCGAAACATCGCCTTTTGAGGCATCGAACGCGAAACGCGTAATCTGATTATTGAATCCTATCCCGGGGATCATACCGTTTTTTGTAAAAGGCCCTGTTGACGATACCTTCAATCCTGAAGCACCGAGCGCCTTCTGGAAACCTTTATCAACAGCCTCGATCTGGAATTCCGCAGCCGTTCGGCGTACGCTTTCGAGCGTATTGCTGGACGGCCTGATAGAACGAACAACTTCGGAACAATCAATAAAGCGGTTATCGCGTCCGGTTACCTTGATGATGTGCAACCCGAACTGCGTCGCGACAGGACCGACCACTCGACCCGGAGCAGCACCGAAAGCCGCCTTTTCAAAGTCAGGTACCATAGCCCCCTTCGCAAACCATCCCAGATCTCCGCCATGAGGAGCGCTGCCCGGATCATCGGAAAATTCTCTGGCAAGAAGATCAAAGGACTTGCCGTTTTTCAACTCATTCATGATCGATGCAGCCCTCTCTTCAGCATCGTTTCTCGCAGCCGCATCGCCTGCCGGAAACCCGAGAAGAATATGAGAAGCCCGGACTACGGCTCCGTCCGTACCACTCTTCCTGATTTTCAGCAAACGGTAGACGTTCCGATCAGCGACAGGACCGATAAGCGCTCCATCGGAAAGAGAGGCGCTGTCGAAAACAGCTGCAGCTGCTGCCGGTGAAAAATCAGCCCGGGTATAGCGTTTATTAAACGTATCACCACGGTCACTCTGCAGGCTCACAAATGAACTGTCGTCATCCGAAGCCGCAAATTCTGCAGCCAGTCCTTCAAGCTCCATTCTCACCGCAACACTGTCACGGCCAGTCGGTAACGCGGGAAACGACACATAGTCAAGTGAGCGGGTCGGCTCCTGACGAAACAGTTCCCGGTTGCTCTCGTAGTACTCATTAAGCTCCTTGTCGCTGACAGCAAACAGCGAATCAGGGCCTGCGGCGCTGAAGGGAAGAGTCAGAAAGGTTGCAGAATATGAAGCAAACTGACGATCATAGAGGGCATCAAGCTCCTCTGATGTCACTTTCACTGTCGTTGCAAGGACACGCTGAAGCTTCTGAACCATCAGTTCGCGACGAATAATCTCTTCGATCTGCAGCCAGATATCACTATTGGCAGGATCCATTCGAGCCTGCTCGAACCGGTCACGATCAATCTCTCCTGTCTCAGGGTTGATGAAGTTCTGACGAATGATCATCGGCGGAGAATCGCTCTCCACAGCAGCAAGAACCTCTGCGTCTGCCACATGAATGCTGAAGCTCTGCAACGCATCTTCAAGCAGAATCTGATCAACAAGAAGGTTCCAGGCTCTCTGACGAAGTTCACGCTCGAGCTCATCGGAAATTTCTGCCTGTGGTGACGTCCGACGAAAATTATCGACAAGGCTGTCATAGACCTGCTCGTAGTTACGGTATTCAACAGGAGTTCCATTCACTTTTCCGGCAAGAACACCCCCTCCTGTAAAACCGCTGGAATTCATTCCCCATTCAAAGACGATCAAAGCAAGAAAAGCGGCCAACAAGGTATAAAGCACAATATGCGTCTTGTCCCGCAACTTGGTCATTAAAGCCATTGCAACTATCTCGTTTTAGTTATTCAATTGAAAACAGCTTCCCCCTTCACAACACGATATCAGTCTGCCGGGCATAAAACAGCCGCCATATGACAGAGCACCGGGGTTGAGAGTACCGTCAGAAACTCTATCCGTTCTATTTTGTTCAACGTCTTGGAGTATAACAGCTTTCGGTGAAAAAAAAGCACACCGCAGAAAAAAATCAGCCTCCGCTGTAACCATAAACGCTTATCCCCCGTCATCCACCTCGTTCCAGCCCTCCCTGCCTATCAGAGGAACGAAAGCAAAACGTTCATAGACTTCACGCCGAAACCCTGCAGCGGTTTTGGTCACCACTGTCATCCACTGTCCGTCACTCCCGCCGACAGGAATGACAAGGCAGCCCCCCACTTTCAGCTGAGAGACAAGAGAATGCGGCACATCAGGAGCTCCTGCTGTAACGATAATACCATCAAACGGGGCCTCAGAGAGCCAGCCACCTGAACCATCGCCCAGCATCTGCTGTACATGGAGACCAAGACGATCGAATACCCTTCCTGAACGCTCATAGAGCCCCTCGATGCGTTCAACGGTGTAGACCCGATAGCCCATCGCATCGAGAATAGCTGCCTGATACCCCGAACCGGTACCTATTTCGAGCACCTTTCCTGCAGGACACCGTTTGGACAATATAGCCGTCATATAGGCCACAGTATAGGGCTGGGAGATGGTCTGACCGAATCCAATAGGAAATGCCCCGTCATCGTAAGCATACGTTCTGTCGGCAATATCGAAAAAAAGATGCCGGGGCACCTGAAGAAAAGCATCAAGTACCCGCTTATCGGAGATCCCGTATCGCATCAGCTGGCTCACCATATCGCGACGCCTTGACTGAAAAACATGATCGCCTTCCTGCACAGGTGAATTTCGTGAAGAATCTTTTTTGCTCGCCATTCCCCTAACAACTACATTCGATTATAACGGTCGTCATCAACACTCAACAGAGCGTATGCTGCAGTTTTTCGGCAACACCTCCATCCGCCAGGGATCCTATATCCTTGTCATTTGCCTCTCCAAACCGCAACACATTGCCTTCGGCAGGTTTCAGAAAGGAAAACCTGTTCTGATGCAAGCGGGAGCCTACCTCTACACCGGTTCTGCAATGGGAAACCGGAAAGGCACCGACCCTCTGGCCCGAAGATTGTTGCGACACGCAACCAGAAGCGGGAAAAAACCACCCCATCGCATCAGAAAAAGCATGATCGGTCTCTTCAAGCAGGAACATCCCGAAAGAGAACTGCTGAGTCCTCCCAGGGAAAAAAAACTCAAATGGCACATCGACTTCCTGCTCGATAACCGATATAGCCGTATAACCCACATTTTCGTCATCCACTCCTGCCGTCGACTGGAATCCCGGATATCGCAGCATATAGCATCGCTAAACAGTATATCAATCCCGGCCAAACGACTCGGAGCC
>Ga0272441_10010388_pt1 | contig 14102 bp, 10 predicted proteins | sample SSMProp6N_FD_193582 | JGI IMG/M metagenome (GOLD analysis project Ga0272441, IMG submission 193582) | Marine sediment archaeal communities from Little Sippewissett salt marsh, Falmouth, MA, United States - SSM-Prop-6N | ecosystem: Environmental > Aquatic > Marine > Wetlands > Sediment ... | reverse complement strand
CGCCGATCAGACAACTGGCCACGGCGATGGCGTACGCCAGCGGCAGGTTGCCTTCGGGGATGAAGAACCAGCCGATCGGCGACAGGATCGTTCCGGCCGTCCCCGCGATCAGCACCGGGCGGCGTCCCCAGCGGTCGATCAGGCGTCCCCACAGGCCCACGACCAGCACGAAACTGATCGCTCCGCAGACCATGAACACGATGTTGGCGCCCAGTTTGCCGAAGCCCACTCGCTCCAGCGCGTTGAGCCAGAAATACTGGTCCGAGACCGTCAGCGAGAAGGCCACGACCGCGCCGAAGAGGGCGTAGTTCCGCAGCACGCGGTCGCGGAAGACGCTGCCCATCATGTCGCCGAACTCTTGCAGCGCGCCGCGCGACGCCGGGCGCTGGACCAACGGGGGCGTGACGATTTCCCGCATGCGGCGAAACAGAAGGACATCGATCGTCCCGAAGATCGCGCCGACGGCGAACAGCCCGCAAATGCTCCACAAGAGCGTCGGCTGATGGGCGGCGTCCAGAGGGGCGCCCTTGGCGGTGACCGCGTCCAGCAGCAGCCCCGCGGCGATCGCCACAATCATTTGGATCGGCACCGTCCATCGCGAGCGGTTGGCGAAGAACCGTCCCCGAATCCGCCGGGGGATCAGGTCGCCCATCCACGTCTGCCATGGGGGGCTCGACAGGTGCGCCAGCAGGACGCTCAGACCGAACAGCGCCAGAAACGTCGCGACCGCCGCCGGCCCGGGCGGCAGCAGCAGGGGCACGGTCGCCATCGCCAGCCAGAGCATGCGGTGGATGCTGGCGTTGAAGATGAACATGTACTTCCGCAGCCCCGTCCGCTCGATGATCGCCGCGGCGATGATCTGGGCGAAGGTCGCGGCGTAGGGAATCGCCGCCATCAGCCCGAAGTGGTGGTCGGCAAAGCCCAGCAGACGGCCGAAGGTCGTCATCTGGCTGCCGGTGATGCACGACATCCAGACGACCCCGAACATCCACGCGATCGTGACCAGGCGCAGCGACGAGCGCAAGGCCGGGCCGCGAACGCTCAGGGCGGGCAGTTGCTCGAAGGACTTGTCTCGCCACGATGTGGGCATGGGTCCGTCCCGCCGTCGGCCCGGCGGGTCATTCGCTCAGGACGATGACGTCGTCGGGCGCCACCCGCACGGTCAGTTCGGCGCCGGTCTCCGCGGGCGGCCTGGCGGGCATCGCGGCGCCGTCCAACTCGGTCCCGTCGGGCAGCCGGACCCGGTAGCGCACCGACTCGCCCAGGTGGGTCCACTCGATCAGCCGGGCGCCGAAGGTGTTCTCCGCGGCGCCCGCGCCGGTGTCGGCCCGGCCGGCCAGACACTCCGGGCGGATGCACGCGACGACCTTCTGCCCGGCCTGGACGTCGGCGGCGCTGCGCCCCAGCAGCCGACCGGCGGGACTGTCCAATACGACCCATGGGCCCTGACGCCCGGCCACCGTGGCCGGAAGGAAGTTGGCCTCGCCCAGGAACTCCGCGACGAACCGGCTGGCGGGGTGGTCGTACAGGTCGCGCCCGCTGCCGGTTTGGACGATCCGCCCGTCGCGCATCAGGGCGATCCGGTCGGCGATCGCCAGGGCCTCGGCCTGGTCGTGCGTGACGTACACCCCCGTCGTGCCGGCGGACTTGACGATCCGGCGGATCTCCCATCGCATGGCCGCCCGCAGCGCCGCGTCGAGGTTGCTCAGCGGCTCGTCCAGCAGCAGGCACTTCGGCCGGGCCGCCAGCGCCCGAGCCAGCGCCACCCGCTGCTGCTGCCCGCCCGACAGTTCCATCGGACGCGCCGACGCCTTCTCCGCGATCCGCACCGTTTCCAGCAGTTCGGTGACCACCTGCCGGCGCTCGGCCCGCCCCACGCCGCGGACCTCCGGGCCGAACGAGACGTTCTTGGCCACTGTCATGTGAGGCCACAACGCGTAGTTCTGGAACACCAGCGCCGCGTCGCGCCGCTCGGGGGCCGTGTCCGTCACGTCGCGGTCGCCGAACAGCACCCGCCCGCTCGTGGGGGCGACGAACCCCGCGAGGATCCGAAGCAGCGTGGTTTTCCCGCACCCGCTCGGGCCCAGCAGGAAGAACAACTCGCCGGCGGCGATCTCGGCCGATACGTCGTTGACGGCGACGACCGGGCCTCGCGCCGTCTCGAAGCGCTTCGTCAGTCTCTTCAGGCGGATCGGAACCATGGCGATCAGGCTATGCCGCTCACGCCGGTCTGTCAACGGACGCCGTGGCCGGCCGTTGTCAGGACGCCGGCGGCAACGTACCCTGTCGCCGTGGCGGTCAGGATCGAGCAACTCGACGTGTATCGCACGGCGATCCCGATGCGGCACTTCGAGCACGCCGCGGCAGGGCGCGACGTGGCCGAGGCCGTCGTCGTCCGCGCCGTCCGCTCCGACGGCCGGGTCGGGTGGGGCGAGACCCTCCCCCGCGACTACGTCACCGGCGAGACGCTCGAAACCGTCCCCCGCGACATCGAGGAGGTCCTCTGGCCGGCGGTTCGCGACGCCGACGTCAGCGACCTGGATCGCCTGGCCGTGATCCCGGACGCCGCCAGCGACGGGCGGTGCATCAACGCCGCTTGTTGTGCGGTGGAACTGGCGGTGGTTTCGCCGCTGCTCGGGCCCGGGCTCGGGGGCCCGGCGAGGCGGGGCGGCATCGCCGCTCGGGTCAGCGGCGTGCTGGGCTCGGCCGATCCGGCCCGGACGGCGCGGCGCCTCCGCCTGATGCGGTGGGGTGGTTTGCGGGACTTCAAACTCAAACTCGGCTTCGGCGACGACGTCGACGCCGAGAACCTCCGCCTCGTCGCCCGGCGGATCGGACGCGCGGTCCAGGCCGGGCGGTGCACGCTCCGCGTGGACGTCAACGGCGCCTGGACCGCCGACGAAACCCCCGATCGCGTTGCCGCCCTCGCGGCCCAGGGCGTCTGTGTCGTCGAGCAGCCCGTCTTCGCCCCGGCGGCGGCCTTGGTGGACCTGGCCCGGCGATGCGACCTGCCCCTCATGGCGGACGAATCGCTCATCACGTCCGACGACTCCAAGACCCTGGTCGCCGAACCGAATCGCGTCTGGTGGAACATCCGCATCAGTAAGAACGGCGGATTCATCCGGTCTTTGGCGACGGCGTGCAAGGCCCGCCAGAACGGCGTGCCGTACACCCTCGGGTGCATGGTCGGGGAGAGCGGCATCCTGTCGGCCGCCCAACGCCGCATCCTCCAGGGCATCTTTGGCGCGCAGCGAGGGGGCCTCCACCCCGGCTACGCCCCGAGGTTCGTCGAGGGCAATTACGGGCGGTTTCTCCTGGCCGACGACCTGACGCGCCCGAGCCCGCGCTTCGGCTACGGCGGGCGGCTCAAGCGGCTCAAACGTCCGGGCCTGGGCGTCTTCGTGGTCGCGCGGAAACTCGACCGCTACGGACGGCTCGTCAAGACCCTGCACGCCTGACGGCTGGCGGGGCTATAATGGCGGCATGGCCGAGGATTTCGAGAAGCGTCAGGCCGACCGGCGGGGGTTCTTCCGCGAGTCGTTCGCGGGGGTGCTGGGCCCGCTGGTGGACCTGATCGCCGAGCAGTTCGACCTCCGCCCGCCCGACGAGGACGCCAATCCGAGCGGGGCGGCGCTTCGTCCGCCCGGGGCGGGCGAGGAGATGGACTTCGAGCGGCTGTGCACGCGGTGCGGGCGGTGCGCCGAGGCCTGCAAACCCGGGGCGATCATCATGGACGACCTGCCCCGGATCGACCCGGCGGTCCGGCCTTGCGCGCTGTGCGAGGACTTGCCCTGTGTGGCCGCGTGCCGGGACGGCGCCCTGACGCCGACCGGGCGGGACCACGTGGCGATGGGCACGGCCGTCTGGGAATCGGCGGCGTGCCTGCGGACGGGGGGGGAGGACTGCCGCCTGTGTGTCGCCGCCTGTCCGGTCGGCGCGCTGGGCGTCGAGGGCCAGGCGGTCGTGGTGGACGCGGTCCGCTGCACCGGCTGCGGGATGTGCCAGTTCTACTGTCCGGCGCGGCCCCGGGCCGTCGTCGTCCATCCTTTCTGAGGCGGCACGTTTTTCGTTGTATCCAGATGCCGGGGGCCTAGAATAACTCGCTTGTGCTTGGGTCCCGCGGTTTGCCCCGAAAGGAACGAGACGTCATGGCCAGGTCGGACAAGCCTGTATCGCATTTTTTCACGAGTGAATCGGTCACGAAGGGCCATCCGGACAAGGTGGCCGACCAGATCTCCGACGCGCTGCTGGATTCGGTGATCCGGGTCGACCGCCAGGCGCGCGTCGCATGCGAGACGCTGGTCACCACCGGGCTGGTGGTGCTGGCCGGGGAAGTCACCGTGCACACCCCCCGGGCCGAGAAGGCCCTGCTGGAGGTCGAGCAGACCGTGCGGGACACCATCCGGCGGATCGGGTACGACGATCCGGCCCTGGGGTTCGACTACCACAGTTGCGGCGTCCTGCGGAGCCTGCACAGCCAGTCGGGGGACATCGCCCTGGGCGTGGACGGCGCCGGCGGGAAGAAGAAGGCCCGGAAGACCCAGGGCGCCGGCGACCAGGGGCTGATGTTCGGGTTCGCCTGCGACGAGACGAAAGTCCTGATGCCGTTGCCGATCCAGTTGGCGCACCGGTTGACGGCCCGGTTGACCGAGGCGCGCGAGAGCGGCGAGGTTCGCTGGCTCCGCCCGGACGGCAAGAGCCAGGTCACCGTCGAGTACCGCAACGGCGAGCCGGCGCGGATCGACACGGTCGTCCTGAGCACCCAGCACGACGAAAGCGCCCTGGACCGTCAGGGACGCACCGTCAGCGAGAAGGCCCGGAAGGAACTGATCGCGAAGGTCGTCAAGCCCGTCGTCCAGCAGGAGTGCCCCGACCTGTGGAACGCGCGGATCCGCTACCACATCAACCCCACCGGGCGGTTCGTCATCGGCGGGCCGCACGGGGACTCCGGCGTGACGGGCCGGAAGATCATCGTCGACACCTACGGCGGGCGAGGCAGCCACGGGGGCGGGGCGTTCAGCGGCAAGGACCCCTCGAAGGTGGACCGATCGGCGTCGTACATGGCCCGGCACATCGCCAAGAACATCGTCGCCGCCCGTCTGGCGCGGGCCTGCGAGGTGCAGTTGTCCTACGCCATCGGCGTGCCCGAGCCGATCAGCATCCTGGTGGACTGCGAGGGCACGGCCGTGGTGGACGTCGATCGCATAGCCCGCGCCGTGCGCAAGGTGTTCCCCCTGACGCCGGCCGAGATGATCGACGACCTGGACCTGCTGCGCCCGATCTACGAGCGGACAGCCCGCGACGGGCACTTCGGGCTGCGCGGCAAGGCGTTCACCTGGGAGCGGACCCACCGGGCGGGCGCACTGCGCAAGGCCTGCGGCCTGTAGGCCGGGGCGCCTCGAAGACGGACAGAGTAATCAAGACGCCGGGCGGGATCACCCGTCCGGCGTCTTTCATTCGTCGCGAGGGGACTTCAGCGGCCCCGGCGGCGGATCAACGCCGCCAGGCCCACGCCCAGCAGCGCCAGGGCGGTCGGCTCGGGAACCAGGACGGCCGCCGACCAGGCGCCCAGCGTGATGCTGCCGCCTTGGAGCACGAGGTCCAGCCCGCCGGGATCGGCCAACGAGCCGTCGGGAAGGATCTCCCCGCCGCCGCGGGGGATCACCAGCCAGTGCGGATCGAGCGGGTCGAGAGTGAAGGTCCGCGGCGAGCCATTCGGGTTGACCAGGACCATCCCCTTGGTGAACCGGCGGACGTAGACGCCCGAAGCGTCCTTCAATTCGTCGATGTCGTCGGGCGTGTCCGGATCGACGGCCTGGCCGATGTCGAGGTCGTACTCTGGCCACCAGTGCATCTGGCTGACGCCGCTGGCGAGGATGTTGACGAAACTCTTGTCGTGCTTGAGCAGCAGGTAGTTGCTCAGCAGCCAGACGCGGCCGGCGGTGTTCGACGGGCTGCCGACGCCGTTCTGGGCGATGTAGATCTTCCCGTTGCGGATCAGGTTCAGCGTGCGGTTCTGCTGGAGTTTCCAGTCGTAGTTGGACAGTTTGGTCCCGAAGCCTTCGACCATCGCGCCGTGGACGTCCTGGTAGTAGCCGGTGGTGGTGTCCAGGGTGGTGCACAACCCGCCGATGTTGGGGATCCAGTACGTGTTAGCGGCCGAGAGGGTCGGGTAGACGTAGTCGTAGAAGTCCTCCATGTCGTCGATGTAGTTGACGTGCGGCGGGCCGCCAATGGGCGAGTCCCACAGGCTCGACGGCACGGCGTAGGGCAGGTGCGTGCTGTCGCCGAAGATCCCGTCGGCGTGGCTGGCCTGCGCATCGATGATCATCTCCGAAGCGACGTACTCCTTCCACCCGTTGCCCTGGTTGCCGTTGATCCGCCCGGAGATGTCCATGCAGTACTCTTCGAGCCACCCGGCGTAGAGTTGGTAAACGCGGTTGCCCTGGTTGTCGTGGACGAACCAATCCTCGTGGGCGTCCACCACGGCCCAGTCGTTGGTCCAGGTGTCGCGGTGGATGAACGCCGCGTCGCTTTCTCGGACGGCCAGGCGGTATTGGATCATGATGAAGTCGGGGTTGTACGCGCGGATGGCGTCGATGAGGCCGGACGTCTGTTTCTGCGTGCCGGCGTAGTGGCTGGCGGCAAACTGCTTCTGGGCGGTGCTCAGCCCGCCGGGCAACTGGTCCACGAAGACGTGGACCCCGTCGGAGGTGTCGGGGAATGTCCGGGCGGGGCTGAAGGCCCCACTGACACCACACATCAGAAGAAGAGTCAGACACGCGGCAGCGGCGCTGCCGAACCGTGGGCCGAATCGGCCGGGCGTGTGATCCATGATGTCCCTCCAAGACAGACGATGCCGAGGCTCGCGGCATCTACTTCTTGACCTATTCTATTGTAAGGCCAAGGGGCCGTATCGCCTAGGACCAATTGCGTTTGCCGTGATCCGCCCCGGCCGGTCAGCGCGCGAACTGGGCGTGCGGGATCGCGGGAAGGTGCGGCGGCGAGGCGGCGCGGCTCAGACGACCTGGACCTGCCGGCCGCGGCGGCGCTTCCGGTTGATCAGTTTGCGGCCCCTGCTGGTCCGCATCCGGGCGCGGAAGCCGATCCGGCGGGCTCGGTGACGCTTCGATATCCTGTGCGGGTAATGCATGACGACGCCTTCGTCCCGTCGGATACGGACATCAACCCGACCGGGGCCGGGAATGCTAACCTCCCGCCAAGCCGTGTACAAGGGAAATCCCGTCCGCGCGGGGGCATTTTTCCGCTCTCGGCCGGGGGACTTGCCCCCGAATGCCGTTCACGATTCGGGCCACTTGTGGTAAGATATGGTCCTAAGAGGAGTGGGCGCGCGCTGTGGGGCGCTGCCCGGATGGATTCGTGAAATAAGGAGGCACTGATGAGGACCGCAATCCTTCTGGCGGCAGTGCTGCTCTGCGCCGCCGTGGCTCACGGGCAGGCATGGGTCGCGCCGATGCGAGTGGTGCGTCAGAACTACAACGACACCAACGGCCCGAACCAGGGCGCCATTTCTCGCTTCGGCGACAGCATCACCGTGAGCATGGCGTTCTTCTCGCCGTTGCAGTGGGGCCACTCGAACACGACGTCGGCGTCGCAGGCGGCGCTGAGTTGGATCCAGAGTTGGAACACGGCCGCGTCGTGGACCTGGCAGCAGGACGCCATCGCCGCGCAGCACGGTTCCTGGGGCGGCACGACGAGCGCCTGGCCGCTGGAGTCGGCCGCCGGGTGGGCCGGCGCCCAGGCCGGCGAGCGGAAAGTCGATTACTGGCTCCGCAACGACAACCCCGAGATGGCCGTCATCATGTTCGGCACCAACGACCTGAACGCCGGGCTGACCAAGGCGACCTACAAGGCCAACCTCCTGTCGGTCGTCCAGGCCTGCACCGCCAACGGCACGATCCCGATCCTCACGACGATCCCCCCGCGGCATGGCTACGACAACGGGAGCGGCGCCAACCTCCAGCGCGCGACCGACTACTACGACGCCGTGCACGAACTGGCGACCACGTACAACCTGCCGCTGATCGAGTACCACGACGAGTGCACCACGCGGAACCCCCACAACCCGCCGACCAGCAGTTGGGACGGCGCCGACGCCATGTGGAGCGGCTACAGCGGCTACGAGGTGCCCACGTCGATCTCCACCGACGGCGTGCACCCGTCCAATTACAGCCTCGGGCGGAGCAACTTCAGCGAGACCGGCCTGGACGTCAACGGCTTCAACCTGCGGAACTACGTGACCCTCATGGGTTCCAAGGAGGTTTACGACAAGGTGATCGTTCCCGAGCCGGCGTCGATGGCGCTGCTGGCGCTGGGGGCGACGGCGTTGCTGAGGCGCCGCCGGCGCTAAGACGCCGCCATACGCGCAGAAACTCAAGCCCACGGACCCGACGGCCGTGGGCTTGCTTATGCGCCGATGCGGGCGGCGCCGGAGCAGGCTCACCGCGACGGCGGGAAGACCTCGTCGGCCGTGCCCGACATGATCCGCTCGATCTGCCGGGCGGTCAGCCCGAACTCCTCGAACAGCGCCACGTCGCGCCGGACGTGCTCGCCCTGGCGGTCGAGCCCGCCGGGAACGCCCCCGTCCGTGCCGAACATGATCCGCTCGGGCCCGCAGAAGTCGATCGCGTTGGCCAGCGCCTGCCGGCGGATGTGGGGCGGCGTGCCGGGCGTGATGTCCACGTAACTCTGCCACTTCGCCGGGTCATACCCGGCCGCCGCCCGCATCCGACCCATCACCGCAAGGCACTCCTCGCACCACGGCCAGGAAATGTGCGCCATCGCGAAGCGGATCTTAGGCCAGTGCAGCAGACGCTCCAGGTACACCGGGCGGCAGAAGCGCGAGCCGTCCTCGAACCCGTACAGGATCCCCGTGTGGAACAGGAGCCGCGCCTCCAGGGCGTTCATTCGTTCCCAGAAACCGTCCAGCCGCTCGTCGCAGACGGTGTAGTGATCGGGAATGATCTTGATGCCGGCGAAGCCCATGGTTTCGACGGCCTCGGCCGCCAGGTCGGCCATGCCGTCGATCGTTGGGTTGACCCACGCCAGCCCGGACAGGCGGTCCGGGGCGGCGTCGAACAGGCGCTGCGTCGTCAACAGATTTTCCCGCGTCGTGGCCAGCGACGTGCGTTCGGAGGGCGAGATGAGGATGACCCGATCGACGCCGCTGGCATCCATGGGGCCCAGGACATCCTTGGCATCGGCTTGGCCGCCGACATGCACGTGACAATCCACGATGCGCATGATCCGCTCCTCATACGACTCGCCCCGGGATGGGACGGCGGTCCTTACGGTACCTTCCCGGCGGGCGACAAGGAAGCCCTCAGGCGGCAGCCGCGTCGCGCCGGGGCGGCTGCCGCCCTTGACGCATCGGCCCGCCGGGCGTAAAAGAACGATTCGCGCCCGGGCGACGCCCCGGGGCCGACAGGAGCAAGCCATGGCAGGAAACGCCGAACTGGTCGAACGAACGAGCAAGGTCCTCATCGAGAATTACGGACGGCTGCCCGTGGCCGTGGTGCGCGGACAGGGCGCCCGAATCTGGGACGCCGACGGGAAAGAGTACCTCGACTTCTTCGCCGGCTTCGGGGCCGCGGGCGTCGCGGGGCACTGTCACCCGGCCATCGTCGAGGCCATTGCCGCCCAGGCCGCGACGCTGCTGTGTCACGGCAACCTCCTGACGTCCGAGCCGCAGATCGAACTGGCCGAGCGGATCACCGCCCATGGCTTCGGCGGGAAGGTGTTCTTCTGCCACTCCGGCGCCGAGGCGAACGAGGCGGCCTTGAAACTCGTCCGGCTGGCGGCCGGCGAAGGCCGGTACAAGATCATCAGTTTCAACCAGTGCTTCCACGGGCGGACGATGGGCGGGCTGTCCCTGACGCCCGAGGCCTTTCAGAAGGGCTTCGAGCCCATGTTGCCCGGCAGCGTGAAGGTCGACCTGGGCGACCTGGATGCCGTCGCCGCGGCCATCGACGGCGAGACCGCCGGTGTGTTCGTCGAGCCGATCCAGGGCGAGGGCGGCATGAACGTCCCGACGGTGGAGTTCATGCAGGGCCTTCGGGCCCTGTGCGACGAGCGCGGCATCCTGCTGGTGGCCGACGAGGTCTGGACGGCCCCGGCGCGGACGGGCCGGTGGTACGCTCACCAGCACTTCGACATCGTCCCGGACGTCATGACGCTGGGCAAGGCGACCGGCGGGGGCGCCCCGGTGGCGGCGTGCGTGGCGGCGCCGAAGGTCGCCGACGTGCTGGTCCCGGGGACCCATGGCTGCACGATGGGCGGCCAGCCGCTGTGCGCCGCGGCCGGAGCGGCGACGTTCCGGCTCATTGAAGCCGACCGGCTCGTCGAGCGGGCGGCCAAGACCGGCGAGAAGGTCATGGAATCGATCCGCCAGGCCGCCGCCCCCTGTCTCAGGGGCGTCCGAGGCAAGGGCATGATGATCGGCATGCAACTTGACGAGAAGCGCACCGCCGCCAAGGACGTGATGGCGGCGTGCATGGACCGCGGGCTGATCGTCTGCGTCGCCAAGGGCAACGTCCTGCGACTGGCCCCGCCGCTGGTGATCGACGACGCCGACCTGTCGGCCGGGATGGACATCCTCCTCGACGTCTTGAAGAAGGCCTAGGGGCGCTGGCGCCACGGCATGATGACCCGACGCATCTACATGGACAATTCGGCGACGAGTTTCCCCAAGCCGGCGGAGGTGGCCGAGGCGATGGCGCGTTTCGCGCGCGACTGCGGGGCCTCGGCCGGTCGCGGCGCCTACGCCGAGGCGCGGGCCTGCGGCGAGATGATCGCCACCTGTCGCCGGCGCGTCGCGGCGCTGATCGGGGCCGAGGCGCCCGAGCGGATCGTCTTTGCTCTCAACTGCACCGAGGCGCTGATGGTCGGCATCCGAGGCCTGCTGAACACCGCCCGCGGCGCGCACGCGATCACCACGGTGATGGATCACAACTCGGTCCTCCGCCCGCTGAACGCCCTGGCCGAGCAGACGGGGCTTGAGACGACCTTCGTCCAGGCCGACGCGGAAACCTCCCTGGTCGACCCGGACGACGTCCGCCGGGCGATTCGCCCGAACACGGCCCTGATCGCCGTCGTGCACGCCTCCAACGTCACCGGCAGCCTCCAGCCGGTCGGCGAGGTCGCCGCCATCGCGTGCGAGGCGGGCATCCCCTGCCTGATCGACGCCGCCCAGTCGGTCGGGCACGTCCCGATCGACGTGCAGGCCTGGGGGGCGGACCTGGTGGCCTTCCCCGGGCACAAGGGCGCCTTGGGCCCGCTCGGCACGGGCGTGCTGTACGTCCGCGAAGGCTTCGAGGGGCGCCTCCCGACGATGAAGGAGGGCGGCACGGGCACGATCTCCGAGCAGCCCGTCCAGCCCCCGACGATGCCCGACAGGTACGAGACCGGCTCGCACAACGCCGTGGGGCTGGCCGGGCTGAGCGCGGGCGTGGCCTGGCTGCTGGCGCGCGGGATCGACGACCTTCGCCGGCACGACCTGGGGCTGAGCGAGCAGTTCCTGGCCGGCACTGACGGGGTGGCGGGGCTGACCGTGTACGGACCCCGGGTCCCGGCGGACCGGACCGCAGTGTTTTCGGTAACTGTCTGTGGGTACGAGCCGTACGACCTGGCGGGGGTTTTGGAGGAACGTTTCGGCATCTGCACGCGCCCGGGGATTCACTGCGCCCCGCTGGCGCACCGGGCGATCGGAACGTTCCCTGCCGGGACGTGCCGACTGAGTTTCGGCGCGTTTACCACGGCCGACGACGTTGCCTTGGCCGTCGACGCCCTCCGCCGGATCGCCGCCGGGGGCCCGCCCGGCTGATCGCGGACGGGGCAATATCCCGGCGGTTTTTCCCGATCCTTCGATTGTCCCTTTACGATAGTACTACTGGGGCGTTAAGATACAGTGTAGCCGGCCTGCGGGAAGGTCGGGCGGGGCCTACAGGGAACGCTGGAGGCGGACGATGGTGCATCTGCCGCGACGCTGGGCGTTGGGCTGGCTCGTGACGGCGGCCGTGCTGGTCGCGCCGGCTTCCGGATGGGCGCAGAGAAAGCGCATTCCCTTCTCCGACGAGGCCGTGGAAAAAGCCATCGAAAAGGCCAAGAAGTTCCTCTGGTCGCAGTACATCGAGAAGGAAGGGCACTGGAAGGAGCCTCCGCTGCCCGATCCCAACGACCCCAAGAACGCCAACAAGCACAACTACCACGGCGGGTATACCTCGCTTGCATGCCTGGCTTTGCTGTCGGAAAACCCCAAGTGCTACAACGACAAGCGGATGAAGCGAGCGCTGGAGTTCCTGGCCGGGGTGAAGATGAACGCGACGTACTGCCTGGGCCTGCGGGCCCAGATCTGGTCGATCCTCCCGCGGAAGATGAGCCGGGCCCTACTGAAAAAGGACGCGGACCAACTGGTCGCCAGCATCTGCCAGCCGAAGCCGGGACAGAAGATCGGCAGCGACCCGACTGTGTTCAAGCGGTACGGCACGTACACGTACCTCAGCACCGGCAAGATCGGCCCGGGCGGCGACCACAGCAACACGCAGTTCGGCATCCTCGGCGTCTGGGCGGCGGCGCGGCACAATATCGAGGTCCCCCAGAAATACTGGGAACTGGTCTTCCGCCACTATGTGGCGGTGCAGAACCCCGAGGGGGGCTGGGGCTACTCGCCCGCCGGCGGCGGGACCAGCAACACGATGACGGCCGCCGGACTGGCGAGCATGTACGTCGCCTTCGACAACGTCTATCAGGACCAGTTCCTCAAGTGCGGCACGAACCCGGTCATTCCCGCCATCCAGAACGCTCTGAATTGGTTCGACAAGAACTACGTCCCCAGCCGGTCCGGCTACTACATGTACGGTGTGGAGCGCGTGGGGTTGGCCAGCGGGTACAAGTATTTCGGCAAGAAAGACTGGTACAAACTCGGCGCCACGGCGCTGATCAACGCCCAGGGCGGCAACGGCGGGTGGGGCAACCTGGTCAATACCACGTTTATCACGATGTTCCTCGTCCGGGGGCGCCATCCGGTGCTGTTCAATCGCCTGGAGTACGAAGGCGACTGGCACAACCGCCCGCGGGCGCTGGCGAACCTGACGCGCTGGATCTCACGGACGTTCGAGCGGACGGTCAACTGGCAGATCGTCAATCTCAAGACGCCCGTGAACGACTGGCACGACGCGCCGATCCTGCTGATCACCGGCTCGAAAAAGCCGACGTTCACAGACGCCGACCTCGAGAAGTTGCGGACGTTCATCTGGCAGGGCGGGATGCTGCTGTCGGTGGCCGAGTGCGGCAACCAGGGCCAGCCGTTCGACGCGGGGATGCGACAGGTGTACCGGAAACTGTTTCCTCAGTACGAGATGAAGATCTTGCCGCCGGATCATGAGGTGTATTCGTCGCGATTTACGCTGAAGCGCGGGGCGCGCCTGTGGGGGATCAGCAACGGCGTCCGGACGCTGGCGATGCACTGCCGCGAGGACCTGCCCCGCGAGTGGCAGCGGAACGCGTACACGAGTTCGTCGTTCAAGATGGCGGCGAACATCTTCTTCTACGCCACCGACCTCGGGGCGCTGCGCCACCGGGGCACGACGTTGTGGCCCAAGGCCGAGGCGTTCGTGCCGCTGCGTGTGGCGAAGGTGGCGCGGATCAAGCACGCCGGCAACTGGAACCCCGAGCCGCTGGCGTGGGAGCGGTTCCGCCTGATGATGGGCCGGGACCATCAGACCAAGGTGATTCTGAGCGATCCGATGGCGGCGGCGGACCTGGACGCCAAGGCCTGGCGCGTCGCGGCGTTGACGGGCACGGGGACGCTGACGCTGACCGACAAAGATAAGACGGCGTTAAAGGCGTACGTGACGGACGGGGGGACGCTGATCGTGGACGCAGCGGGCGGATCGAAGACCTTTGCCGACAGCGCCACGGCGGTGGTGCAGCAAGTGTTTGGCTCCGGATTGCGTCGCTTGCCGGCGTATTCGGCGGTGTGGCAGATGTCCGGGCTGGAGGTCGGCTCGGTGAAGTACCGCCGGGCGGCGCGGCTTCGGTTGGGCAAGACGACGTATCCGCGGATTCAGGCGATCGAGGTCAAT
>Ga0272441_10010386_pt1 | contig 14103 bp, 14 predicted proteins | sample SSMProp6N_FD_193582 | JGI IMG/M metagenome (GOLD analysis project Ga0272441, IMG submission 193582) | Marine sediment archaeal communities from Little Sippewissett salt marsh, Falmouth, MA, United States - SSM-Prop-6N | ecosystem: Environmental > Aquatic > Marine > Wetlands > Sediment ... | reverse complement strand
CGATAGTTTGCTGTATCTGTTTGAGATATAAATCCTGATTTAATGACTTCTCACCGTACAATCCGGTCTCGATCAAAAGGTCATACATGCTTGTGATACTCTGATCAGAAATCAATTCCGGCAATATCCGTTTGTATTGTCCTGGATTAGCAAACTATGCTTTTTTTATTTGCATATCCATTATCCATTCTACCAAAGATGGCATAATTCGCTGGACAAGATACACAAACTTGGCATTAATCGAAGGAACGATCATAAAACGTTTTTTGAGCATTCCAATGATCATGTCCTGAGCGACTTTATTCGCAGACATTACCCCGGCGCCTTCTGCTACCGCCTTGGTTTCCATTGGTCTGACCTTCATCTCCTCCTCAAGCTGGGGCGTATCCGTATCAGGTGGGCACAGGACCGAAATATTGATGTTGTAGCGTTTCATCTCGCTTCTGAGTGACTGGGAAAATCCTATCACTGCAAACTTTGCAGCGCTGTATGTTGTATACCCAAAGACCCCCAGAAAGCCGGCCATGGATGAAATATTTACGATATAACCGCCGCCGGCCTTCATCATGGGAATAAAGGCTCGGCACATATTGAGTACCCCATAGTAATCAATCTTCATGGTATCATCAAAAGAATCATAAGGAAGTTCTTCGAAATATCCGGGAAGAACAATTCCGGCACCATTGATGATAATATCAGGAGCCCCGTATTTCTCGTGATACTTCTGAGCCCAGGACTCAACCTGTTTTCTATCGGACACATCAAGAGAGACCCAGATAACTTTCTGAGCTTTACTCAACACTAATGAACCGATTTCATCTGCCGCCTGTTTAAGCACATCCTTTCTGCGTGCTATAATAACCACGTGAGCTCCATTGACAGCAAAAAGCTTGGCAGCAGCCTTCCCGATCCCGCTTGAGCCTCCGGTTATAATGACCCTCTTCTTGGTCAAGATCGCTGATAAATTCCGCTTACCTGCCATTTGCTCCATCCTCTCGTAAAAAGGTTCGGATAATGACAATACCGAACACTACACACCACACATTGATGAAACCATTCAAAAACAATTCCTCGCCACCCAGGGAATAGACGCCATTGAGCAGGTTAAAGCAGAAATCCAGAAGACCTAAGAAAATCAAGGCCCCCGCTCCGACCAGCGATAAAGAACCGCCCCGCCTGGCAGGTGTTAATACAATCCGTCCTCATAGTAAAAGATCTCAACACCTCTACGCATGACCTCATCCAGAAATGGGTTGGGGTCCTCAAGCAACCGTTCAGCAGAATAAATACCGCCAGGAGCTGATTTAAACTTACCCTGAAGCTCCCATAAGGCTGCTACCGTGCAGGGAACAGAGGTAATAATTCCGATATGCCCGATATAGCTGTAGGTTCTGTGGGCTGTCTTGCCCTTATGGGCACCGTAAATATCAATCCTGCCCACTGACTTGTCAAGGCCTCCGGCACCAAAAAAGTGCTCGATTTTATAAAAAAATTCGGCTGCCTTCTTTCTCCTTTCATGAGTATTAAACAGACCGGTTGAATCGAGCATCTTGACCAGAATGGCTATATAGGATGGCTGAACACCTCCGTGCAGGGTGACCTCGGTTAATCCCTTCAAGTTACGTGGTATGGATACGGATTCTGCATGGCCGGTATAGTAAACAGGAAGATCTCCCATAGGGAAGGGGAATTTTACTACTTTGCGCCCTCCTCCGGTAGGAACCTCTATTTCTTTAGAGCGAATAGTCTGCAGGGTAGTGCCATGGAAGATATTGAACAGGTGGGTCAGATTGGCAGGGCCTGCGGCTTCGTTTGATCCGGCAGCCCAATGAACATTGATGCGTTTGGGATCGTCCATGGAATTATAGCCTTTTCTGGCAAGCGCCTGGGTAAGTCCCGGGGAATTTCCCCACCCTGTGAGAATATGAATGCCTTTTTCTTTGGCCTTATCATCAAAAGGAATGATATCCAGGTAGGCCTCATAATCATCACAAATCGATACGTATGGTTTGCCTGCCTCCAGAGCGGCCTCTACCATGGGTTTTTCGAAATAGTAAAACGGACCGATGAATCCCATGCTGATATCGTGCTGTTTCATCAACCCGACTACCTGGGTATGGTTTGTGGCATCAACCTTAACAGCCTGAAATCGCTGGTCTCGATTCTCACACTCATTCCTGGCACGCTCAAGGTTCAAATCTGCAATGGTAACAGACTTTACATCCTTTTCCTTCATAAGTTCATCGAGGGCATCGATGGCCATATCCCCACTTCCGCCTAAAACGAGTATTTTCATACCAATCTCCTTTCTGTTATGTTCATTTCAATACCATGTGCTACTAAGAAACCCCTAAAAGTAGCGTTAAAAAACATACCCTCTCTCTGTGTTTCAGGCAAGATATTTTTTGTCTGTAGAATTTATGATTAATCAATAAGACTTTTGAATTTTCATTGATTAATTCCACATTTATTGATATAGTCGCTCGCTGTCGTGTTAATGTGTTAATGAACGGATGGTCTCTTACAACCACTCCGCGAGAAATTTTTTTATATAGGGGCTAAATAAAACGATGAAAAAAACCACCAACGGAAGTTCTTGTCTAAATTCATCGAAAAATGACAACAACTCCCCTTTGCGGATATGTCTGCTCACTTACAGAGGAAAACCAACCAGTGGCGGCCAGGGGGTATATGTCAAAAGGATCGGCAGAGCGCTTTCCGACCTGGGACACAAAGTGGATGTTCTTTCCGGGCCTCCCTATCCTATCCTTGATGATGATATTACCTTACATAAGCTGCCCAGTCTCGATCTCTATAATCCGGAGGATCTTTTCAGAATCCCTCACTTGCATGAACTCAAGTCGATGACAAATTGGATAGAATGGCTTGGCGTATCAACCGGAGGGTTTCCGGAGCCGCTTACTTTCGGTATGCGCGCGTATCAATTCATGCGTAAACACCACCAGGACTATGATATCGTTCATGATAACCAGTGTCTTTCCTATGGTCTACTTGATATCAAGCAACTGGGTGTTCCTCTAATAGCAACAATTCATCATCCCATAACCGTTGATAGAGATATTGAAGTACAGGCGGAAAAATGGTTCTGGAAAAAATGGAAGGTACGCCGTTGGTATTCCTTCATAGGTATGCAGCTTAAGGTATCCAGTAAAATACCCCATATCATCACTGTTTCAGAAGCCTCGAAAAACGATATCAGCAATGCATTTCAAATACCTGCCACGAATTTCAGGGTAGTGGCTAATGGCATCAATACAGAGATTTTCCATCCACTACCTGATGAAGTAAGACTTGAAAATCAGGTCATGGTAACCAACAGTGCCGATATGCCCTTAAAGGGCCTGCGTTACCTTCTGGAAGCAGTTTCCGCCCTGCGCAAAAAACGTGATATTAAACTGACCGTGATCGGCGAGCCAAAAAAACATGGCGTAATCGAACGACTAGTAAAAAATCTCGCTCTGAACGGATGCGTTACATTTACCGGCCGTATCGCGGATGAAGAATTTGCCCGCTATTATGCCAAAACAACCATTGCGGTCGTGCCATCAATTTATGAAGGCTTCGGCCTGCCGGCCGGTGAGGCCATGGCTTGTGGTGTGCCGGTGATCAGTACCACAGGCGGAGCGCTGCCTGAGGTTGTCGGAGACGCAGGAATTCTTGTTCCGCCTGGAGATGCAAAGGCCCTGGAAACAGCCATTGTTGACCTGCTGGATAATCCTGAAAAACGTGACAAACTCGGCAAGGCAGGCTATGAAAGGGTGCTGAAAAATTTCACCTGGCACAATACCGCCATGAATATCGAAAAACTATACAGAGAGGCAATTCATGCTCACCGTTGATTTTTCTCGACTCGATCTTTCCCCGGGAAGCAGGGTGCTCGATGCCGGTTGTGGCACCGGGCGACATTTGACAGAGGCCTTCCGAAGTATGGGCGTTAATGTGGTAGGCATCGATATGAAACGGCAAGACGCAACCAAGGCCCGCAATATGCTGAACCAGATGCGCCTCGAAAATGAATCCGGGGGCGGCACTGCCAATGTCATAATCAGCGACGTCACCCGGCTGCCTTTCCAGGATGAGTCTTTCGATATTGTTATCTGTTCGGAGGTGCTTGAGCATATACCTGATCACCACAAGGCTGTGCAGGAGATCGTACGCGTTCTTAAACCGGGCAAATCACTGGTTGTGAGCGTGCCCCGTTTTCTGCCTGAAAAAATTTGCTGGGCTCTGTCGGAAGACTACCGAACCGAAGAAGGAGGCCATGTCAGAATATTCAAGAAACAAGAACTGATTGATCTATTGGAATCGGCCGGCACAAAATGTATCGGGAATTCCTGGGCCCACGCCTTGCACAGTCCCTACTGGTGGATCAAGTGCCTCGTCGGTCATAAAAATGAAAACTCGCTTGCGGTGAAGATCTATCACAAATTCCTGGTGTGGGATATCATGCATAAGCCGTTTATCACCAGAAGCCTTGAAAAAATCTTGAACCCGTTTATAGCAAAGAGTATTGTACTTTATCTTAAAAAAGGTGATTATGATGGAACTTGATATGAATTCAAGGAGGTTTACAGCACCGATTGAAGTTGACGGGCTGGCAAAATCAATTACAGAGCAGCAGAGAGACAGTGGTGAAATCCCCTGGTATGAAGGGGGCAAGACCGATCCGTGGGATCATGTTGAATCCGCCATTGGACTGACCATCGGCGGATATTTTGCACAGTCCCGCAAGGCCTTTGAATGGCTGGCAGATAATCAACTCGAAGATGGCAGCTGGTATTCGGCATACAAAGGCGGTATCCCGGAAGATACGACCCGCGAAGCCAATATGTCCTCGTATATAGCCGTAGGAATGTTTCACTATTATCTGGTAACCCGGGACATGCAGTTCCTGAAATCCATGTGGCCCTGTGTTCGTGACGGTATTGACTATGCACTAAGCCTGCAGGCTCCCAGTGGAGAAATTTACTGGGCACGTGATCCACATGGCCATATAGACCCTATGGCCCTTCTTACCGGTTCCAGCTCGGTCTATATGAGCCTCAAGTGCGCCCTGATCACGACTGCACTCTTGGGTGAAGAACGTCCTGACTGGCATACAGCCTTTGAGCGCCTGGGAGATGCGATCCGTTACCGTCCCCATCTGTTTAACAAGAGCAAGGCCCGTTTTTCCATGGACTGGTTTTATCCAATACTCGCCGGCGCAATCACCGATACCGAAGCCAGCAGACGCATTGATAAGCTCTGGAACAAATTCGTCGTGGAGGGTATGGGAGTTCGATGCGTTTCCGACAGACCCTGGATTACCATGGCCGAAACATCAGAACTGGTAATAGCCCTGGCCGCCACTGGTAAATCCGAACTTGCTAAAACCGTGTTCGGCTGGATTCAGAACAAACGTTTCGTTGATGGCACCTTCTGGTGCGGGGTAACCTTTCCGGACATGGTTATCTGGCCGGAGGAACAGTATACATGGACAAATGCCGCGGCATTAATGGCAGCGGATGCGCTCTATGATCTTACCCCTGCATCCCAACTTTTTAATCATGCACTCTGGGAAAAGAGCCATGTGAGAAGCCCACAAACCATACACCAGTACGAACCCTTTTTCAGAAGACAACCTGCAATACTTAACCGTAAGGCTTCGTCGGTATCAAACACAAAAGATATGAGGGTAAGACATCCTTGATACGAGATCACAGGCCGTACTATATCAAGAAATTAGATCTCAAGTTCCGTAACTGGTATGTGGAACACTTTCTCAGGCCACAGTTTAAATACCTTGGCAGCGGCTATACCTTTATGAAACCCCAGCATGTGGAAATCTTCGGCTGGCCGATTGAACTTGGCGATTATGCAAATATTGTGGCTACGCGTGACGACAAGGTATGGATGACGATCTGGTCGGAAAGAGAAGATATGGGTCGCATCAAAATCGGCGATTACTGTCTGCTCTGCCCCGGGGTAAGAATCGGATCTGCCAATGAAGTCATAATCGGCAACAGTTGTATGATGGCACGCAGATCCTATATCACCGATTCTGACTGGCACGGAATTTACAACCGGGTTATTCCGGGAAACTCCGCCCCGGTTCGAATTGGCAACAATGTCTGGATCGGTGACAGTGCAATCGTTTGTAAAGGAGTCACCATCGGTGATAACAGCATCATCGGTGCCGGGTCAGTGGTAGTGCACGATATTCCGCCCAATTGTATTGCCGCCGGAAATCCTGCCGCGGTCGTTAAAAACCTCGATCCGGAAGAACCGATACGAACCAGAGCCCACTGGTTCAGCTTAAAAGATCTTGAGAAAAGCCATGATCAGATGGACAAAAATAATCTGAAAAACAACAACCTGTTCGGCTGGATTCGATCTTTACTATTCCCCGCCGCAGGAGATTAGGAGTTATCAAATGAGAATTGCTCTGCTTGCAACACCATATCCACTTGAAGAAGCTCCCTCACCACCCCTGGGGATATGCTATGTTGCAGCAGCATGTGAGACAGCCGGCGCCGAAGTTAGGATTTTTGATTATATTGTCAGGCAGTATACTCCCCAGAAATTGATAGATGAAATCGAGCAATTCAAACCGGATGTAGTGGGGGCCTCTTCAGTCACCATGAATTTTCCTGTTGCTCACAGCATGATCCGGACCGTAAAACGAAACTTCCCCGATATTATTACCATGATGGGCGGACCGCATGTCTCGTTTGATTATCACAACATTTTAACCCGGTCTTCTGAGGTTGATCTGATCGTAATCGGAGAAGCCGAGCAGACACTGCGCGAACTCCTTCCGGTGATCAAAGATCGCGGGAGATGGCAATACGTAAAAGGGATCGCATTTCGTAACAACGGCCAAATCGTAACCACCCCGCCCCGAGACCTTATACAGGACCTGGACTCGCTGCCTATCCCTGCACGGCAACATCTGCCCATGTCCAGGTATCTGGCCCTAGGCTTTCCAGTCAGCATCATCACCAGCAGAGGGTGCCCAAACCAGTGTATCTTTTGTCTGGGAAGACGCATGGTCGGGAAAAAGGTACGCCACCGGTCGATTGAATCGGTGTTGGATGAAATTGAGCAAATCCTCACGTATGGATTTACCCGCATAAATATTGCCGACGACCTTTTCACCGCCGTTAAATCCAGGGCGATTGAACTTTGTGAAGCTATTATCAGACAAGGCTCTCCATTCAGCTGGTCTGCATTCGCCAGGGTAAACACAGTGGATACAGAACTTTTAAAAGTCATGCGAGAGGCGGGATGTGATACAGTCAGCTTCGGAATAGAATCCGGTAATACCGAGATGCTCAAAATAGTAAAAAAAGGAATCACCTTACAACAGGCAAGAAAGGCAATTGAAAGCTGCAAGGAAGCCGGAATGAGGGCCCATGCATCCTTCATAGTGGGATTGCCGGGAGAAACACTTCAAACCATGGAAGATTCAGACAAATTCGCGCAAGAACTGGGCATTGAGTATGGCTATCACTTTCTGGCACCCTTCCCGGGCACGACCGTACGGGAGGAAGTTGAGAAATATGACCTGGAAATCTTGACCGACGATTGGGCCCTGTATGATGCCAACAGACCAATTGTACAGACTTCTCAGGCAAGCCCGGAAAACATGGAACAGTTTGTCTCGAAACTTGAAAACGAGCAGAAAATTAAGTGGAAAGAGACAGAGGATCGCTACCAGAAAGGGACCTGCTCGCCGGAAGAACTCTTTCAGGTAGAGGCCTTTCACAGATTAGATTTTGTTTATCAGATTCTGAGTAAAGATATGATTGAGAAACATGCCTCATCCATAACGAACGATGGTGATCATATCGAAAACCTCTCAGATATGCTTGCCGGGATAACGGGCATCAACACGGATCTGGTATTCCGTACAATCCAGGGTTATGTGAATAATAACTATCTCAAAAATGAAATACGCAACGGGACAGTCCGCTGGTACTGGACCCACAACAACCGCATAGACGTCTTACCAGTCTCGAATGTTTAAAACGTTCTCAGGGACTTCGCCTTTTTCAAGCCTCTTGAGAATTCCAAGCGTCTTTACCATTGGCAGCTCAATGAACAGCTCTGAAGCCAGGGCCCGTTTGTAGATATAATACGGAGCCTGTCCACCCTGGTTGGGATCAGTGAAAATATCATGGATAACAAGATAGCCTCCCGGCTGAATATGCGAAACCCAGCAGGCATAATCCGTAAAGGCAGATGCGTAACTGTGTCCGCCATCAATAAATACCATCTGCAGAGGGATTTTCCAAAACCGGGCCACAATCTCGGATGTCGAAACAATCGGCACAACGACATTCTCGAGTGAAGCTTGTTCAATGGCTCTGCGAAATAATCTGAATGTATCAACCTTGCCCTCGATCTCATCGAAAAGATCCGGGTCGAAGTATTCTTCTCCGGGCTGCTGTTCTTCCGAACCCCTGTGATGATCAATCGAAAACAGAATACTTCCGGCCTGCTTACACCCCAACCCCAGATACAGGGTCGACTTACCGCAATACCCGCCAATTTCAAGACAGGCACCATATTGCCCTGCCTCATGGGCCAGTTCATAGAGTCTACGGCCCTCATCCCGATCGAGAAATCCTTTGATCCCCATGGATTCAATCTCTGTAACCCGCATATATCTCCTCAATATAATATACTAAATACTTTTACTACCATTGGTAAGAAATGAGCAGTTATCCGTCAAGGGAAAAGTTGCAGTTTTTGGCTCCGTCTAACATCCTATTATAAGCCAATATTCCCACTAAAGATTAGCAGTAAAAAGTCCGAAACAAATTGGAGTGGAAAAAGGATACACCATAGAAGCCAGCATTTTCGATGAGGGATTGAAAGCAAACATCAAAATCACTCCAATGGGGGAACAAATCCACAACATCAAACCGGCTGATCTTTTGAAACAGATCAATAGTGCCGGGATCACGTATGGAATCATGCAAGACCAACTCCACCGGATTGTTGAGCAAAAATTATTTAACAAATGGGTGAGGGTTGCCACCGGCCAGGCACCTGTTCATGGCAAAGACGGCTGTCTTAAGTTTCATTTCTCCTCTGAAGGATCGCCGGTAAACTTAACCGAGGATAATTCAGGGCGAGTAAATATCAAGGATATGAACCTCATCCAGAATGTCAAAAAAGGCGATGTGCTCTGTGAGTTGATCCCTCCAGATCCAGGAAAAAACGGCATCTCTGTCGAGGGCAAGCCAATTGCCGCCATTGAAGGCAAATCCGAAATCCTGCCAGGCGGTAAAAATGTTGAGATAACACAGGAAGGGGCCGTACTGGTTGCGTCAATCGATGGCATGGTTGTCCGGGACGGTGCAAAAATACATGTTGAGCCGATTCTTGTCGTTGAAAAAGTGAATGCATCTACCGGTAATATCCGATTTAATGGAACGGTCATAGTCACCGGCGAGGTATCTGACGGTTATGAGATCCATGCTCTCGAGGATGTCTCTATTGCTACGAGTCTGGGCCAGGTTGTAATTTCAGCGGGCGGTTCAATTGCTATTACTGGCGGGATATTCGGGCATAAGAAGGGGATGCTTTCAGCCGGGAATAACATCACTGCCAAATTCATTCAGGACACCTCAGTTGAAGCCAAACAAAATATTAACGTGGAAGATTATATTCTCAACAGCCATGTTACAGCTGGCGGATATGTTGCGCTCAAGAGCGGCAAAGGTTGGATCGCCGGCAGTACAATTTCTTCAGGATTATGGATCTTTGCGTATGCAATCGGCGTCGAGGGCACACCGCCGAGTACGAATCTCATTATCGGCCATGACCCATACCTGATCGAAGAGCGCGAAAGGCTTTCAGAAGATATCTTCAATAAAATTAAGAATTTTATCAAGCTGCAAAGTTCCCTGAAAAAATTACGCAAAATACAGGTAAAAGGTTCATTTAACAAACAGCAACAACAGCTATATACAAAAATACTGGCGGCCATTGATGTGCTGCGATCCGATCTGATTGAAACCGATTCAAAGATTAAAGAAATTATTGTCAGGATCAATACCTCCTATTCTGGAAATGTTTACATTCCCGGAATCATCCACCAGGGAACAAAAATTCATATCGGCAATGCAAGCAAAGAGATCATGCAATCAATATCCTCAAAACACTACAGCCTGGCCGAAGACGAAATTATCGAAGCTGAGTTTTCGATGAATCCGGAAATCAGCAAGTATATGGAGCGCTCTTAATGGCCGGATACGATGCTGAAAAACTCTTTGAAGCTTTAAGAGCCGGCAAATCGGTTGAGGGAGAAAACCTGCGCGGCATTGATCTTTCAGGGCGAGACCTTTCCGGTACGAACTTGAGATTGACTGACCTGAGAAATGCTAATTTACGCGACACCAACTTAAGCGAAGCCAACCTGGAGCGGACAACCCTGGATGGAGCCATTCTCAGGCATACTAATTTCAGCAAGGCCAACCTTTCCGAAATTGTATTGACAAACCTGGATCTGAGCACTTGCGTTCTAGATGGGATAGTCGCCCAGAAATCCCAGTTTGTCCGTGTAAGCTTGAGCGAACAGAATCTCACCAATTCAAACTTCACCGGGTCCGTGATGATCCATTCCTCGGCAGAAAATGTGGATTTCAGCGGATCAACAATGGTCTTAATGTCTATTCTGTTCAGCTCTATTGACCGGTGTACACTGCATAACTGTGACCTCAGACTAGCCAATTTCGGCCTGTCCAATATCATCAAGAGCACCTTTGATCAAACAGATCTCTCAAAAACTTCCTTTACGGGCGCCCGACTTCAATCTATTAAAATCGCGAACTCCACACTCGATGGAGCTGATCTAACCCTGATTCATGCTAATGGTATCGATTTAACCGGCAGCAGCTACAAGGGCTTGATTACCGAGCGGGCCACCATGGAAAATATAACAAAGTAAAAACTTTTCTTTTAGAATATTGCTGGACAAAAACATTCTCAATAACGCTATTAATCCTGGGGCTTGGGAGAAAAATCTGCCTGGTGTTCAATAAGCCTGGGTTCCTCTCCAAGAAGTTTGAGATCACTGATATACGCACGGCTCAGTGTAGTAACCCGGCTGGCAAAGGAGCGCGAGGCACTGTATCCCACCACCATGGAAACCACACCCGGCAATCCGCGAAACAGATACCGGCCCATCCCCCGCCCAATACTACGATTGATAGTCCGCTTCACTGTTCGATTTATCATACGCTTGGCACCACAGGAGGTCATCGATGCACCCAACTTTGAAGCCTGAGAAGCGTCCCCCAGTGCGTCGAGGATTATAGTCTTTACAATCTGAAAACCAGCGGCATCTTCAGCATCAATCCCGTAGAGGTATAAAATAGCCATCACAAGTTGGGTCTGGTAAAAAACCGACCCTAGAATCTCGGCTGTAGTGCTTCCGGTCGAGACAAGCAGCCCCATCCCCGGGACAAGGCACGGCAGTTGGGCCAAGGCTCCCCACAGACTGGATTTTTTGGCCCACCTGTCACCCAACATTTCACAATATTCTTCAACTTCCCTGCCAGGGCACGTAATTCGTAATTCATGCACTAGATGATATACATGAAATATTCTGTTATGTATGGTCCATTCGATCAGAGTATCTATCCACTTCTCCATAGGGGACAACTCTACTATACTCTCAATCCTGTGTACAGACTTGGAATAACGGGCACCACGGAATACCAGCATCAATCAAGCAATCGTCGCGGCAAATTCAGGAAAGCATAAAGCCAAAAAAGGCTACTATCCGGAGGAATCTCCAGACTCTTCCGGCGTAACATCAGAACTTTCCCCTCCGAAAACCATCACCAATAGCTTGGCAGAAACCAGTGCAAGGTAAAAAGAGGCAAATATGGCTATAATCCAGCCCAGCAGAGGTATGGAGGAAATAAGTGCGATAAGCACGGCAGCACCAATAATAACAATGTAGGCAATAAAATAATCATTGAACCTGGATTTCGCCATTTCATAGACCTGCCCTATATCAAAAGCAACACCCAACCGGTATTCATCTCGCACAAACCGCACCAAGGCCACAGGCAATAGAAAGAGCACGGCCAGAAAGAGAAGCACCGCCAAAATCCCACCAACAAGCCCAAGTAAAATGGGTGAAAGTATGGCGAGCACGATCACGCCCAAAAAATAGACAAGACTTATGACAAAGGCCTTAAGGCCGATCAGAAACAACCCGCCCCAGTTTCCCCAAACCGGCAACTCTTTGGTATCTGAAAGAAAAAGCTCTCTGAGATAAGCAAGGCTATAGCCCATAGAAATAAAGTTTACAATCGGTATAATATTTATCAATCCACCGATCAGAACCTTGGTTTTCCAAGATTGATCCTGCATCGGAGCCTTGAATGCAAAACTCAGGTCAACACTCATATAACCTCCTCCTGTCATGATTTACTAAAAAACGATAATATAGCTTTATAATAAGCAACTATTAAAGAGTTATCAAGTGTTATCGGGCATCGTCCTGTTCATCTTGCCACTTGAAAAACCTTCCAGATCCAGGGCAACAAATGAAAATCCGAGATGTTTCAGCAACTCAACAATCCGTTCTCTTTGTCTGATGGCAGCCTTAAGGTCACGAACTTCGACCAGGCCCAATTCATAAGGAAAGCAACGAACCCTGACATCCGCAAAGCCTAATTCTTTCAAAGAATCCTCAGCCTTTTCCACCCGGTTCAGTTTATCCTTTGAGATCGGGTATCCATAGGCAAAGCGCGAACACAGTCCCACAGTTGGCTCACTGTTCCAACCGGAAAGCCCGAGTTTCCTGGCTTGCTCACGGATATCGTCTTTCGTCAGAGCAAACTCAATAAACGGATGCCAGATTCCGTCTTCCTCAGCGGCCTGCAATCCCGGCCTGTAATCATCCAGGTCCGTTATGTTCATGCCGTCTGCCAAGTGTTCAAATTGATATGCTTCTGCCCAGTCGCGTGCAGCTGCGTCACGTAGTTTTCTGCAGATATAGCATCTATGGGGCGGATTCTTGATAAATTCGGCATCCAAGGTCTCATCCACCTCGATAATTTCATGTCTGATACCTATCTGCCTGGCATTTAGCTTTGCATTTTCCAGTTCTATTTGCGAAACGACAGGAGATTCAATAGTCAAGGCTACGGCCCCGACCCCTAACGCATCAAATGCAAGCCTGGCAAGAAAGGTGCTGTCCAGACCGCCGGAAAACAGAACAACCAGCCGATTCTTCTGCCGGAGAGCCTGGATCACTTCCTGCATATGAATTATTCCTTTCTGATAGCCTGAAGTACTCTCAATGCAGCGGCGGCGGCGCCGACAGTATTGCCGATATTCACCACAACTACGCCGGGCACACACGACTGCAGCATGGTCATTAATGCTCCGGTCCCGTTGCGGCCAATCCCATACCCCACCGGAGTAGGGACGGCTATGACCGGTTTGTCAGTCAGCGAAGCCATCAAGGTCGGCAGCATCCCTTCCATGCCTGCCAAAATAATGAGAACCTCGGCAGAGCGAACTTGTTTCAGACTGAAAAACGGCCGATGGATACCGGCAACACCGACATCATAGGATGATATGATCTCCACTCCCAAATGAGTGAGAATGAGCTCACATTCTTTAGCATAGCTGATATCAGATGTTCCGGCGGTGATTACTCCGCAGATCCCCTTTTTCCCCGGGTCATCACACTGGCCCCCAATAACCATTATCCTGCCCTGTTTTTCTATGGTTAAGTCTTGAAATTGTGTTCTAAGAATATCTTCTTTTGCAGCATCCAGGCTCGAGATGAATACCATGCCGTTTTTACTGAGCATCCCGCGGCTAATCTTAATTAAATCCTGTTCATCTTTACCGCCGGCATACACCACCTCAGGAAAACCGAGACGTTCCTGGCGCGACAAATCCAGCATGAAATTTTCACCCTGATCATAAAACAGCTGCAAAATCCTTTCCTGGGCCTCATCGACCCTGATCTCGCCTTCCTTGAACAAGGCTAGTATATCTTCCATCATAGCCATAAATCCCTTCAATCTCTCGTATTTGTGTTTCCATCCGGATGATTATATT
>Ga0272441_10010383_pt1 | contig 14104 bp, 14 predicted proteins | sample SSMProp6N_FD_193582 | JGI IMG/M metagenome (GOLD analysis project Ga0272441, IMG submission 193582) | Marine sediment archaeal communities from Little Sippewissett salt marsh, Falmouth, MA, United States - SSM-Prop-6N | ecosystem: Environmental > Aquatic > Marine > Wetlands > Sediment ... | reverse complement strand
CCTATGCGCCCCGCGTCCGGTCTTCATCAGCGCCGGATCGCCGGAATTTGAAGGGCAATGGATCGATGCAAGGGGTATGTTCCTGGCAGGCGTGCATGCGGGTCCGGTTTATGAACTTTTAGGAAAATCCGGATTGGGCACGACTGAATATCCTCCGCAGGAAAGCGGATTGACTGAAGGCGAAATTGCTTTTCGTCAGCATGCCGGAGGACATACCGTGGGCCCCAACTGGCCCGTGTTTGTACAATACGCGAAAAGGTACTTTTCAGGGAAATATGATGAATGAGCTAACGGTTCCCTGCAGCAGACTTTCACCACACCGCCGGGCAATCAGAGATAAAATGCAGCTAATAGGTGCATCCGTCTGTATTATTGTTGGTTATTCGGAAAGTTATCAGATTTATACCGGCGTATTGCTGATGTTACCGGTTATTGGTCTGGCCATCGCAATCCTGAATGTCCTGTTTGTCAGGTTCTACAGGACGCTTACGGACCGGTACGGAGACAAATTTGAACTGTTTTTAATCAGATTGAATGGAATTATTATGCTGACAACCGGTATCGGTTTTCAGCTTGCAGGCTCAAAATACATATTTTATGCTTACTATTTTCTCACCCTATTGTTTCTTATTATTCTGCCCGGATACTTATATCCTGTGCTGAAGAAAAGGTTTGTCATCGGGTTTACTGCCTCGGGTATAATCACCCGGGGCCGTTTCAAATCAGCAATCCATAAATGGCAGAATGTCGAAGCACTTTATCTGGATCAAAAACTATTCAGACTTAAAAATAAGGATAATCCCAAAAAATCCATAAAATATTATGTTGAACTGGAAAATACTGACCTGGAACCGATTTTAGGCTTTATAGATGAAATGAATAAACAATATCCCTTTCAATTTAATCTAAAAGAAAATATCAGGAAATAATATTATCATAACCTCCATATAAAGATCTGAATATGAACACCTATATAACTGTTGATTTATTGTATTGGAATGATGACAGCATATTTGAACAGGAACGATAAATGAATACAGTGTCAAAGAATAAAAAACTATGTAAAAATTGCGGTTCAAACAATGTTAACATTTACTGCAGTGATTGCGGACAAAAGGTATATCATGAACGTTTTTCGGTTAAACATTTTCTTAGGGATCTGCTGGCTGTTTTTAATCTGGAAAGGGGTTTTCTGTATACAGTCAAGATGCTGTTTGTACGTCCGGGCCAGGTGACGAATGATTACATAAAGGGAAAAACACGATCCTATTATAATCCTTTAAAATACCTGCTTCTTATTGGCGGTATTTATGCTTTTCTTATATTATACCTGAAAATATATGATACCGGATTGGAGGCCATGTCGGGTCTGCATACCAATGAAGCCTTAAACAACGTCCCGGATGAGACTGTGCAGCTTCAGAAGCAATGGCTTCATTTTTACAGACAGATTATCAATTTCATACCTCTGCTGTTAATTCCATTTATCAGTATCGGTACCAGGTTGTTCTACAGGTCAAATAAATTGTATTATGGAGAACATCTGATCATCAATAGTTTTCTGATTGTTCAAGGCTTCCTGATTATTACTTTGCTGACCCCCCTGGTGCTTATTTTTCCATCTATTATCACTTATTTTTCCTTTCTAACACCTGTTGTATTCCTTGGCTATCTCATTTATTCCCTGAACAGCACCCATGGTGGTTCCCCTCTTAAATCAGTTTTTGGGGCCATCTTCAGTTTCTTATTTGGATATCTGCTTTTTCTTCTGTTTATTCTATTCACTACAATACTAATCGGGATAATAATTATTAGCCTAAAATAAAATAGGGATTTATTCAGAATTTCACACTGTCGTATTCTACAGTAACAAAAAATACATTATTGAAAGGAGACAAAATGAAAAAGAAAAGAAGTGCCATCGGTTATTATATTATCGGTAGTGCAATTATATGGGGATTAACTATTATCGGATGTGCTCTCAAACTGAAAGCTGCATATCATGAAATTTCACTCATCCTGGGCAGTGCGGCCGGTATACATCTGATACTTATCTGGGGACCCCTGGCAGCACAGTTAAAAAAGGAACGTGAGGACATAGAAAAGAAGCAGTAACAGGGCAAATGATTTTATTTTTGCGACCCCTGGAATCGGCTACCCTTCCAGGCTTTTTATAAAAACAAGGTTCAGGGCAGAACCATAAAGATATCCTGGACCTCATAAGGATTCATAAATCGTTTTGATAAGCAAAATGAAAGCATAACAGAAATGAGCCAATCACCCTGTAAAAGTTGTGCGGATAAAATGATCTGCAAAGATAATTTTTCTTCCTGGATCTTTTTTATTGTCGGTATCATCGCAACAATAGCCATCCGAATTGTAACACTCGTTATGCATCTCAATCCGCTGTTCGGAAAGCTATCCTGGTATATCGGTGTTGGAGGATTTTTTATTTTCTTTATGTACAGATTCAGGGTGCTGATGGATCGATCAAAAAGAATCAATGAGCAGGGATTGATTCATAAAATGGAAAACAATGCGGATCTTAACGGGAATGATTACCACCTGATCAGGGTCATATTATGCGGAATCAGCTCAAAAAAAGAACGAATTAATTATCTTTTTATTTTTGTTCTTTCTGCGATTACCCTTGTTATTGCGCTGTATATGGACTTTTTTATGTGATTAAGGTTATATTTCAATCATAATCAAAGGCAGGCAAATAAAATGAAATCTTATATTCGTATTATTTTCATCTTTCTTCTGTTTCTCTCCTGCAGCACGGAAAATGGGATTCACATCTACATGATCGGCGATTCAACCATGGCGAATAAGCCCGATCCTGCAAACAACCCTGAACGCGGATGGGGCCAGGTGCTTTCAGCGTATTTTAATGATCAGGTCACGGTAGACAATCATGCCGTCAATGGCCGGAGTACAAAGAGTTTTATCCAGGAGAAACGATGGGATACGGTTGTTGAAAAATTGAAACCCGGTGATTATGTGTTTATCCAGTTCGGGCACAATGATCAAAAAATCAAGGACCCAAGACGGTATACCAATCCGTTGACCGGCTACAGGCAAAATCTTGTCAAATTTGTCCTCGAATCCAGAGAGAGAGGCGCAATTCCGGTTCTGTTCACTTCGATTGTCCGGCGAAAATTTAATGAGCATGGTGTCCTTGTGGACACCCATGATTTATATCCATTCGTCGTAAGAAATGTTGCTGAGGACCTGGATGTACCATTTGTTGATTTGCAGCTGAAATCTGAAAATCTGGTCCTTTCACTGGGCGAGGAAAAATCTAAATCCCTGTATATGTGGATTGAGCCCGGTGCGTATGCCTTATATCCGGAAGGGAAAAAGGATAATACGCATTTTACCGAAAAAGGCGCCATGAAAATGGCTGGACTGGCCGTGGAAGGGTTGAAGGAAAATGGATTGTCCCTGACCCGGTTTATTATCGATCCTATGCAGAGACCCGGTCAATGATTTTGTCATAATAATTGGATTCCGAACCATTTGTTTTAATTGCAACCAAAAAATTGATTGAAATCAAGGAAGAATTCAAATAGCACGATTATATCGAAATTGATTGAAAGTTATCAGAAAAACCTGTTCTTTATGATTCATTGATAAAAGGGGAACATCATGAACATCAGAAAATACATGATTGAGCATGATCATTATATTACGGAACAGCTGAAGCAGGAGGAAAATATTCAAAGCTGTTCTGAATTACAGGAAAAGCATAAGAGAACAATTCAATACATGCAGCACGAAAGACTGATTCATCTTATGGTTACACTCACATTCGCGGTGTTTTTTCTGATCAGTATGGGTATTGCTTTAATGAAGCCTTCCCTGCCTGTTTTTATCTTAACGGGAATTTTTATGATCATGCTCGTATTTTATATTGCCCATTACTTTTTTATGGAGAATACCATTCAAAAATGGTATAAATTCGCGGATGAAATCGAAAACCGGTTAAAACTGATGAAAGAGTGGCAGTAGTCTTCAGGTATACCCCTATCATAAAACCTGTTTATATTGTCCGGTCTCTTTGAATGCTATCGATATACGTCTTAACAAATTAATCGTATTATCCACGTAAAAGGGAATAAAAATGCACACAAAAATTCGTTACTATTCAGTCATAACCTGTATGGCAGCCTGTCTGATCCTTCATGGCTGTTCACATGAAAAACATGATAAGGATGTTTTATTTCAATATGGGACACTTGGAGCACTGATGGAGGGTGTTTATGATGGCGGGTTGACCTGTTCACAGCTAAAAAATCATGGTGACTTTGGCCTCGGAACCTTCAATACCCTTGATGGCGAAATGATTGTTATCAACCATCAGGTTATTCAAATCAAGGCTGACGGTTCAGCCTATGCCGCTCATGATACAACCAAAATCCCATTTGCTGTGGTTACACACTTCGAAAGTGAACAGACAGAACCACTGAATAAATCCCTGTCCTACAGTCAGCTTAAAACATACATTGACAGCCTGCTGCCGACCCTGAATATCCCTTTTGCGGTTAAAATCAGGGGTATTTTCCACACCATGAAAACACGCAGTGTGCCTGCACAGAAAAAACCCTACAAGCGTCTTCTTGATGTTCTGAAAAACCAGCCCGAATTTGAGTTTCAGGATGTAACAGGCACCATAATCGGATTCAGACTTCCTGATTATATGGATAAGGCCAATGCGCCGGGATATCATTTTCACTTTATTACAGAAAATATGGATGCCGGCGGCCATGTCCTTGACTTTATAGTTAAAAATGTTAAAATTGAAATTGACCACACCCATGAATGGCATGCGCTGCTTCCTGATGACAAGGCATTCTACGATGTTAAGATGAGCGAAGACAGGTATCGATAAAATTGATTTCTCTTCTTTTATTTACCATAAAGAAGACGTAAAGGAAGAAAGACTGAACAATTGTATTGTTACAGGCAATATTCACCATAGACTTCTTTATTCATAAATCCGGTACTGCTGCTGCTGCATGTGTCCTTTAAAAATCAGCCTTTCAAAAAAATAAAAAAGGTCATAACATAAAACAACCGGACACTTTGAATTTTTGTCACCTTTTCTTGTTCGGTCTCTGTAATAATATTTGTTTTTTAAATTTTTTTTGCCTATAATAAAAAAATTTAAATCTATTCTGATTTAATATTACCTGCAGATTGAAGAATACATTTCCTTTTCCGGTATTTTACCCCGGGTAATATGTATTTTTTTGTAAAAAGATACAAACAAAACTTTAGGCGAATCGCCAGATCAAGCAAATGTATTTTACGATTTTACATTTGGAAAGTAATATTTAATTTATAAACATACTTTTGCGATTTTATAACTTTTAAATACATATCAATCATAGGAGGTAAAATGAAATTTTTCAAATTAATCATTCCGATTCTGATTATCGTTGCTGTGAACTGTGCACCATACATGTATCAATCAGGATATAATACAATTAGTCCTCCCCCCGAAGACAAACCGGTCAACCAGGCATCACTGAAAGTGTCACTCCAGGGATTTGAGCCGAACCCACAAAATATGGATGAAGATACGACACTGGCTACAAAAGGATACTATGCAAAAGTTTGGAATTATCTGCTTCTGCAAACCAGAGAAAAAGATATTAATGAACAGTGGGCCGTACTCGAACCCTGGCTTATATATCCTAATTATAAGTACAAATCATTTTCAGAAAAACTCTTTCTGGTGGACATTCTTTCCTGGGCAAGCATTATACACCTACAAAACAATGATAGAAAACTATCTTCTCTTGCCAGCTTCGCATCAGCATCTATCTTGCACAGCTGCTTTGGTGACATTCAATCCAGGTATTTCAGCAATACACTGGGGAATTTAAGCAATCTTAATTTAAGCTCTTTGAACAGAATGCAAAATAACATTGAAAAAGAAAAGCGGATCTTATCCAAAAGCGGTGATAATATCCGGACCGGTAGAGATTTACTTCAAACATTAGGATCGACCGCTTATTATATTGATGGCATGGATCTTTTTAAAAATCTCTTCGCAGTTCAAGCTGAGACCGATTCCCTGAAGGAAGAATCACTAACAAATCTGGCAACTGATTATATGGATGAATTTACCGGCGACAAAGGTATCATCCGAACAAGTTATATGAAACTGCTTACCAACATCTTTAATGAAGATGAAGATTCATGGCCCGCATTGCGAGCATTAAATCTTTTCCCGGATCATACGCCACTACCTCATATAGCCCAGATGCCCAGATTTTATGACTATGAATCGGATCTGGAAGATTATCTGGAACGGTATAAAACGGAGTCTGTTGTTCTGGCTCATCAATGGCTTTCCGATACTGCATCCACAGACGAACAGAAAGCACGTGCCTTTTTTATACTTGGGCTCCATAGAGCCTCGATGGCTGACTCGATTGAGAACAAGGATCCTCAACTGGGTTCCTTGCAATACTTCAAAGATTATTATCATATCCGGCTCGATTCATCCAATATAATCGAAGCAACAAAGACCTACAAAAACAGCCTGATAGAATATGCTGCAAAGTCCAATGAAAAGGCAATTGTATTATATAATCGGATAAGAGGAGATGATGAAACGCCTGCCTCCCTTGAAAAAGTTGTTATTGATGAAATAAACAATAAAAAGTACACAAGTAATGAAGCACTTCAAATATATACACCTCTTATTTCGGGTTTACCACGCCAAAAACAGGATAAATTAATCGATGCCATGTATAATTCCTATAATTTTGAATGGCAAAAAGTAGCAGAAATCTTTTATAAACCAACAATTGAAGACAATCTCAGCATTGAATATGTAAAAAGTATATTGGAAGGTGACATCCCCTGGAAGAAAGTAACATTGGTCAAAGAGCTGATGAACGCGGACACCAGCTATAGACCCTATATATCATCGTTTCTCAAAGGACTTTGTTATACAGCAGGTGACAAAGAAATCATTCGCCGGAATTTACGAAACATGTATACCAAAGATATCACCGTAGGGTATAACCAATCCATCAATTGGAGCGCTGTAAACAAGGTAGTGAATGAAACTGAACCAACATACAGATCCATGCTCATTCTTTCTGCTTCAAATGCATTGGATGGTTTGCCATTTAATGAGGGACTGGCCGTTATAAAATATAAATTTCTTAAAGATGATATGCTTTGTCTGGTGGGTGCTAACTGGATCGTTTCAAATTACGATTCATCGGATACAGTCAAGCCTGATTTCACTGGCATCACTGGAAAAACCAAACTACAAAAAGCAACTCTGGCGTTTTTAAATGCCTATTTTTCCGAGACACCTAATTATTCCAGCTATAAGACATTAACCACCAAAATGAGAGATCAAAACGAATGGCAAGGCCTTGCGGGTCTTGGCATAAACCATGTATCCAAAGATTTGTTTGCAGTCAGTGAAAGTGAACAAAAATATTACAATCCGGTGCAATCCATCACGCTGGAAGGGATTGTCAGTAATATAAAGAGCCGGTATACTACTTTGCTTAACATGCAATAATTGTATTGTAAATTTTGACAGTGTGCGGTCCTTGATACTTCCCCGATATGATTTAAGTCCAAATTTGTTCAAGGACCGTACAGCCGGTATATTTTACAAACAGCCGGCACACATTTTTATTAAAACCGTTTCTGTCTTGAGCAGCATTAATCATAATATGTCGAATCTAAATAACATCGATTAATTCATTTAAGAACCGTTAATTACCCTTATGCAAACAATTTCATTCAATTACGGAATCATGTCCAGAAAGGATCAGAGAAAATCCGACCGCATTCAGCTCTTTTTCGCGACTTTCTCTTTAATTATGGGTTATCTGGATTCCTTACAGGATTATACAGGCTGGCTTATTCTGATACCTGTTGTATCACTGACCATTGCCTTATTTAATACAGGCATTGTTATTTTATATAACAAAATCGACAAGAAATACGGATGGCATATGGAGGCCATTATTTTCAGAATTGCGGGTATGATGATATTGCTCTCCGCCCTGGGATTTCAGTTTATTGGGCATCATCATGTCCAGTATGTTTTATATGCAATGGCCCTTTTGTATTTGATTATATTGCCGAAATTTGTCATTCAAATCAGACCCAAAATGATCATCAATTTTCAGCATGTACGCATCCAGGTTTTGCGTCCCCTGATGGCCCATTCCCTGGAACTGAGCTGGCAGGACATAACCGCAATTGAGGTAAATAAAAATCTTATCAAAATAAAAAATACAAAGAGAAAAAAATTCCGCAAGTTTTTCTTATACAGTGAAAATCCTGAGGATCTTTTTACACTGGAAAACCTGCTTAACCTGAAGCAAAAAGAATATGGATTCGCTTTAAATTTCAGGAATTGATAATAAGGTCATAACAGATAGTATTCTCTGTTGATTGATATAGAAAGGAAAATAATATTTCCAAATGAATGTTCTTTTAATTATTATGCAGCTTTTTAATCTGTTTAATTTCAAACAAATAAAAATTTTATTATAAATTTTTCAGGAGGACCAGATGTTTCACATCAGGCGACTTCAGTATCATGTTCTTGCAATAGTCGTTTTAATCATTATTCAAACCACATCTGTATTTGCTGTTTCAGAGGCATCCTGTTTATTTCTCTTAATATCTCCATCGCCGCAGGCCAATGGTATGGGCGGTACTTACGGCAACCTGGCCTTTACGGACCCTATGGCTTCGCTTTTTAATCCAGCTTATTTGGGATTTTTCGCCGAGAGACACAATTTTGGCTATTCTTATTCATCTGCATTCTGGTTACCGGCTCTTGTCTCGGATATGGACATCAGCTGTATGTCCTGTAATATCGGCTACACATTGAAAACTATCCCCCTTTCATTTGGTCTTGGTTATCACCACATATTATTGGACCTGGGTGAACAGGTTATTACAAGCGAAGAAGGCCCTGAATCGTTAGGAACTTTTGAGTCCTACGATCAAGCGGATATTGCTTCTGCATCCGTATTACTGGATTACTATATTCGCGGAAGCATTGGATTGAATTTCAGGCTCATTGAATCCAATCTGGCATCATTTTATGTGGAAAACGAGCTTCAAAATATAAAAGCATCAGCCAATGCTTTAGACTTTGGTGTAGCATTACAAATCCCGATTATCGATATATTATCAAAAACAACACACAAATCAATGAAGCTCGCTCCCAATATTATCCCGTTCTGGCATAACGGGATTTCCTACAGTACCACCAATATTGGTGGCGAAATCACCTATATCGATGAGGCTCAGTCGGATCCGCTGCCCCGTAATGCCTATCTGGGAATAAACAGTCAAATCGGTTTACAATTCAATGAAAATGATTTTTGTTCTGAATTCATATCATATAAATTTGCCTATGAAATTGAGGGCCTTCTGGTTGAACGCTTTGTGGATAACGAAGACAATGTAGGTATAACCTATCTAACTTCTATTTTTGATGTTGATTCTGACCGCCTTATCTACAAATCGGGCTGGGAACTAAATATGCTCGATTTCTTTTATCTGCGGCGTGGTCATTATGATGATGATGAAGGTTATATTAATTATGATACTGACGGATGGGGATTTAATTTTTTACAGCCGATACGTTGGTTCCTGCAGGTTTCGGGCTTAAAAATCGAAAATTCTCTTCTGAAGCTGTTAATCTATAAAACGGAAATTGAGTTCCATCACTGCTCATATAAAAGAAAATCAGGCCAACCTCTTGCTGGTACAGAATTTAATGGCATCACACTGAAATTGAAAACAGTACTATAAACCTGTTCTATACGTTTAATTAAGGATAGTTTTAAAGTCATTATTCTGACATTGTCCATTTTTTCAATCGTATTTAAAACAGCTAATAAATAATAAAATATAATCGGAAACAAATTATAATGCCAGAGAGAATAAATTCAAAAAAAATAACCAGCTCTTCTGAAAAGAATACTTTCAGGCTTGGATTCTGGAGTGCAGTTCTGATAACCGTCCTTTCCTCTGCTGCCCTTGTGATTGGATTGATGACACCGCCAAGATCCGGTCCGTTCTGTCAGAAAAACTGTATCACAGCTCCTTATACGGAGGGCGCTGCCTTCGTGCCAAAAGATTATCTATGGATGTACCCTGCCATATGTCTTGCCCTCGTTTTTATCATTCTGATAACCTGCATACACAGGCAGGCTTCCGAAAATAAAAAAATATTCAGCCAAATCGGGATGATTTTTGGGGCCATATCTGCTCTACTCCTTTCCATGAACTATTATATCCAGATTTCAGTTATGCAGACCAGTTTCCTGAAAGGAGAAACGGAAGCACTATCGCTTTTTTCACAATATAATCCACATGGTCTGTTTATCGCACTGGAAGATCTTGGATATTTACTGATGAGCCTGGCTTTCCTTTTCTTAGCCTTTATTTTTTCAAAACAGAAGAAGCAGGAAAGACGAATACGCCGGCTTTTTATAGCAGATTTTATTCTGGCGACCTCTGCCTTCATCATCCTGAATATTATATTCGGTATGGATATAGAATACCTTTTTGAATGTGCCATTATTCTGATAAACTGGCCTGTACTCATTATTTCAGGCATACTGCTGAGCAGGTATTTTAAATCGGCAGAATCAACTCAATAATCAATCTTTCTGAAAGGTCACACACATGCCACAACTGGTTAAAGGGGGAAAACATGCATTCGGCTGGTCTAAAGTCGGCTCTTCAGGCCGTATCATATTGCCCCCCGAGGCGATTCAGGAATATTGTTTTCAGGAAGGTGATAAATTGTACATGATCCCCGGGAGTCAGAAATCAGGTGGTTTCGCGCTTGCTTCCGGAGAGGCACTGGAAAACTCTCCATTGAAAACCTTATTCGAGAAAAATTCAGGATTGAAAGAATATCGTATACCTGAAGCTGACGTTATCCGGTTGGGTTCAAAACCATTATGCCGGGTTCAATTCACAAAAGGATCCGTCACTATTCCGGCCACGACATTAAAACATTATGGGATTAAAATAGGAGATCAACTGCTGGTGATCAGAGGGAGCGGACTGGCCCTGGGATTTGCATTAAGAGGGCCAATAATCGAAGAAGCTCTGAAACATCCTGAACTTGATGTTTTCGCTCCTTAATTGATATCATTCGATAAGTTTTCAAACGAATCGTCTCCGTTTATTCTTGCCCTTCATCCATAATTTCTGCATATTATACGTTTAATAAAATGAACCAAAGGAACTTCTATGTCACATCAACTCGCTCATTTTTGCATTTTTATTTTTCTGTTTCTTGTAAATTTTAATGCAGCTGCGACACTGACTCTCAAAGAGGTCAGAACCGCTTCAAAAGACGTACTCATTGCTTATTTTACCAGTGACACCCTTGATCTCATGGAAGCTCATATTAATCACATTGAACAATGGAAAATCAATGGCAAACCGGTAACCCATATTTATCGTTTTGTAACGCAGGCGGATCCATGTGACCATCATATTTATCTGCAGACCGATACCTTCAAAGAAGGGAAAAAATACCATCTTGAAACCCCATACGGCAGTTATAAGTTTCGGTTCAGCGAAAGGGATATTTTCTGTGAATCCATAAAAACCAACCAGGCCGGTTATAGCGGGCTTTCCAAAACACGGTATGCCAATTTTGCTGTCTGGCTCGGAACAGGAGGGAGCCGGCAGATTCAGGGCAAACTCCCTCGGTATGAGGTTATCCTGCAGCATAACGGCAAAAAAATTTCAGAGGGTGAGTTTGAAATCATGGGTTCTGATTCATCCTCCGGAGATTTTGTCTATAGAATAGACCTGTCTGAAGTCCCCGAAGGGGGTCCCTACAAAATTGTGGTGAAGGGGTATGGATGCTCCTATCCATTCGGCATTGGCGGAGAATTTTCAAAAAGACTGGCCTATCTGATTTTCAGAGCCCAGTATTTACAGCGCTGCGGATGTCCAATTCACAAACCGGCCCTTCGAAAAAAACCCTGCCATACACGTGTTTATGATGTGGACGGTCCGATTGGAGAAGCCAATATCGAGGTCAAAGGTGATGAGCCTTTTTTCAAATGCTTTGGCGGCTATCACGATGCCGGAGATGCGGACCGGAGGGCCTATCATATGGCCAATCCTATTGTCAATCTTCTAATTTATGAAGCCTTCCCGGAATCTTTTTTCGACGGGCAGTATGACATCCCGGGCCAATTTGATGAGGAATACAACATACTGGATTACACAAACGGTATTCCGGATATTCTTGACGAAGCCGAATGGGGCACACTGGTCTGGGAATATTTGCAAAATGAAGACGGCAGTGTGCATTTCGGTACGGAAACAAAGGGTTATCCACATCCGTTCGCTGCCCCTATGGACAACGATCATAAAAAATACGGAACCGTTCATATTGATCCGAGAGCAACCTGTACCGCTGCCGGTCTCTTTATGCATTTGGCAAGAGTGATTAAAGCTTACAAACCGGACCGCGCCGCTGAACTGGCCAAACGCGCGGAAAAAGCCATGGCTTTCGGAGCCGATGATATGGCTGAGCCTGAAAAACTCTATTATTTTATACAAAGATACCTCTTCACCGGGGATGATAAAGATCATGAACAAATCAGAAAAAGTTATACGTCAACGGCTGCTTTAAAGGACAATCTGTTTATAACCAACGGATATTCTCTGAATGATGATCGTTTTGACAATCCCGCCTACTTCTTTTCATATATCATTGAGAAAAATGTGCCTACGGATTCTGTTATTGTGCACTATTTCAAATCTGCAATCCGTGAAGCAGCGGATAGCAACATGGCTGAATTAAAAAGGCATGCCTATCCGGTTGCGAATCACTCTTCACCCTCCAACGGCTGGGGGCATAATGTCAGACAACCCATGTACGCCTGCTGCCCCATGCTTCAATGGCGCCTGACCAGAGAACAGCATTATCTTGATGCTGCATCTGAAATGATGGACTGGAAGCTTGGATTAAATCCCGTCGGTATCAGCTATGTAACCGGTCTCGGGTTTCATCAGGTACACAATCCTCATGATCGTGAATTCGCCTATTCAATGAAAAAAGGATTGGGTCCAAAACCGGGGATCACTGTATTCGGACCCGGCATACTGACCAGGTGGAGAAAATCGCCGGTCATACCTCCTGCCATAGAATTGGCCAAGGAACGCCAATTTGTTGACGATATCCGTGCAATTGCATTCACGGAATTCACCATATTCGAGACCATGAGTCATGATGCGCTGTATACAGTTCTGACCAATGGAGGGAAATGGAACGGTGAAGATCCATTTGCCAAACAGAAAAATTAATAGTTAAATTTTGATATTTTCACGGAATAAACAGCACTCTGGATTCTTGTTCAATAACAGATTAATATATATGCGGAATTAATAAAGGGCTTCGAAAAAAATCGAAGCCCTTGTCTTTTATACGCTATCATATGAATGACTATGAGCTGAAATCAATATACTTGATCACTGTTTTCAGAATCATCCAGGCAAATGATGATAAAATCAGTACCCCCAATCCTGAAAGAATCGGGATTAAGGACATTTGATACCCGCCCGCCAGTATGCCGGGGGAAATATCATTGGCTTTCATGATCTCCTGCATGGCCAGGTACACACCCAAAAAATGTGAAAAAAAGCCCAGCAATGCGCTCAGGACGCCCCAGAACAAAATGGAGTGTATACCATCTTCTATTTCCTCCCTGGTTTTCCTTTTAATCGAGAGATCAATACACTTTTTGATGAATATAATAACAATAACAATGGCCATAAACAGAATCGGCCACATCAGTAATCCGCCTTTTATAAAAAATGTCAGCATGATTGTCTCCTTATGGTTTTAAGTACTTAATAGTTTCTGCAATTTCAATTTTCTGAATTCTCCAGATGATGATATAAATGAAAGCCGCTACTACAATAAATATCAACAGGCCTATAACCATAACAGATGCGCTTTTGATCATACATTGACTGATCTGTACCAGCTGACTCTGGAGAATTTCATTATTGCTCAAAAACAAAACCGATATCAGACTGCTCGTTGGAATCA
>Ga0272441_10010382_pt1 | contig 14107 bp, 7 predicted proteins | sample SSMProp6N_FD_193582 | JGI IMG/M metagenome (GOLD analysis project Ga0272441, IMG submission 193582) | Marine sediment archaeal communities from Little Sippewissett salt marsh, Falmouth, MA, United States - SSM-Prop-6N | ecosystem: Environmental > Aquatic > Marine > Wetlands > Sediment ... | reverse complement strand
AATTTCAAAAAAACTCTTGACTTTCCTGTAAATTTTGCTCTAATGGTGTGCTGGAGAAGTAGGTGATTGTCAGAGATTGTTTATTTCACCTCTTTTTTGCAGCAAATGGTACAAATACGTTGCTAACTCGGACAAGGGTGAATCTATAACCTTAGATTGAAGAGGAGAAGTAAGTATGAGAGTAAGAATGCATTCAGGCATTCTGATTTGCGCTCTTCTTTGCAGTGTCTCATTGGCCCTGCCAAGTCCGAATGTGTGGTGGGACCGGAGCGATTCCGGTGCTTCATACGCAGAATGGGGCTTTGACACGGGCGACAACCCAGCTACTCCGGAAAACTACAATGGTCCCCCTGGTGCTGCCGCGCCGGAGGCCACCATTACCGTAACCGGAGAGTCACATGGTACAATTGGCTGGTTCGAGACTGGTTTCCTTGGTAGAGATGGTGTATGGCATGCGGATCTGACCGAGATTTCTTTGGTAATACCTAACTATCCGCTTCCTAATGAATTCAAGGAGATATGGGTAGAAGTGGGCTTCAGAGGAACTTTAGTCGATTGGGATATCGATGACCCGACCTCTGGAGTTACTTTTCTGGGCCAGAATACGGAATATCTTATGGACGGCTGGCAGGTGTTAAATATCGGGTGGAAAATCGTGCCAAATCCTGATTCTGAGACTATTTATATGGCCTTTCAGAATAGTGGTGCTGATCTCGACTATGTTACAGTCGATACTATCTGTGTCCCGGAGCCTTTAAGTATATTTCTGCTTGGCCTGGGTGCTTTAGCACTGAGACGAAGACGTTAGACAGAAGAGCTTGAAATTAAAATGTCAAGGGGCTGTGAGTAAATTTGTTCATAGCCCCTTCTTTATCTCTATCTCTCTCTGCTTTATATCGATAGCGGTTTCGTCGGACTTTTCATGGTATTCACGTCACAGTATTTTTGAGCCTTTTGTGTGGAAGCAAACTTCAAAACAGTCTCAACCGTTTAGCTTTTCTTTACCCACAATATAACTGCCGGAACTGCGCTTGACTGTTATTTATTATTGTTAATAATCTGTCGTTTGTTTCCACCGCAGGATGTAAAAGTCGTATGGGCCGACTTCGATAACTGATTTTGGCTGAATTTTTCGTGTGTAAGTTAAATCCTCGATGGTATCAGCCTTGATGTCTTCCGGTTTGAGTTTAACGTTGACCGTCCGTTCGGTCATATTATAGAGGTAAGTAAGGTATCCCTGCCTGCCCTTAACAGTCCTTGACTCCAGTCCATCTACGCGCCCGCCGTTAACACTTTTTACACGCACCGGCCGATAAACCTCAACCATATCGTAAACCCAGTCCAGAAAATCACCGAGACTGCTATGCTCAAGTTCGCTCGCCAGATAAAGAACCTGACCTTTTCCAAAATTCCTCTGCACAACCGCCGGCCCACCATCTTTATAACTTGCTAATACTTTATTGACACCGTCAATTCTTATGGTCTGTTTAATGCCCCGCCCAAAAAGCTCCGAAGCCGGCTTTGTCCCACCCCCCTGCCACTTAATCACCGCCTTAGGCTCATCTGTTACAACCGTCTGGGCTATCGGTCCCTGAATAAAGTCATATTCCGAGCCGGGCATCTCAAGACCCGACTTAGCTTTTTTGGCAAGGTACTTCGGCACCTCCTCTTTGATAATCTCGATACCGATTTTATCAAGATAGCTCCGCCGCCGGTTGTATTCGTCAGCTATAAAAGATGTCGGCAATATTACCACTGTGCCGCCATTTTCTGCAAATGACATAATCTTCCCGACTACCTCCGACTTTGCATAATAAGCTCCCGGCACAATGATTACCTTCAAATCCTTAGCCACAGGCTCTTCCATCAACTGCCGCGAGGTAATAAATCCCATCCCAGTATCGAGCATGGTCCCTGCCCGGTAGCTTTTTTGCAGACTGAGTGTATAAGGCGTCTCAACACCGCGTCTTCCGGTCGTGCCGACAAATCGCTGAATCATCGACGCCCGCGAATAAAGTATCGCAGCCTGCGGAGGAACCTTCGGAAATTCCACGATATATTCACCCAGACGACGCGCATCCAGACATCCTCGCAGTGTAGCGTATCCATCCACCAGTGACCTTTCCAGCCCGCCCCTGCGCCAGTCGTAAAAATCCACAAAGGCGGCCCCATGGAAGAACATCAGCGGCATAAATCCGCCGGTAGCGTGGTATTCCGGGTCATGAATCATAGCCTCCGGAGCCATACTGTGCTGCAGGTCGAAAAACACCGCCGTTCCCCATGACCGGCTGCCCGTCTCAGAGATAAAGACGTCTATCGCCCCTCGCTGCATCAGGTACTCCTCGTCGATTCCCTGAAATGCAAATTCCGTGCCGAACGGCTGTCCCCCGCCGACAGTTATCGGCCACCCCGGGCATTCCTTCTCGATTACCTTCCGCGCCCAGACAAAATAATCCGTAAACCGCCAAAGATTAAACTCGGCGAAGTCATAAAACCTGGCTGGGTTCTGCTCGCTGTTCCAACTGACAGGTGGCAGTGTTACATATTCAAAACTTTTTATCTTGGTCTTCCACACCTCGTTTAGTTTACCAATCTTATTATATTTTTCCTTCAGCCAACGACGCCACTTTTGGGCGCTGTATTCGTCGTAGTTTTGATAGGTAAACTCCCAGTCCATCGAAAGTATCCTGGCTTTCTCGGCCCGTCGGCTCTTCTTGAAGTCCCTTGCCTTTGTAATAATGCTCTTGCGTACAGCCTCCAGCATCGGCGGATAATCAAGGCTGATAACACATATACCCTTCTCGCCGCCGTGACCGCCTATACTCCACTTGTCTTTTATGATATGTCCGCACCACCCACCGTCATAAATCCTGTGGGACTTGGGGTCCTTTTGATAAAGCTCCCATATCGGCGTCGTATGATAATCATATCGCGTCGCCCCCACCCCCGAAACTATCCCATACAACTCGCCGCGTCCAGAGTACCGCCGGTCTGCGCCCCCTCCCCCGCCGGAATTGCCGGTCGTTACCAGCAGCACCGGCTTATCATCCAGGTATAAGTAATTACCCCTCTTCTCCAGGTTCTCATAATCCGGTATCGGCGGGACTTGCCGCCGATTGCCTTTGCCTGCCAGCATCGCCTCTAACTGCCCCAGTTCATATTTTGCCTGCCGTTGCAGAAACGCCGCCCAGTCCGCCCGTTTATCGGCATTTTTCTCACCTTGCCAGTCCTGCTCGACAAATTTGGGCCCGACAATCAACGGTATTTCCGCATACAGCGTTTGAAGTCCCCTGGCTTTGGCCTCTTCGACTTTGCCTTCCAGCTTCGACAATAGCTGCCGCAGACCTTCTCTGTGGGCCTGCCCGCTCTTTAGCTCAGGATTCGCACCCTGCAGACACGGAGTATTGATTAAAATAAGTGCTGTTACAAATAAACTTGAAATTAATCTACTTTTCATTTTACCTCCCGTTTCTAATTCCGGTTTCAGGTTGTCATTTTGAGCCTTGCATTTTGCTCCATATCGACACCAAAGTCAAGAACAACACAACTTCTCAAACCTTACAGCCAAAACATAAAGCCTGAAAGCGATACACCATCTGTTAAAGACCAATTCATATTTTTTCTAAAATTCGCCGCAGAATACTTGCAAAACGCTTATAAAAGACGATAATAATCCCCAAAAAAAGAAAAATAACTTTTTTAAGGGAACCAGAAAAATGGAAAGAAACTATTTCACAAAAATATTGCCGGTTTTGTGCGTGTTGTTATTGACACTTGCTTCATGTTCACCCACTGAGACATCTCCAGCCGAGACCGCGGGTATAAGTGAAATTGACCCGGCCGTCATGGAAAGCCAGACACCTCCCGATTCAAATATCGCCTCGGATGTAATCATAAGCCTTGGCGATAAAAAGCTGACCAGAACACAGGTCTCATGGCTATCGCCCAACGCAAGCGGCCAGGCACAGATTGCAAAAGTCGCAAACTGGTGGCTCGAAACCGAATTGCTCTATGCCGAGGCGCAAAAAAGGGGCATCACCGACCTGCCAAGGCCCAGCTTCCTTGCAGATATAAAGGAAAAGGAAACATTTGCAAAGGAGTTAATAACTGAGGTCAGAATCTCCGTCGATGTCAACGACGAGCAGGTGATGGCTTTCTACGAGCAGAATAAGGATACCGACCCGCTCTTGAAACGCGAAGAGCGCATAAGTTTTTCACACATTAAAACAGAAACCATCGAGCAGGCAAACGCCGCCTTAGAAAGAATAAATGCCGGCGAAGACATTCGCGAACTTGCCGAGGAGTTGTCTATTCATCGTGACGCAGAAGCCGGCGGCAAGGTAAGGGAATACACCCACCCGATGGTTATCCAGCTTTTCGGAGATGACTTTTTCCAGTCGCTCTCGGCCGTCGAGGAAGGTCAGTTAATCGGACCAATCGCAACTGACGACAACGCCTATGAAATTGCCCGCCACGATGGAATAACCGAAGAGAGAAACCTCTCGCTCGCTATGGCAAAGAGCAAAATAAGGTTAAGACTAAGAAGAAGCGAGAGCAACAAGGCGGTTGCCAACCTGCTCGAGTCGCTTAAGGAAGAGGCCGCCGACAGAATAATAAAATCGCCCTCTATTACCCAACCTCAGCAGCCGGCAGACCCGAACCAGTAAATAAAGCTTTAAACGCCCCGCGGCTCTACAAAAATAAAATAATTTACCCCACTGAAATCGCTCTCAGGGCTCAAAAATCAACAAATCTTAAAAAAGTACGAAAATTTTCGTATTTTTTTGTTGACATCTACGAAACTATTCGTATAATGAATTTTCAGATACTAAAAAGAAACGAAATATTCGGAAGGGACTTAAATATGGCAAAGCCAAAAACGCCCCAGCCGACGGACAGGGAACTTGCAATTCTAAGAATCCTCTGGGACAACGGCCCCAGCACCGTCCGCCGCGTCAACGAGGCAATGAACAAAGAAAAGGCCACCGGATACACAACCACCCTCAAGCTTATGCAGATTATGACCGAAAAGGGACTGCTCATCAGGGACGACTCGCATTTCAAGCATATCTACAGGCCCGCCGGCAACGAGGAAAAAACACAGAACCAGCTCGTCGGTGACCTGCTCGAAAGGGTCTTTTCCGGTTCCGCCGAAAAACTGGTGATGCGGGCGCTTTCAGCCAAAAAAGTGTCCCCCGAAGAACTAAAAAAAATAAGGAAAATGGTTGACAAAATGCAGGGAGAGTAAAAATGGACATACTGAAAAACATCCTTTCACAGCAAATCATTCAAAATCTCGGCTGGACATTGGTGCACTTCGTTTGGCAGGCGGCGGCTGTTGCCCTGCTCCTTGCCATACTGTTCAGGCTCCTGCGTAAATCCTCGTCCAACCTGCGATATATAATAGCCTGTATCGCCCTGGCCCTCATAGTCCTGATGCCAATAGTAACCATAAGATTGCCCGACGTCCCCGCCGAAACTATCGAGCCTGTAAAGCTGGCACCCATCGATTTGCCGAAAGCCGGATTTGATGCCCCGCCCATCGTGCAAACCCCGCCAATAGAAACAACACCGCCGCTGCTGCCTGCCGCCGCGCCAAAGATACCTTTGAAAGATAAGTTTGTCGAGGCGATTGATTCGTCCCTGCCTTTCATAGTTGTCGCCTGGCTTGTCGGCGTATTCTGCCTTAGCATCTGGCATCTCGGCGGCTGGGCGCAGCTGCAGAGGCTTCGAAGAAAAATGGTAAAACAGGTCAGCGAGAGGGTCAATCTCCGCCTCAAATACCTGGCCGAAAAGCTGGGTATTAAACGAACCATCGAGATTGCCGAATCTGCACTGGTGCAGGTCCCAGCCGTAGTCGGTTGGCTGCGGCCGGTAATACTGCTGCCCGCAACCGCATTGACCGGCCTGACCGCCTGGCAGTTGGAGGCGATTCTTGCCCACGAACTGGCCCACATCAAAAGATGCGACTACCTCGTAAATATCCTCCAGACTGCCGTTGAAATCCTCGGCTTCTATCACCCAGCCGTCTGGTGGGTTTCCCACAAAATCAGGGCTGAACGCGAAAACTGCTGCGACGACCTGGCCGTAAGCGTATCCGGCGACAGGGTAGGTTATGCAAGGGCCTTGACCTCAATGGAACAGGTCCGCACCGGCTACACACTGGCAGTGGCAGCCGACGGCGGCGGTTTATTTGACCGCATCCGCCGTTTACTCACCAAAGACCACCCAAACCAGACAAAAATAAGCTGGCTTCCCTCGGCTATCGCTATAATGCTTATAGCATCTTTACTTATTCCCGTTTGTTTTGCAATGAGCGGCCGGCTAAACCCAGAATCTGAAACTGCCGCACAAGAAGAGCAAAAACAATTGTCTGAATTCAAAGCTGATTTACCCAATGGCGTGACCGTTGAACTGGTTGGGGTATATCATGGATATGACGTAAACAACTTGGAAATTTGGCGGCCTGATGGCTCCTTAATGTCAAGTCAGGAATCAGAGAGCTTTCGAAAAAGGGTTTTGTTTCCTGAATGGGGAAACAAAGAATTTAAGTTTGAATATGGCTTAATAGTCAAATTTAGTCCACTTGATGACTTGCATACAGATTTGTTTGTTAGGCAGGGTCAAAGAATGAACTATTCTTATCCTAAGTCTGAAGGTATAGCAGTTGCACTTACGGCAAGCGATAAATACGATCGTGAACAAGGTTTCTCTAAAGTTGGAAATATCCAAGTAGCTGCGGCTCGCGGCCCATGGAACACACGCAAATTTTCTGCGCGAATCAATGAACCTGTTACCCGTGAATTTGATGAGAACTCAAACATTATGTTTTCTTCGCTTCGCATGACTGACAAATGGCTATTGGATATTACTCTTAATGCTGCCAATATTGACTTCGATTGTTTCTATGAATTAAAAGATGGCTCAATTCATGGTGCTCGCTATGATGGGACTATGAGCCATCCAAGTTGGATTGGCCCCAACCAAAGAACACCAATGATTACTAAAAATTATGCCTTGTCCCATGAACCTGAAAAGATCGCAAATTATATTGTCAAATTCCGAAAATTTGAAATCGTCGAATTCAAAAACATCTCTTTGAAGCCGAATTTCAAAACCGATGCACAGGTTGAGGGGAAAGGAAAAAACGTCCAAGCTACGAAATTAACATCTTCTTTCACGAGGGACGGCATCCTCAAGATCTGGCAGGACCAGGAAAGAAGATTACACGACATCTATATTAATTTTGACTTCGAAGAAACAATCAAAGGCATAAATGGAAAAGTCAAAGCATCTAAGCGTGAGAACATCATGTACATGTCAAAAGGGAATTTGTTCCGAACAAGAAAACAAGTTTTCGTTCCGAAAGGCAGCAACCATGTGGCCAACGATTGGGAGTTCTCTGCTGACGGTATGCGGAAATACTATTGTAACAGAACTGGCTCGCATCCGCATGGAACTGTCGAGAATTCACTGCCCGAACAGGCTGGAATAAAAGACAATTGGGTCGTTCACTATCTGTCCAGTGTGTACAGAATGCCCCGCAAAAAGGGCAATGCCGGACATGAATGCAATTTAATTGGTGCTCTGGAGGAGGCCAAAACCATTGAGGTAACAGAAGAGCTTTTTGAGGGCCGCAAAGCCGTCGTCTTGAATCGTCCGAATTATTCTAAGGTCTACCTCGACCCAATGCGGAACTTAGCTGTCCTCGGAAGCGAGGCAACGGGGGACCTCACATTCAAATGCAGGAACTCCAACTTTGTGGAAGTAGCAGAGGGCATCTGGATGCCCTTGCAGACAGAACGCACGTTCAAACAAGGCTCGGACTTAGTAATCAGGAAAACAAAAGTCAAAAAATTGAAAGTGAACAACAATTATACCAAAGAGGATTTCAAAATCAAATTTGAACCAGGAATCAGGGTCCGGGATATTAATCTAAAACCCCATGTACAGGTTGAAGCCGAAAATCTATCCAGAGAAATTGACGACAACACAGAGAATCCAGAATTCAAAGCTGCTTTACCCAATGGCGTAACCGTTGAACTGATAGGAGTTTGCGAGCATCCAAGTGAAGGTAAACAATGGTGGAGCCCCGAGGGTTTACTGCTAAAGGAAGCTCCTTATGATAAGATTCAAGAAACCCCTTTTATTTTGGAACAGTTATTTTCAGGAATGACTGGAAATTTACAACGAATTGAATTAGCCCTGAGGGTAATAACACCTACAGAAACTCCACCCAAGGTTGGATGGAGGATGGAATCAACGGGGCACATATATTACATGGAAAAAATACTCAAAGACGGACGTATTGCTCCTCAACTTAAAGCCTTTGTTGCTGCTGTATCATCTGAGGATAAAACAATCGAAGTTAAACTTAGTATTAATGGTAGCTGGATAAGATTTAAAAATATTGCTTTGAAACCGAATCTTAAGACAAATGTCCAAATCGAGGTTGGAAAATCCGGAGTGCAGGTTGAAAAAAAGAAAAATGAGTCAGCCGCTCGGTTGCGAGATGAAGAATTGCGCCAACGCTCCGAGTCCCTTAAAAAACTGAGAGGTCTTGGGCTGATGCTTATTATGTACGCTGATGTCCACGATGAAAGGTATCCTTATGGTCTGGAGCTAATAAAGCGTTATGATGACAAAGACGAAGTAGTAAGCTGGGCTTTAGAAAATGTCGGTTATCTCGGCCGGGGCAGAAGTGCTGCGGTTGAGCCTCAGGCGCTTATAGCCTATGATAAGACAATGCTTCTCGAGAAAGGCTGCACCAATCTGTTATTCAACGATAGCCACGTGGAGTTTTGTGAAAAGAAAAGAGTTAAAGATGCTAAATTCGGAGGTATTGGTCTCCTGGATATTGAAAACCGCTGGAACTCAGCACAGAATCTCTCTGATTTGGGCAAGTGCATGCTGATTTTCGCCTGTAACCATGATGATAGATATCCCCAAAGTCTGGATGAATTATCAAAGGCTGATTGGTTTGGTAAGGCCGAATTGGACTGGTTGAAGGAAAACATCGAATACCTCGGCTATAAAGAAAAACCAACTTCCCGCCCCGCTGCTGTTCTTGCCTATGATAAAACTCTGATGGAAAAAGGCGAAGGCACAAATGTTCTGTACAATGACTGCCGCGTTAAGTTCGAAAAACCCGAAAATCTTAAAAAACTCGGAATCACAACGGAAATAAAACCCGCTGTTGAGGTTGAGACAAAGGAGCCGTGGTGGAGTATCTCTACAGATGATGCAAACATTCCTATCACTGTGAGAGAAATTACGAATCCTGAAGGCTCTGTAGAGGTTGCCGAGCGAGTGGTCTCCGGTGAGGCAAAGGTAACCGATAATGAAGTTTCTGATGGTTTCGGCAGGGTTGAAGGTAGGTGCTTTATAGGCAACAGCCCCGCGGCAAATAAAACTATTTGCATTTATCCTTTTACTTTTAACGATAGCGTTAAAACACAGAAAGAGTTTAAGGCAACTACGGATTCAGATGGAGATTTTGCTTTTGAAAGCGTCCCGGCAGGGTGGGTGAAGATTGGACGTCAGGCTAAAATGGGCAAGTCGGCCTGGAGCATTACAAGCAGGATAGCGACAGAGATAAAACCGGGTGAAACGACCAATGTTACTATCGGTGGAGTTGGTCGCCCTGTTGTCGGTAGGTGTGTTACACCCCAAAGCTATGACAAGAGAATCGATTACGGTTTTGGCACTCGATTGCTGACATCACATAGAGATGATCCACCATACCCTGCAAATTTTGAACAGATGACAAAAAGGCAGCAGACTAAATGGGGAAATGAATGGGCTCAGTCAAAAGAAGGGCGGGCATCCTTTAGAAATTATCAGTTAAAAGAGAAGACGTTTGCATTCAAGCTAAATGATGATGGGTCTTTTCGGATAGATGACGTGCCGGCTGGTAAATACGATATTTTAATCTGGATAGAGGATTCACGGTTCAACGAAGAAGGTCTGCCGGAGGAAATAGCAAGTTATCACAGCATTATAGACGTGCCGGACTTTCCGGGGCGGCGAACCGATGAGCCTTTTAACCTCGGTGACCTTGAGCTAAAAATGCAGGAACGTCTGAATATCGGTGATTCTGCGCCACAGCTCGAACTGGAGACCTTAGCCGGCCGGAATATAAAAGTCTCCGACTTCAGGGGAAAGCACCTTCTATTAAGTTTTTACAGCACATCCTTCTATCCGGTAAGAAGCAAGTTGCTCGATGAGATTTATCAGGGTTATGGAAGAGACGGCCGGTTGGTAATGATTGGATTCGTAGGTAATGATACACTTGAACAGGTAAAACAATATGCCAAAGAACAAAATTTTAAATGGCCGCAGGTCTATCTTGAGGATTACTACAATAATCCTGTTGTAAAGGCTTATGGTGCATGGGAGATTAGTTTTATGTTTTTCATTGGTCCCGATGGAAAACTAATATCAAAGCATCTTGTAGGACAAAACCTGAAAGAAACCATCTCGCAGCATCTTGGCCAGCCACTTGAATATAAAACCTCCGTTGACCTAAAGTCTGAAAAGGAAGTCAGTAAAAAAGATGAGGTAGAAATAACTGCACGATTCCTGTTATTACCGGTTGATGCCAATGAAATTACCGGTTTTTTTGAAGATAAAAGTTTTGAAGATGCTTTAGTAAAGACCTATCGTCACCCTGACTTAAAGTGCTATTCTCTTAACGATAAACAAGTCGAACAACTACTTATGTTATCAAATACTAATCCCGACTCCAAACTGCTTACCTCACCTGAGGTCGTAGTTAAGGATTGGGAAGACGCGACTATGAGACTTCAAAAGACAATCAGGTATACCGATAACTCTGCCAATTCCAATGAATCAGAAGTTAAGGAATTAAAGGTTGGTAAAATATTTCGGGTTACGCCCAGACTTGAGGAAGGAGGCAGGATAATTTCACTTGATTTTAAGCTCGAGCATACCAGCCTGATTGAGTTTGACGAAGACAACTTGCCCCGGAGAGAAACAAACGAAATCGCCAGTCGCATTTCTGTTCCAAATGGCGGAACACTTTTGCTTGGCGGCCAGAAAATAACAGATAACCAGAATGGCCAGAAAGTTCAAAAAGTTTTGTGGTATTTAATTAAGGCTGCCAAACTTGAACCTGATAACTCGCCGTTGAATAATTGATTCACCAATTAATTTTTACAGCCTCCTCCGAATGGCCGGTTTTTATAGAATCGGCCATTTTTGTTTGGCTTAAGTATAGATTTGACGGCGTCTGGGGGCGGGACAATATTTCGGCCCCGAAAAAATTCAATCATTGACAGCGGTAATACCCGATTACTATAATATAAATCAATGGGTTGCTAATTTTTTGAAAAGGGACGGCTATGGACCTGAGAAAAAATAAGTTCTTATGGCGATTCAAATGGCACATCATCATCACCTACCTCGTATTACTCGCCCTCGTGCTGCTATTGGCGTTTCTTAGTTCCGGCGAGTCGGAATCGGGTGTAATGTCGTCTTTGATTGGCTTTGTCGGCGGTTCACTGCTATTGGCTGTGGTTATTTTGATACTCGTCAAGGTATTCACCATACCTGAAGAACTCCGGGAAAACAGCGAGAGGCTCGAAAAGGTGGCCGGCTCTCTCGAAAAGATTCGTGCCGCACTCACCCAGGTGAACCAGAACACCCGGCTGAGCGAATCGGCAAAAGCAATAGCATTTCGCGACGCCGACAAGCAGATACTCCGCGAGGCCGTTTTCGATAAGCTCCAGCAGCAGGATTTTGACGGCACAAGTGAAATAATCGACGAAATCGCTCATTCAGCCGGATACAGGGAACTTGCAAAGCAACTCCGCGCTGAAGCAGAAAGATACCACAGCGCAACCGAAGCCGAAAGGGAAAATCAGGTAATAGGCCACATCGAAAAGCTTTTAGAAAATCACCTCTGGACAAAGGCAAGCTCCCTGATTGAAAGACTCATCGCCGCATATCCGGATTCGGAAAAGGCAAAAGCAATGCGGCAAAAGCTCTTCGATAAAAAATCATACCGCAAAAAAATCCTACTCACCGCCTGGGACGACGCCATAAAACGACAGGACACCGACAGAAGCCTTGAGATACTCCACGAACTCGACTTATACCTGACAGCCAACGAGGGGCTGGCCCTGCAGGAAGCTGCAAGAGACGTCTTTAGAACAAAACTCCACAATCTCGGCGTGCAGTTCTCATTTGCCGTCTCCGAAAGACAGTGGGACAAAGCCCTCGAAATAGGCCGCCAGATTGTTCAGGATTTCCCGAACAGCAAAATGGCACAGGAAATCCGCGAAAAAATTGACATCCTCAAAAGAAGAGTCGGCCAGGAACAGCCACAAAAATAACCCGGTTCTAACCCTGGTTTATATCATTGAAAGCATTTAAACATAACACAAATGCTGTTTTTATTTCTTCTGCTTTTGTAATTTTCCTGCGACCTCTTCCACCTCCCGCCAAACTCGCAGAAAATTACCTCCCCATATTTTTCTTATGTCCTTTTCGCTGTATCCGCACCTTACAAGTTCAACGGTAACATTCAGCGCTTCGGAGTGGTCGTTAAAACCGGGAACACCGCCGCCGCCGTCGAAGTCACTGCCGATGCCGACGTGCTCTATCCCCGCAACCTTAACCGCGTGGTCGATGTGGTCCACGTATGTTTTTACATCGGCCCTGCCGGACGAATCTTTTATGAAACCCTTGTAGGCCACTATCTGAATGACCCCGCCTTGTTTCGCAAGAGCTTTCAACTGCTCGTCATACAAATTCCTCGGATGGTCGGTAAGTGCCCGGCAGCCCGAATGCGAGGCGATAATCGGCGCTTTTGATACCTCAATAACATCCCAGAACGATTCGACGGAGATATGTGAAACGTCAGCCATAATGCCGAGCCGATTCATCCGCCGGACCACTTCCGTGCCGAAATCACTCAGCCCGTTATGTTCTGCTTTACTATCCCCGAGTTCGGCTCTCGGACTTGCCGAGTCACAAATATCGTTGTGCCCGTTATGGCTCAGCGTAATATACCGCGCGCCGAGTTTGTAAAACTTGTCGACATTCGACAGGTCCCTGCCGATTGGATAGCCGTTTTCAATACCAATCATAATAGCTCTTTTGCCGGTCTTTGCGATTCGCTCAACCTCGTTGGGCCTGGTAGCCAGTTGGCAACGACCGGGATACATCTGCTTGGCAAGTCGATGTATGGCGTTAAACTTTACCATTGCCTCGTCGTACGCCTGCTTATATCCTTTCTCGCTGCGCTGCGTTTGTGCAACGTACACAACCAGAAAAACGCCGTCCACGTTGCCTTTCTCCATTTTGACAAGGTCGCATTTTAGCCTGGGATTGTCGACCCCCGGGTCAAGCTCTTTTGTGGCGTATACAGGCTTAATATCAACGTGAGTGTCGATGGTAAGTGCCTTTTTATGAATCGCCGCTGCCTTAGCGATGATTTCCTGCTCGCTCAACTGGTGTGAGCAGCCGGCCGAGGTTGTCAGTAATACTGTCGATAGTAATAAAATCAATGCTTGTTTGAAAAACATTGCCGACTCCTAAAATTTCAGAATTTTACAAAATCCTATTGTCTTCGAATAACTTTCCCCGGCCGCTCACCGGTATATTTCCCATCACGCACCGCAAACACGCCATTAACCATAACCGCATTTATCCCGACCGGATATTGCTTTGGGTTCTCAAAGGTCGCCGTATCACAGATTATATCAGGGTCGAAGATAACAATATCGGCGATAGCTCCCACTCTCAAAACACCTCTGTCTTTGAGTTTGAAAGTCTTTGCCGGAAGAGAGGTCATTTTTCTGACCGCTTCTTCAAGCTTTAGAACTTTCAATTCGCGTACATACTTTCCCAGCACCCTCGGATATGAACCGTACAATCTTGGATGTGGTTTTGCCCCTCCGAGCAACCCGTCTGTAATCACCATAACCGATGGATGTCTCATAACAAATCGCACATCCTCCTCATCCATACAGAAATTCACTGCGCTGGCCGGCAATAAAGCTTCCGCCGCCGCCTCGGCGCTTAGCCCCATATCTTCTGCGATTTTGTCGAGCCGTTGGCCGGCTGTCTGTGGATAAGGTTC
>Ga0272441_10010381_pt1 | contig 14107 bp, 7 predicted proteins | sample SSMProp6N_FD_193582 | JGI IMG/M metagenome (GOLD analysis project Ga0272441, IMG submission 193582) | Marine sediment archaeal communities from Little Sippewissett salt marsh, Falmouth, MA, United States - SSM-Prop-6N | ecosystem: Environmental > Aquatic > Marine > Wetlands > Sediment ... | reverse complement strand
GCCTCAAGAGCGACCTTGCGGTCCGGCCGGTGTATCACCAACGGGAACATCGCGTCGAGGCGCACATCTTCGTGGCGTTTTTGGGCTACTGCCTGACCGTGACGCTCAAGAACATGCTTCGCCCGCACGCGCCGGGGCTGACACCTCGTGCGGTGCTGGAGAAGCTGGGGCGGATTCAGATGGTGGACGTGCAGATCCCGACCACAGATGGCCGGTGGCTGACGATGCCGCGGCACACGCAGCCGGAGGCCGAGCAGCAGATGATCCTGGCGAAGCTGGGGCTGGAGCTTCCGCCCCCGCCCCCGCCCCGGATCACCGCCGGCCAACTGCCGTCGGCCGAACCGCAACGAGGCGAGCCCGACGTGTAGTGAAGACCTTGGCCTCCGCTGGACGGAGGATCAAGGACTTACGATCGTTCTGGCCATAAACTGCGAAAGTTGGGTTAGCTGTTGGCCGTGCCTCAAGGGGCGGGAAGCCCATGTTCCAGGGGGCCGCGGTCGACCTGTGGGTCGCTGGGTCGCGCTGCCACGGGCGCCTTCACGAGCGCCGGCGAAGTGCGGGTGTTCGTTGCCGGGGCGGAGCTACTTGAGGCAGCTGAATCGCGGTTCGAAGGGTCCGCACATCACTGGCGGTAGCTTGTCCAGATCGAGGCGCTTCATGGCGAAGCCTTTGCGGAAGTAACCGTTGATCGCGCGGGCGGTGAACACCGCACGCCAGGCGCCGCGCCGCATCTTCCGGGCCTCGGCGAAGAACCTGGCGTAGAGCGCCTCGTCTGTCCCCTTGTAGCCGAGCTTTCGCATGTAGCTCTCGATGCTGCGGTTGGCGTCCGGGTAGGCGATCTTCTCGTATCGGGCTTCCTTCTCACCGGTGGCCTGGACCCACTCCTTGAAGCTCAGCTCACGCGGGCGGCGTCCCCGGCCGAGGCGGAACGGCTTGCCCTCCGCGAGGGTAAACCATGTGTTGCCCTCGAAGGTCACGCCTTCGAGGCTGTCCACGGCGGCCAACGTTCCCGCATAGACCTGGCACTGGAACTGGTTGTCGTAGATGCGGACGTTCTTGAAACCGCCTTCCCCGTTGTCCTGGAGCTTCAACGCGGCCTGCCCTGAGCTCATCCGGATGCCGTGGACGACGTTTCGGAAGATCCGCACGTTCCGCGTTCGTCCCTTGAGGCTGCCCCGGCCCTCGGCGATCGGCTTGCCGGTTTTCCGGTCGATCAGCGGCTTGGCGGCCCGCAACTGGATGCCGTAGGCGTTGGCGACCTTGGGATGACGCTGGTGGATCAGCAGGTTGTTGGCGATGTTCCCACCGTCCCAGTCGGCCAGCGGGAGGTACCACGCCAGCGTTCGGTTCGTCGGCTGTGATCGACCGATGTCCGTCAGCACGTTGTTGACGAGGTTGACGTTGACGTTCCGGTACGGGCCGGGGTAGTTTCCGCTGATCCCCGGACCGAGCTCCCCGTCGACGAACAGGTTGTCGTCGAGCAGGAGGTTGCCGATCGAGCGAAGGTCATCGGCGCGGAACTTGTTGCCGATCGACGCCGACCGCAGCCACAGGTTCCGAACCAGCGCCGTATTCCAGCACTTGGAGTAGTACAGGTTGTGGCTCAGCGGGATGGCCCAGCCGATCTTCGGCTCCCGGCCGCGCTGGTTGTACCACCCGCAATGGTCGAAGATGTTCTCCTCCAGCAGCAGGCTGCCGCGGGAGTTCCAGGAGCCCACGGTATGGCCCCGCAGCGGGTACTGGTCGACCACCACATTGCGGCGGAGCACGAAGCTCTTCATGTCCCCGGCCCCGAAGTTGGTCCCGGAGATGGGGCAGAAGCGCAGACAGCAGTCCTCCACGAGGACGTTCTCGATGGGCTTGCCGCGGAGGCTGGCGTTGCCCCATTGAATGCCCGACACGTACCTGCCCCGCAGCTCCTTGAGGTACGTATCGCCGTCCTTGCCGTTGACCCGATCGACGTCCACCTTCCAGTCAGGGTGGCCCGGGTCCCTCCAACTGCTGTAGAGCTCGATCCCGACGATCGCGACGTGCTGCGTCCCGTGGTGGGGCCCGCCCAACCGTAAGCCCGCGCCATGGCCCATGATCCGCGGCCGGGGGCCGAGAGCGGCCCGTACGCGCCGATCAGGCGGGGTTCCGCGGCCGACTTGCCGGGCGGAACGTTCTGTTGCGTGATCGGCCCGCGCCAGGTATCGCCGCGCTTTAGCAGGACCCAGTCCGGCCTGCCCGCGCGCTGCTTGCCCAGGGCGGTGTTGATGTCGCGGAATGGCTTGACCTTTCCGGTGGGCTGGAACGGGTCCGGTCCCACGGCCGGGCTGTTCGGCTCGTAGGCGACGGCGCTGGCGTCATCGCCCTTGGCCGAGACGTACAGAATGCGGACGTCCGGCGTCACGTGGAACGTCGACCAGCCGTCGGCGTCCACGGGCCGGTAGTTCTTCGGCCAGTCGACGTCGTTCACCTTGACGGGTGCGACCTTGCCCTCGACCGGAACCTTCATGCCGTGGCGGACATGAAACGCCTCGTCGCCGGCAAGGCTGGCGGCGCCGAGGGAAACGACGAACGAGCTTGCCAGAGCGATCCGGTTGTGTGTTGGTCTCATGGCTGTTTTGGGTCTCCTTGGGAATTGTGGCCTCAGGGGAGGACCAGGACTGTTGCGGTATGGCCCTGCCCGGCCACGCCTCGGATGACTTGATGCACATGGTAATGCGTCCCCTCTCCTGTCGCGATAGGGTGGATGAAGGCCATCATGTAGAACTGGTCGCGACAGGAGGAGGTTCTGGCGATCCGACCGACTCCCGCCTGTTGGAGTGGGGTTCCGGCCAGTAGTCTCGGCCCCGGCGCTGTTCAACGAGCACACGGATACCTGACACGAACACAAGGGCTCCGGCAGACGCTTCGAGACGCTTGGCGCCTGTGGGATATGCACTTGACGGTTCACTCATCAGACTGGATAGCTCTTGCCGCCATCTGCCATCAGGCAGCAAGGGGCAATTGGCCGCCCGGGGCGCATTGCTCCGTGCTAATGACGGGCAGGCGCGGGCATCGCCGCGTCATAGGCGAGGATGTCGCCGCTGACAAGGCTGACCAGAAGGCGCCCGCCGGCGGCGGACAGACCGTCAAAGGCTGGGCAGGCGGACAGGTCGATCCCGCCCAGCAGCTTGCCGTTGGCGCCATCGTGCACCAGGAGCTTGCCCGGGCCTTCGTAGTACGTGGACCGGTCCCAGGCCTTGCGGTCGGTTCCCTCGACGATGCCGGCGGTAAAGACAAGTTCGCCTCCGTCGGTCGTCGGGACGACCAGCATGGCACGGACGATGATCGGGAGCGTGGTCTCCCAAAGCGGGGCGCCGGTGCGCACGATCTCGGCGGCGCTGCCGTACTGCCGGAACCGCCGGTTCGTTTCTCTGCCCGCCAGCGGCCCGGCGGTGTTGTCGTGATCGAAGCCGTCGGCCACCAGGCGATTGCCCGAGCCGGGCTCGTGCGTGGGGTACCATCCCTGCTTGTAGTGCTTGGCGGCATAGGCCCGCGTGGCGCCGAGGGCCACCATCGTGCCCGCCCGGGCGGCCCAGCCGGAGCCGCCACCGTACCCAGGCCAACTCCGGTCGTACATCCAATACGAGCGGTGGAACATCGTCTCGTCGAGGAAGCCGGCGTTGGCCAGCATGTGCATCCCGCCCATGGGCGTCAGGCCGGTGTGGAAGATGCGCTTCAGCGGAACCGGCTCCAGGGCCGGCGTGAGCTTGGTCTGCGTCATGTAGAGGTCGTTGCCGTCGGTCACCAGCAGGTCGGCCTCGGCGCCGTGCATGTTGTAGCCGGTGGCGTACTCGGCCTGCATGGCATGGACGGCCTCGGCGCGCTTGGGCGAGTCGGGCGGGAGCTTCTTGATGTCCCGCTCCGTGACGACCGGCTCGCGGAGCGTCTTGGAGTCAGGCCGGGGACCTTCGAGGCGACGGTGATGGCGGACCGCTCCGGTCGCCGGGTCGAGGGCATAGACGTGAATGCCGCCGTCGAGGTAGCTGTTCCGCCCGGCGACGGCGTAGATCGCCCCGTCGAACGCCAGCACGCTGGACGAGACGGGCCAGACACTTGCCAAGCGGTCGCGGTCAAGCGTCAGCCGTTCCAGCGGTGCGGCGAGGAACCGCCAGGCGACTTCCCCGTCGGTCGGATCGAGGCAGTGAACCGTGCCGTCGCGGCAACCGATGAAGAGCCGGCCGGCGTGGAGCGTCGGCGGCCCGTCGAGTTCGGCGGCGAAGGCGCGTCGCCAGAGCGTCTTGCCGCTTGCGGCCTCAAGGCAGTGGAGTTCGTAGGCGTCGCGATCCACAACGTATGCCTTGCCGACCGCAACCGTCGCCTGCGTGAGCGTAGCGCCAAGGGAACGCTTCCATGCGATCTTGAGGTCCGCCGACATCGGGCAGGAAGCCGCGCCCGTCCGCCGGGCATCGTGACGGTACATCGGCCAGGCCGTCGCCTCGGGCCTGGGGTCCCTCGTCGTCGCGCGACCGTAGGCCGGCCCGCGCGTCAGGCGTGTCGGGGACGTCGGGGCCGGGATGCCGTTGGCGTCCGCCGGCGAGATCGCCGCCAACGCCGAGAAGCCGTAGATGCGAGCCCCCGCGTAGCACACGCAGCAGTCGGGCGTGACGTAGAACAGGCCGTTGGCTGGCATGTTGCCCAGCGAGCAGCCCCCGCGAAGCCAGTCGTGGACCATGTGCCCGTCGCCGGCCAGGTCGATGAACTCCGCGCCGCGGTGCGGGAGGATGAGGTATCGCGTGGTCGCCTTGCCGGGGAAGCAGCGGATGTGATGGCCCCGCGTGAGCATCCCGCCGACATCCGGCATCGACGCCCGCGAGCCGTCGGAGAGCTTCATTGGTCCGCCGACCGAATCGCGGTACACGACGCCCCTGATCACGCGCTGGGCCGTCGGGAAGCCGAATCCGCCCGTCGTGCCGGCCCGCGGATCGGTCCAGAGCTGCTTGCCGTCGGCGAGGTCCAGACACACTCCTCCGCCGGTGGCGCTGCTGGTCCAGAGGACCTTGCCCTCGGCGATCAGCAGGTTGCCCAGCAGGTTCCGCGGCCCAAGGCGCCGGCGCTTCTGCACCGGACAGGCGTACGTCCAGGCAGGCTTGCCGGTCGCGGCGTCCAGGGCGACCAACGTCTCGTAGTTGTGGAAAACGACCTTCCCCCCGGCCATTGCCAGGCTCTGGACGGCGATCCGCGGGCCGGCATGTTTCCACAGGACCTTGCCCGTCTCGGCGTCCACGGCGACGATCCGTTCGGCCTTCTGGCCGCGAAGGGAGTCCATGATGCGGCCGTCGAGCTCGCTGCGGACCTCCTTACCGGGTACGCCCTTGCGTTTCAGCGCCTGCTGCGTTGCCCAACGGTGCTCCTTCATGAGGTCCTTGGCCGGCGGCGGAATCTCGGCCCGGACGCGGCAGACGACGCGCGTGCCGTGGGCGACGATCTCGTCGACGATCCCGCCGAGGTCGATCTCGCAAAGCGTCCTACCCGTCGCGGCGTCAAGGATGCTCAACGGGCCGCGGCGGTAGCGCAACGCCGCGTAGAGTCGACCGCCCTGCATTACGAGCCGGCGGTTGAGGCTCAACGGGCTCCGCCAGATGTAGTCCGGCACGGGCTGGCCGCTGACGTCCTCGAAGTACGGCTGGCCGTAGCCGACCAGCGGCCGCTTCCACAGCAACGCCCCGTTGAAGGCATCGCGGGCGACCAACGACCAGCGCTCCGTCGCACCGCCGCGGTCGAAGAGGTACGTGCCCTCGTCCAGCAGATGGAACATCCGCCCCTCGGCGCTGACCAGGCCGGCGAAGCTCGCGCCGTAGTTGTGGCTCCGCATGTGCAGCGGCCCGGCCCGCCAGCGGAACGACCGCGGTGGGCCGACGTGTTGGTCCTTCGAGACGGCGTTGCCGGACGCGTCGTAGAGATAGTGCGTCCATTCGTCGGTCGCCTCGGGAACGGGTTTGGTGGTGGCCGACCAGCCGTCATTATCGCGGCGGACCAGCAGGCCGCGCGAGGCGAGGACGCGCTGCATCTCCGCCGCTGCCACCTGGCCGGCCTCCACGACGACCAGAGCATTGACGACGCCGTCGGGGAACGGAAGCGTTCGACCGTCGAATGTCCCGGCCGTGCTCCGCCCGTGCAGGCCCGCCGTGGCCAGTTGCTTCCTCGCGGCGGCGACGAGCTTCGGGTCGATGTCCAGCAGACGCACGTGGAACGTCTTCTGCAGGTCGGCGAGGCCCAGGGCGTTGGCGTCGCTGGCAATCCCGACCTGGACGACAAGGCCGCCGGTCACCGGCGACTTCCGCAACAGCTCTTCAGCCTGCCCGGTCCCGGCGGCAGTTTGCTCTGCGACGGCAGCAAGGGAGACACCCAGTGCACACGCCAGAGCCAGTCGGAAGGTTCGATTCATGCGACGTCTCCGGACCTCGCGATCATGGCAATTCGCCCTTCAGCTCGATGCGGATCATGTCGTCCGCGTCCAGGCGGACGTCGTAGACGATCACGCCGGGGTAGTTCCACCACGGCCCGGTCGAGTCGTTGCCGAAAAGCAATCCATACCATCGCCCGTCCGGGCCGCGCTGGGGCACGCAGGAGTGGCCGGCGTGCGGCATGGCGTAGGCCCGGCGGGGCATGTCGTACGGGCCTTCCAGTGTGTCAGATTGCCAGTAGACCCAGTCGTACGTCCCGTTCACGCGGTAGTTCTCGCCGTACGTCCCGCCGCACCAGCCGGTGGCGAACACGACGTACTTGCCGTGAATCTCCGCGAGGTTCGTGGCCACGTCGCCCTTGGCGAAGTTCGTCCCGGCCGTCGTCGTCAGGCGGATCCGCTTGCCCTGGAGCTTGCGACCGCGGGGGCCGAACGTCTCCAGCGTGCCGTTGTAGAACAGATACGTCTGCTTGGCCTTGCCGTCGGCGTCGTGATCCACGAACACGCTCGACTGCGACCGGGCGCGGTCGACGTACTCGTAGGGCCCTTCGGGCTTGCCCGTCTTGCTCCGCAGCCACATCACGCCGTTCCAGGGGGCACTACCGTCGGCCTTCTTGGTGCCGCGCATGCCGTACAGGGACGTGAAGATGTGAAACGTGCCGGCGAGGTGGTAGATCTCGCTGTCCATGTACTTGGCCTGAAGGCCCTCGGCTGCCCTGGGGCCGTCGAACCGCAGGCGGCGATCTTCCTCCGTGACGCCAGGGATCGACAGGAAGTCGAACTTCACGTCCACCGGCTCCCACGTCTTCATGTCCCACGAGCGAAGGACGATGATCCGCCCGGCGTAGGCGTTGTCCGTCCCCGAGCCGGTCAGGTAGGCAAAGCCGTCCGGGGCGAAGCTGAACTGGAGGTCGCGGATGTGGACCGGGGCGACCTTCCTCAGCCGGTCCCACGGGCCGAACTCGGTGACGAGGTCGAACGGCTTGCGCAGGAAGGGCTTGGCCGGCGATCGGCCATAGAGGACTTCGCTGTCGAAGATCAGCGGCAGCACGGCCGGTCTGTCGCGGAACACGGCCCGGCTGTCCCGGCTGCAGAAGGTGGCGTAGAGCGTACTGCCCTGCCCTGGGCCTTTCGAACGGTCCGGGCCGGGGAAAACGGTCGTCTGCCCGCCGTGGGGGATCATCAGGCGAGGCGGGCCGTACGGGCCGTCGATCCGGTCGGCGCCGCAGACGAACGTGTCGTAGCAGCCGACGCCGAGGCGGTCCCGCACGGCGGCCGTGATGAGCCAGTACCGCCCGTTGGCCCTCACCATGTGCGCCCCGGCCAGACCCGCGTAACGCGGAGCGTGCGTCGAGGACATCAGATGCCGGCCGTGCTTCAGGGCCGGCCAGGGCGCGCAGCGCAACAACCGGGGGTGCTCGGCCAGGCCGGTGTGGTCCGGCGTCATCCGGGCGACCCAGCCCTGACCCACGAGCCAATAGGCCACCGCCTTGCCACCTTCGGCGGCTTCGTCCAGGAAGATCGACGCATCCGTTCCCTGTGCGGTCATCCGCCCGAGGTCAACGTAGGGCCCTTCCGGCTTGCCGGTGCCGCTCCTCAACAGCCCGGTGCCTTGGGCGTTCATGCTGTAGGTGATCCAGTACGTCCCCTCGAAACAGTGGATCTCCGGCGAGGTTATCCCCCGCACCAGCGGGCCGGTCGGGTCGTCGGGATTCACGCGCCGCTGCCGCTGCCAGGCGCTCTTCGGGCCGGTAGCGTGCTTCTCGATGCTCCAGACCTGCCCCAGTGGTGTCCACGTCTTCAGGTCCGTCGACCGCCAGAGCCGGATGCCGTCGTTGTTCTGGAAGTCGCCCTCGCCGGTCGCGACCGTGCCCGTCAGATACCAGGCGCCGTCCCGGCCGCGACAGACGCTGGTGTCGCGGATCGGCGTGTCGAACAGCGGGCAAAGCCGCGTCCGCACCTCGGCCGACAGACACCGGGGCTCCCAGCCTCGTGACGCTGCGGTGGGAATGAGGGTGCCAAGCACACCGACCCACACAATCCCTCACCGCACCGGGTTCATGGGACCACCTCGATGCGAGGCCCGCCCTTGCCCGGTCTGCTCGACACCGCTCGCCACATGCCGTCGCTCGCCAGGAACACGCTGACAGGCCCCGTGTCCAGCAGGACCTTGCCCGTCGGACGGTACGGCCCGTAGACCGACTCCGCCTGCCAGCCGAACGCATCACAGCGCGGCTTGCCCTCGCGCACCCGCCATCGCGCCGCCAGCACGTGGTACCGCCCGGCGGACATGAAGACCTTCACCCCCGCCATGCCCAGCGTCAGCCGGCCCGTGCCGGGCTCGCCCTCGGCGGCGGGCAGCATTGGCCGCGGCGGCTCGGCCAGTTCGGTCAGGTCGTCCTTCAGCCGGGCGATCCAGGCGTCGGCGAACACAAGATAGACGGCGTTCCCGTCGACCAACAGCGACGGATGCCCGCCTCGCGTGGCCAGGCAGGCGTAGTCCTCGTAGGGCCCGGTGGCCTTGGCGGTCGTGCTCTTCTGGAGCAGGATGTTCTGCCCGTTCATCGCGCAGACGAGATACCACGCGCCCTTAACGCGGCACAGCTCCGGGGACGTTGTGGCTTGGGACAGCAGCCCGTCGATCCGGTCTGCCGGGGCGCTCCAGTCCAGCCAGATGCCCAGCTTCGGCCGGCCCGCCGTCCGCCGGAAGTGCTCGACGCGATCCCACGCGTAACCCAGGCACCGCCACCGCTTGAGGTCTGTCGAGTGCCACAGTGGTGCCCCGCGGTTGTGGTCGAAGTCCGCGCGCCCGTTGCCGTCCAACGTCCCGGCCGTGCCGGTCAGGTAGTACCCGCCCTCGCCGTCCGGGCAAACGTCCGCGTCGGCCAGCATGTCCAGCCGCGGCGGTCCCATCTGCGTGCCGGGCGCAGGGGCGGAGTCATGCTGTCCGCCAATGGCGAGTCCGACCGCGGCCACTGCCATGGCCGCCGGAACGGCCCAGTGTCGAACACGCATCTCTCGCTCCTTTCCGCGGGGCGGCGTTCCTTGGCTGCTGCACGTGGATCCGGCGCTTCTCTGTCCCTGGAGGCCAGCCCGATGCAGGTTGAGAAGGCGCCGCTTCACGGGTCCCCGGGCCACACCGGCTTGTGCTTGTATGCGTAGCAGCGGAATTCACGGCCCGCGGTGCGGACTAGCAACATCACCACGCCGTACGTGTCGATCGGCACGGCCAGCGACTCGCCTTCGGGCACGCGCAAGCCGGCGATTTCCTTCCATTGGTCGCGCACCGGGTGAAATGCGAACACCCGCTCGTCGCGAACGCCCTTGACGACATATTCCCCGCTCGCCGGATCGCATACGAACTTGGAGGTCGGCGTGCAGTTGATGTGGATCGGCGGAGGATTGAGGCGCCTGGCCTTCCCGTCACCGGTCAGCATGTAGAAGTTGGGATTCGCTTTGCCGCCGCCGGCGGCGTCGCCGGCGCCGAACAGCATCACGTGGTGGACCGGGTTGTACTCCATCACGCCGTGGATGCCGAAGGGGTACGAGCCGAGGCGGCGCTCTTCCTGCTTCTCCACGTCCCACAGCCGAAGGTCCCGGCCCCAGTTGCACTCGTAGACGAATGCGCCCATCTCCGGGAAGTACTCGATCACCTGGAACGCGTCCTTGCCGCCGCTGGAGGTCGGGATGCGGCTCAACCACTCCCCCTTGTCTATGCGGTAGAGGTACAGCCCGTCCATGTTCACCGCGAATAGCCGATGCTTGGGGCTGATGGCCAGCTTGTCGTAGAAGTGCGTGCGGGGCCAGCTTCGGTTCCCGTCCCTGCCCTGATTGCCGCACGCCGTGGAGTCCGGCCGACGCGGGTCCAACCACGGGGGTACAGGCATCAGCTTCCACGCATTCGTGTCCGCCGAATAGGTGATGAACTTGAAGGACGAGTAGTGTCCGCCGTTGATGACCAGGACCTGCCGGGTGACCGGGTCCCACTTCATGTCGTTGTTCCAGCAGATAATGTCGAACATCTTCTGCGAACCGTACCGCTTGATGTCGTCCTCTTCCCAGGCATACCACATCTTGAACAGATCGCGATTGCAGTTCTGCGTCTCCAGTTCCCGCACCTCGCCCGGGGCCATGCTGGCGGCCAGGTTCCCCAGCTTCGTCTCCGGCCGGGTCGTGGGCGCGTCGTCGTCGGATGCCCGGCCGGCCGACAGGAGAGCCGCCGCCGCGACCAGGGCCGCGACGCCCAGCGTGGTTTGCCGCTTCATGGGTGACTCCTTCCAGAACAGCTGCGGGCTTACTCGTGTAAACCCTTTGTTTGACCCAGGTGTCGCAGGGGCTTTCCGGCGGAACACCATCGGCGAGAGGCGGTTTACACGAGTAAGTCCTATGGCAACCACACAGCAACAGGTCGCGGAACTCGCCGGGGTCACACGGGCCACGGTCAGCTACGTCCTTGGCGGGCGGGCCGAGGAACTCAGGATCACCGACGCCGTCGCACAGCGCGTCCGCCGGGCCGCGCGGAAGCTCGGATACACGCCGCACCATGCCGCGCGGGTGCTGGTCTCGGGCAAGTCCATGACGCTCGGGCTGCTACTGGGGGACGCGGCCGGACACGTCGCGCCGTTCTGGTCGGTCATGGCCGAGGGCGTCGAGGCCGAGGCGCTGGAGGCCGGATACGACGTCCTGTTGCTGCGGGCACACGGCGAGCCGACGGAAACGGGGCTTAGGAGCCTCCGCGAGCGGCGGGTTGATGGCCTGATCGCCCTCGGCCAGGCGGCCGGAGCGGGAGCGGATGCCTGGCGCGACGAGCCGGTACCGCCAGTGGTCATCCAGGCGTTCGGCCCGCCGGGGCTTCCAAGCGTCGGTCTGGACAGCCGCCCGGGCATCGATGCCGCCGTCGCGCACCTCTTCGAGTTGGGTCACCGCCGGCTGATTTGGATTGGCCCCGAGCGTGGGGTCGGCCACCGCGGGACCGTCCTCGCCGCCTGCGCCAAGGCCAGGGGGCTGGCCGCGGAGATTCGGGACCTCGGCGAGGTTGTCGAACCCCTCGCCAAGCCAGACGAGCAGATCGGGTTCTGGTACGAGACGCTGGGTAAGGCGCTGCCGGATGTGATGCCGGCAACGGCGGTGTTCTGCTGGAACGACCGGGCCGCGCTCGGCCTCTACGCGCTGTTCCGCCAGCGCGGCCTCCGTGTGCCTGAGGATGTCTCGGTGATCGGCTTCGACGACCACGAGGCTGCGCTGGCCCTGCCGGCGCTGTCGACCGTCAGCCACGAGTTCTGTCGGATGGGCGCCGAGGCGAGCCGCCTGGCGATGCGCCTCGCCGAGGGCTCCGTGCCTCGGGCCGAGGCCGCCGAGACGACCATCCGCGTTCCATCCCGTTTTGTGCCTCGCAAGAGCACCGGCCCGGCGCCGTAGCGCCGCCGGCAAGGAGCAGCCATGACACCCGCGAAGATCAACCGACGTCAGTTCCTCCGCCGCACCGCCGGGGGCATCCTCGCCGCGACAGCCGTCGGCTCGGCCGCCCGGTGGGCGCTAGCTGCGCCGGCCCCGACCATCCTGCCAGTGAAGAGCCCCAACGAGAAGCTCCAGGTCGCCGTTGTCGGGCTCGGAGGCATCTCCTACGGCCACACGCGCGGGCTCAGCCAGGAAGAGCACCTGATCGCCGTCTGCGAGTGCGTCCCGCAGCGGATGAAGGGCGCCCTCGAGAAGTTCAAGGGCTACGAGACGCTCAACGTCAAGCCGGCGGACATGAAGCAGTTCGTCGACTACCGCGAGATGCTCGGGAAGCTCAGCGACCGGCTCGACGCGGTGGTCGTCTGCACGCCGGACCACAACCACGCGATCATCGGCATGGACAGCATGAAGTCGGGCAAGCACGTCTTCATCGAGAAGCCGATGTCACGGACGATTCACGAGGCCATCGCCCTGCGCGACGCCGGGCGGAAGTACAAGGTGGCCACGCAGATGGGCAACGAGGGCCACTCCGGCGGCTCCATCCGCGCGGCCGTGGAGCACATCCAGTCCGGGTCGATCGGCCCGATCCGGGAGGTGTACCACTGGTGCTCGCGGGCGATTGGCGGGGACGACACGAACATCAAGGTTGCGCCGGGCAAGCATATCCCGTCGTGGCACAAGCTGTGGTCCGTGCCCATCCCGCTGGACGAGGCGACGCTGTCCTACCGTTGCGGCGACCTGCCGGACCCGCTGGGCAAGTGGGGCTGGGGCTGGCGCAGCGAGCGCCGCTATGGCACGGGGGCCCTGGGCGACTGGGGCGCCCACACGATGGACGTCGCCTATTGGGGGATGAAGATCGACGAGGCCCCGACGTGCAGCGTCCGATGCCTGAAGCGTCTCTACGGCGGCGACTACCACTACTACAAGACAGCCGTCTACGAGTGGACCGTCTCCGCGCGGGCGGACATGCCGGAGCTGAAGCAGTACTGGTACGACGGCATCCTGCCGAACACGGACCCGAACCTGAAGGGCGATGACGGCAAGCCGCTGGCATCCATCCAGAACATGCCCCCGGCCGTGCTGGAGCTCCAGCGAAAGCACAAGCGGCGGTTCGGCGAGTTCGGCAGCATCTTCGTCGGCGAGAAGGGCTGCATCTTCACGGGCGGCACGTCGAGCTTCAACGGGTTCGTCCCGCACGCGCTGGGCAAGAGCATCCCCAAGGTCAAGCCGTTCCTGCCGCGTGCCAAGGGCGGCAATCGCCCGGAGTGGCTGCATGCGATCCGCACCGGCGAGGCGAGCAGCGCGAACTTCGAATACTCCGCCGGACTGGTCGAGCACATGTTCCTGGGCCTGATCAGCCACCGTGCGGGCGTCGGCGAGGCCGTCGAGTACGACCGCGTCAAGCACCGCGTAGTCAACAAGCCCGAGCTGAACCGCTACCTCACGCGGGAGTACCGCAAAGGCTACGAGGTGTGACCACCCCAAACAACGCGGCCCGCGGGGGGGCCGGCCGTGACAGGACGAAGGGAGAAGCAATGACTCGGCTATGCGGAGTTCTGGCGATGGCGGCGGCCCTGGCGGCTCCCTCGGTGGCTGTCGAGCCGGCCGACCCGAAGCTGAGCCCCCAGGCCCGGAAGGTACTGGACTACCTCGCGAGCGTTGAGGGCAAGAAAGTCCTCACGGCCATCTCGCGGTTCGGCGGGGGCCCGCCGGCGGTGCTGCACGCCACGGGCAGGAACCCCGCGATCACCGGCACGGACATCTACGGCTTCCACACCAAGTTCGGGCCGATGTACCACTCCGTCTGCAAGGGCGTTGTGGCGCACTGCAAGGACTGGTCGCTCAGGCGCGGCGGGCTGGTCACGCTGCATTGCCACTGGGGCCTGCCGGGCAACCCGGACGGCTCGGCGTGGGCGTCCGGCCGCAAGGGCAGCGGGCGGATCGACCTGGCCAAGGCTGTCACGCCCGGCACGAAGGAGCACAAAGACGTTCTGTCGGACCTGAGCGTCACGGCCGACTACCTGAAGCAGCTCGCCGACGCCCGCGTGCCCGTGCTCTGGCGGCCGCTGCACGAGATCGATGGGAGTTGGTTCTGGTGGACGGACAGGAAGACACCGGAGAACACCGCGGCCTTGTGGCGGATGGTCTTCGACTACCTCGTCAACAAGCGCGGCCTGCACAACTTGATCTGGGTCTACAACGCTGCCCACGTCAGCC
>Ga0272441_10010380_pt1 | contig 14108 bp, 9 predicted proteins | sample SSMProp6N_FD_193582 | JGI IMG/M metagenome (GOLD analysis project Ga0272441, IMG submission 193582) | Marine sediment archaeal communities from Little Sippewissett salt marsh, Falmouth, MA, United States - SSM-Prop-6N | ecosystem: Environmental > Aquatic > Marine > Wetlands > Sediment ... | reverse complement strand
AAATTTTTTGTTCCTGACCCTGCTTTTCTGTTAAGAACCCCCGGAATCCCGGAAAAATCCCCTTTTGTTCCAATATCTACTACTGAATAGTCAATATCCGCGTTTTTTGACAGCACAGAAACAGCCGCTCCCCCGGCAGCCATATTCAGCACCATCTGTACAGTTACTTCACTGGGATAAACAGTTACCCCCTCTGATGTTATGCCGTGATCTCCGGCAAAGGTAAATATTTTCTTCCGTGAAATTTCTGCTGCGGCAGAACCTCTGCACAGACAATAGTGAGTGACAAGATCTTCAAGTCTCCCGAGGCTTCCGGGAGGTTTCGTCAGGTCATCCAGCCTGGCATTGATTTCAGCCTCAAGATACGGGTCCGCACAGGACATTATTTCAGATATATAGATGCTGATTTCCATTTGTCCTTCCTTTCAGGTAGCGGATCATAGCAGAAGGGAGATTCTTTGACTACCTGCCTTTTTCAGCAGCAGTAATACACGCCGGGCTTTCTGGAGTGAAAGGATCTCCGGCATAACTGCCGAATAACCGAACTGAGGAAAATCCCGATGATAAAAGAAAATCTCTGATTTCCTCTGATTGAAGGGGCAGCAGGATCTGGTTCCCATGAACACTGCGGCCTGTTTCACGGAGGAAAAGGTCAACACTGAAAAGGACACCTCCGCCGGATGTATTCCATGAGTAGGCTCTTTTCATTACCGTACGTTCCGTTTCAATTAACGGCAGATCAGGAAGGCCTTTTTCCTTTATTTGATCAAAATTAACAACCTGCACAATTACTCTCCCGCCGGGAACCAGAACAGAATAACAGTCTGAAAAAAATTTTTTTACCGCTCCGGTATCCTCACAATGAACTAGAGTGTTTCCTATGCATATAACTGTACCGAATTTCTCTTCCCCGGAAACAGAATTAATATCTTCCATGCCCAGGCAGAGAAACCTGACATCCCCGGCTGCTCTTTTCGCCTCGGCTTTGTCAATCATCTCTCTCCCCGGATCAATACCAGTAATCTTAAATCCCTTTTCACATAAAGCCAGGGTGTATCCGCCGGTACCGCATCCGACATCCAGTACCGGTTTACCTGGAAGAGCGGTATCTGTCAAAAAATTCAGGGTCTTTTTACGTACCGGAAAGAGTTCATCATAAAATTGTGCAAGAATTTGATACAATTTCATACAATTATTTCTTCAATATGAGTATATTCTCAATATAACAAAATATCTATGTCTTTATTATTGAGATAATATGAGGTATAAGAAGAAGGATTGAATTATGGAATGTATTTGCACCATCAACTATGACGGTAAAACCCAGGAAATCTCCTGCAGAAAAGGTGATATCCTCCTCGATGTTCTCCCGAAAGAAGCTACAGCCTTTATTGACACTCCCTGCGGGGGAAAAGGAATCTGCGGAAAATGCAAAGTTCGGGTTTCCGGAAAAGGCACGTCTGAAATCTCCGAACGGGAAAAGGAAAAACTTACGGGAAAAGAGATCAGCGAAGGCTACAGGCTGGCCTGCATTACAGAAATCACAGGAGATTGTTCTGTTACGATAGATGCCAAAATATCCAAGGCCGTAATTCTTGAAGAAGGAGTAGAGTTTAACGTCGAAATCCTTCCTATTATCAGAAAGGAATTTTTCAACCTCACTCCTCCGACTCTGGAAGACCAGAGAGATGATTTCAGCAGGCTTCGGGACGCTGTGAATATTAAGGGGTTCCGCATGCGCATGGAGGAGCTCTACGAACTCCCTGATATAGTCCGGGAAAAAGACTATGCCGTAACAATAGCCCATAATAAAAGTTATATAATCAAAGTAGAGCCGGGAGACACTTCCTCCCTGAACTACGGTATAGCTGTGGATATCGGCACCACCACTGTTGTTGCATATCTTCTGGACCTTAACTCCGGCAAACAGATTGATGCAGTTTCCGGACTGAATTCACAAAAATCCTTCGGTCAGGACGTAATATCCAGAATACAGCACACAATGCAGGAAAAAGACGGCCTGGAACGGCTGAATAAGCGGATTATCGCACAGCTGAACAGTATGATCTGGGACCTGGCAGAGAAAAACCGCATCGCCATGGATAACATCTACAGTATTGTCCTTACAGGAAACACAACAATGATGCATCTTGCGGCGAAACTGCCGCCGAAAAATATTGCAGCCGCGCCTTTTATCCCCGTAATCCGGGACCGTCTGGTTGTTCCGGCCCGGGAATCCGGCTTTGAAATTTCAAAATCAGGATGCGCCTTCTTTCTGCCCAGTATTTCCGGATATGTAGGTGCTGATATTGTTTCCGCGGTTATAGCCAGCGGAATGGCCTCAGACGACAAACTCAGCCTCCTCATCGATATCGGAACAAACGGTGAAATCGTTCTCGGCAATAAAGACGGCCTTATCTGCTGTTCGACTGCTGCAGGACCGGCCTTTGAAGGAGCACAGATACGTCACGGTGTAGGAGGCATATCAGGTGCAGTCAATACAGTAAAACTTGCAGACAGCACTGTCGGATATACAACAATCAATAACCAGCGGCCCTTGGGAATATGCGGATCAGGTATCGTTGACGCCCTTGCAATCCTCCTGAGAACCGGGATGGTGGATGAGACAGGAAGAATGATCCAGGACGATGAATATACAGGAGATTTCGCCCACCTTTTTAAACGGATCGTAAAGATCGGCTCAGAATCTGCTTTTGTTCTTGCTCCGGGGAAGGAAACGGAAAGCGGAGAGGATCTTGTACTGACCCAGAAGGACGTCCGGGAAATTCAACTGGCTAAAGCATCGATTGCCGCCGGAATAAATACTCTTATCAAACATGCAGGCAAAACTGTGGAGGATATCGATATTGTCTATCTCGCAGGCGGCTTCGGCAGTTTTATAGATAAAAGGAGTGCTGTTACCATCGGTCTTATTCCCAGGAGCCTTGAGGATGCAATAAAGGTAATAGGAAATGCCGCCGGAACAGGGGCGGTCATGGCCTCCTTATCGGAAAACTCCCTCCTTGACTGTGACAGGGTAGTCAAACTGGCGGAATATTTGGAGCTTTCTTCATCCCCGGTTTTTCAGGAGGAATATATAATGAATATGTCCTTTACGGAAGTTTCTTCATAAGCAGGTCCTCGAACTCAAAGGCAAAACGGCGGGGAATCATAATCTCCTCTATCGAATCTATAGCGAAATCGTCTGTCATACCTGCAATATAATCGAGGACCAGATTATTGTATCCTCCGTCCGTATTTTCATAGAATGATTTCATCTTCATTATAAAGTCAGCAAACCGGGCAGATAATAGATTATTTTCCCTGGAGTATTTTTCCGCATCCAGTCCGTAATTCTGAAATAGATTTTCCAGGTACTCAAAAAGGAGGGAGAGGATGCGCCGGAAATAGGCATGGTAATTTGCAAGGAGTTTATTGCTGTAAATATGAGAATAATTGAAGTCTTTCAATTCAAGAACTGATGTGTAAATTTTCTCTGAAAAACCGATAACACCATTCTGTAATGAATAGTCCGTTAGATCTTTTACTAACGTATCAATTATCTCACTGTTGGTCCTGCCGAGAAGCTTTAAAGGCCTTTTGGGTATCTCGTCTTGTTTTACGAGTTTAAGATGAATTGCATCCTCAATATCCCTTCCCAGGTAGGCAATTTTATCCGACATGCGCACTACAACGCCTTCCCAGGTTGAAGGGAACCGATTTCTTTTATTTATACTGGAAAGGTCCTTTTCACTGAAATCCGGGGCCATAATCCGTTCAAATTTCTCCCCGCAGTGATTGATAATTCCGTCCCGAACCGCATAGGTAAGATTCAGCCCTTTGCCGTAATTAACAAGATGATCAACAACCCTTAAAGAGTATACCTCATGGATAAATCCTCCTTTATATTTTACAAGGTCATTAATAATCTCTTCCCCCACATGACCGAAGGGTGTGTGTCCAAGATCATGCCCTAGGCTGATTGCCCAGGCCAGGTCCGCATTCAAATTCAGTGCCTTGCATATTGTAGCTGCGATAGTTGCTACATGCATAACATGTTCAATACGGGTGCAGATATGATCATTTTTCGGGGTGAAAAAAACCTGGGTCTTATTTTTCAGCCGCCGGAAAGGATAGGAGTGAATAATTGCGGTTGTATCCCGGAAGTAATAACCCCGCATATCCTCATCCCTGGGGTAAGTTCTTCTAATCAGGATTTCATGGGAAATCTCATTTTGAAAAATTTTTGACATGTTTTTCTGATCCATACTTTTCATTTCCAGTATAATAAAAGAGCAGGGAAATGCCCAGCATAATTATTAGAGCATTTATATATAATAGATATTTCATTTGCATTTAATAATCAAACGCTCTAAACTCTATGGGGAAAATGAATACTGGATGGGGAACAACTGATTATGAAACGTGAACGGCTGCTTATTGTTGAAAACGAAAAAATCATCGCCCTGGATCTGAAAAACCGTCTTGAATCACTGAATTATCAAGTTGAGGGAATGGCTTCAAATGCTTCCGATGCCCTGGTTCTTGCGGAGAAACTCACTCCGGACATCATTCTTATGGATATTATGCTGAATGATGATATGGACGGGATTGAAGCCGCGAAAATCATATACAATCAGCTTCATATACCTATAATCTTTCTTACGGCCTATGCTGACGAACTTACTCTCCAAAGGGCAAAGGAAGCGGAACCCCTTGGCTACATTCTTAAACCCTTCAAAGAGCGGGAGCTCTACACAACCATTGATATAGCCTTTTATAAACACCGGATTGATAAAAAACTCCGGAGACAGGAGCGTTGGTCCTCAGCCATTCTCCACAGTATTGGAGACGGAATTATAGCCACAGACAAAGAAAATCTGATTACCTTTATGAATCCTGTTGCTGAAGAACTTACCCTTTGGGAAGAGGAATCCGCAAAAGGAGAAAATATTGCAGAAATTATTCCTTTAGCCGATGTGCAGACAGAGGATATAATGGCCTTCCCGGCAATTACTGATGCCTCTTCATTAATTCAGGGAAGAACCATTAAAAATTCTTTTCTTAAAAATAAAGACGGAGAGAAAATCCCTGTGGAAGGGACAATATCTATTATCCAGGACAGGGATGGAAATATAGAGGGCCAGGTAGTTGCACTCCGGGACATCTCAGAAAAACAGGAACTCTCAAATAAAATCCATTATCAGGCAAACCACGATGCCCTGACAGGCCTGATAAACCGCACAGCCTTTTCCTATGAATTAAATTCCCTGATAGAATTTTCCCGGCGCAGTGAAACGGAACACGCATTTATTTATCTCGACCTGGACCAGTTTAAGCTTATCAATGATACAGTAGGACACGAGGCAGGAGACGAACTTCTTCTGGAAACCACCGCCATCATTCAGTCAGTAGTCAGGGGTTCGGACACCTGCGGCCGTCTCGGTGGTGATGAATTCGGGATCCTGCTGAAAAACTCCAAACAAGAACAGGCAAAAATAATTGCCCAGCGCCTCCACTCCAGACTGGCGGATAAAAAGCTGATCTGGGGGAGGCATTCCTTCAGCATCCATTCCAGCATTGGTCTTGTCATCATCAACAGTGAAAGCGAAAATCTGGAAAACATACTTGCCGCAGCTGATTTCGCCTGTTCCCTGGCAAAAGATCAGGGGGGCAAGAAAATAAAAATTTACAAAGGGAGTGATTCTCTCTTCCTGAAACGGCGGGGGGAAATGGAATGGGTTTCAAAACTTACTCAGGCTCTTGAAGAAGACTGGTTTGTTCTCTATTCCCAGGATATTGTCCCCCTGAAAAGCCGGCAGGATATTGCCAGGAAATGTGAAATACTGATCCGCCTGAAGGAGCCGGGTAAAGAAATCATCACCCCTGCCCAGTTTATCCCTGCGGCGGAAAGGTATCATCTCATGGAACAGGTGGACCGTTGGGTCATTTCCAACACCCTACGCACAATACGGCGTTTTGATCTTATTGAGTACAGCGGTTCCCGGGGAATGCAGTACAGCATCAATCTCTCAGCCCAGTCTTTAGCTGATGAAAACACCCTGGACTATATCTACGAACAATTTAAAATACATAAGGTAAATCCGGTTAAAATCTGTTTTGAAATTACCGAAACAGCCGCTATAAGCAATATGGTCCTTGCAAATAAATTCATTCTTACATTAAAAGAAATAGGCTGTACCTTTGCCCTTGATGATTTCGGCAGCGGATTCAGTTCATTTAACTATTTAAAGTCAATGCCTATTGATTTCCTGAAAATCGACGGCTCTTTTGTAAAGGACATGGATAAAAACAGTGTAAACAGGGCTATGGTTGAAGCAATGAATAACCTGGGCCACATTATCGGTGTACAGACCATTGCGGAATTCGTACACAGCCAGGAAATAAAGGAGAACTGTATATCCCTGGAGGTTGATTATGCCCAGGGCTTTGAATTGTCAAAGCCCCAGCCCCTCATGAAACTTGTAACAGTATAGTTTTACTGCCGTTTACTTGGACGAAGCCATATTCTGGAAGGTCTGGCGATCGCTTTTTTCCTGGATAAAATCATATAGAGTATTAAAACGACAATCAGATATACGGCGGATACACCTACTGCCGCCCAAAAGTAAAGCATGTTGCCTGTTGTTCGTGCATACACAGGAAGATTTATTGCCAGAATAAAGGGTATTGCCATTACAAATGTATATCCGCAGGAAAACATATAATCCGAGGCGGCTGGAGTCACAAATTCCGGATCAATTACCCGCAGAAGGGCAAGCCCAGTAGGCATTGTCCCTGTACTTGCGCCGTAAACGATGAGGGTCCGGTGGAATTTATGGTCCTTGAAGAGCCGGGAGCATATCCACGGTACTGTAACAATGGTGACAAAACCGCCTACAGCACAGAGTATTACAATAGGAAGCCAGTACTGGGAGATAATTACCAGAGAAATTGCCCCGATTGCCGCTGTAACCATAATATCAATGGAAGTACCTGAGATTCTTGTGAGGCTGCCGTTGTCTAAAACATGGTCCACTTTCATTCCCTTAAGGAACCCTCTGAAAATCATAGCCATAAGAGCTGCAAAAATAAAACTTATCCCCCAAAGGTTAACCGCCAGCTCATCTCCTAGGGAACCCGCAAATGAAAGAAGATAGGTCATCAGTTTCAGGAGCAGATAGGTACAAATATAAACAACCATGACCATAATGACATTCATGGTCATGGAATCAATAGCTTCAGTTTCCGTAGTAAGCTTGCTGCCATCAGAGAGCTCAGAGTCCCTTGGGAAGATTCCGGTTTTAACACCCTTGAAGTCCAGTCCTTTAAGCTGTTCTCTGGTCATCCATCCTCTTTTAATTCCATGATTTATCAGGAAAACCCCGCCGAAACATGCCCATAGGAATCCCACGGCTGCAAACGTCAGGCCTACAGATCCTGCTCCGGCAAAACCGAAACCTTCCCATCCGCTGCCGATGGCATAAGCCTGGCCGGGACCCAACACAAACCCCAGGGGCAGGAGGAAGCCGAAGGCAGGGAAAAGATCAGGAAACAGTGTAGAAATCAGAACTATAGTTATAACAAGGCCTAAAAGAGCCTGCAGTGCGTATTGAGATAGTACGGAGACTGACATGGAGAATATACTGTTCCGCTTTCCCCTGCTCTGGGTTCTCCGCAGGGTCATGGAAATGAAGGAAATGCTTAAAAGATGATACACCATGGCTCCAAGTTCTACCTGGGAAATACCAAGCTTTGGAGCGGCAAAATTGTAAAAGAACAATATAATAAACCCAGCGGTTATAGCATTGGGAATGAGAAACCGCTGAAAAAATCGTACTTTTACCCGAATGAATGTTGCTAAAAGAAGAGCAACTCCGATTATGCCCATGTGAATGAAAAATGTCCAAGAAAAATTCATGCCATGAAATATACCATATTCTTACTGACTGTGGTAGTCTTTTAATTCCGGAGAAAGCCGTGAAAAAATATATTTTCATTACAGCCCTTATGCTCTTTACTTCATTTTCAGCCGTTTTTGCAGGTCCGGATAACCGGAAATGGAAGAAAATTGAAACAGCTCATTTCCATATCATTTTTCAGGAGACCAACCGGCAAGCAGCTGAAGAGCTTCATTCCTTTTGTGAGGATGCCTATGCGGATATTGCAGGGATCATGATTTCAGAACCGGAAGGTATTATTCCCTGCATTTTAAAGGGAGACTATGATCAGGCAAACGGATATACAGCAGCACCCCCGTCCAGAATTACCATCTATGTATCGCCTCCCAAAGATTTTCTTTTTTCTCCTTATCACAAAAACTGGCTTCATCTGATTTTTATCCATGAATTAACCCATTACTTTCATATGAATTACAGCTCCGGAATATTCTCCTCCCTGGGTGCTGTCCTGGGCAGAGAAGTAACTCCCGGGGACATGGCTTTTCTTCCTCCCTGGTTTGTGGAAGGCATCGCGGTTTATAATGAAACCCGTTTTTCCAAAGGAGGGAGGGGGCGGAGCGCTTTTTTTGAAATGCTCTATAAAGCTCCCATTCTTGAATCGGATTTTTTTAAAGCCTACCAGGCTCTTGCATATTCCTCCCATTCCCCGCCTCCGGGGAAAAAATATGTTGCAGGATACCTTCTTGTAGATTACATCATCAGGCACTACGGATTAGAAGCCTTTCAGGAAATTCTGGAAACTTTTGCCGGATTCCCTTTTCTTGGAATCGAAATAGTGATAAAAAACGTTTTAGGCATCTCCTATAAAGCCCTTTTTGCGGGAATGCAGCAGGAGCTTAAGAACAAATACCAGCCCCTCCGCTCCCTGAATTCCGGTCCTCTAATACACAAAACGGGCACTGCTGATTATTATAATCCTCAACTCTATAAAGAAAGCATCCTTGTTTACAAAGAAAGCTATAAGGAGGGCCAGGGACTCACTCTTGTAAATATGGAAACAGGTAAAGAGGAAAATATTCTTGAAGTTTCCTTAAGCGAACCCTATTCTTTTTCATGTGCAGATACCGGGGAAATCATTTTCACAGCTTACGATATCCGGAACATCCATATCACAGACTACACGCTGAAGTCCGACTGCTACCTTTTAAAACCAGGCGCAGATAATCCGGTACGCCTTACCTTTAATGCAGGACTTTGGCATCCCGCGGTCTCTTCCGACGGAAATACAATTATTGCGGTCCAGGGGAAAGGTTTTTACAGCAGGATCGTTGCAATAAATCCGCGTACAGGAGAAATAACTCCCCTTATCGAAGAAGAAGGCGCAACTTTTTTTAATCCGGTATTCTCTCCTTCGGATGATAAACTCGCCTATGTAAGACATACCAGCGCAGGACAGGACATCTGGGTCCTGGACCTCGATGCGCAGGAAACCCCTTACCCTCTTCCTTTTTCAGATAAAACAGGAGAGTACTATCCCAGATTTATTGATGATAATACACTGCTGTTTTCTTCTGATATGGAAGGAGATCTTGCCCTTTACAGGGCCTCTATTGGCTCTCTGGATTCCCTTAAAGCGGTCAAGGTCCTTGAAGACCCTGTAGGGGCTTTTTCCGGCATACAAATCGGCAGTTCCATACTTTACAGCACATACCGGACATCAGGATACTGCATCAGGGAAAAGCCGGTTCTTTCAGCAGGCCCTGCTGTCCCTGCTGATTTTCAGGAATCAGCGGTAAAAACCGCCTCGTCCCCTCCGTCTCAGGAAACAGAATCCCTCGTTTACAGAGATTTTCCAAAGCCTCTTTTCTGGCTTCCCGTACCCTTTTACTGGAACGGAATCGATACAATTCAGGGTCTGTCCCTGGGCGCAGGATTTTACACTATCGGAATGTCTCTCCTGGGAACATGGAACTGGTATACTGTCGCCTCAACCAGGTTCAATCCCTTTCAGCCGGGAATTGAAGCAGCTTTGAGCTATACAAAACCGAAAATCGAAGCTTCCTATCTCTTCGGACAGGGGTATACATCTTCAGAAGAATCAGCAGACCTGCAGATTACCCGTCAGTCCGCATCCCTGAGGTTAAATGCCGTGTCCCGGCACAATCTGGGAATATCCAGGTACCTGGGAATAGAAAGCGGTCTTACCCATTATTATTTCCGCTATAGGGACGAAGCCTTTTCCATTACTGATTCAATGAAGGACCCGTCCATCCTAGGGGAAAACCAGCTCTTTGCTTTCCACGGTATAAGCACAACACTGTCAAAGAGCGGAACCGGTTTTGATATATATCCCTATTTCCAAATGCGGAATTCAATAACAGCAGCATATCCCCTGGCAGTGTTTCCGGACACAGAAACAGGTTTTTCCCTGACCGGAACTACGGAATTTACCTTTCCTGCCTTTTTACCGCATCATCGTTTCCGCACAGGACTGAAGGCACAGTACACCAGTCTCTCTCAAAACCTGCTTTCAAGCCCTGCTCCCAGGGGTTTTCTGCAGCTGCCAAAAGAGGCCGGCAAAGGGAATTATTTAGGCACTGTTGAGTATTTGGCAACCATCGCACGGATGGATGCTCCCCTTCTTTTCGGACTCAGTCTCCACGGCATAGGCGCCGGCCTCCTCACGGAATTTTCAGGGGTATGGACTCCGGATATGGTTCTTAAACCTGCTTCTGATTTGTACTTAGGGGCGGAACTTGTTTTTATGATAGGATCGACCTTTACTTACCCTGTGCCTGCAGGAATCGGAGTAAATTTCAGGATAGATACTGCTTTTTCAGAACCCTTTACACCGTCGGAAGATATCCGGCCCTATATTTTCTTCAGCACCAACAGTTTTTTGGATTGAATAAGGATGACAGGCAGGATGATGCATAACTGCATTCTGTTAATGGGTATAAAAAACTCAGGGAAATCCTCTTTAGGGAGGAGACTCGCTTCAAGGACAGGAGCTTCGTTTATTGATCTGGACGATATTATCGAAGATATTTTTTCCGAAGAATATGCTTCAAACCCCCGGGTAAAGCAGAGATGCAGAGAAATCTACCGTAATCAGGGAAAAGACTTTTTTCATGATCTTGAACTCCAGGCTGTTCTTCGGATCAGCGAGATCTGCCTCCAGGTAAATAATGACTCTGCAGATACCCCGGATGCCCTCGGGACAGTTGTCGCATTAGGCGGCGGGATTGCCGATAATAACTTGGCCATGAAAGAGCTGCAAAACCTTGGTTTAAAAATATTCCTTGAAAACGAAGCGGGAACCCTTTTCTCCCGCATACAGCGGCAGGGACTTCCTCCCTTTCTCGAAGGGAAAGATCCCTACGGAAAATTCCTCAGTCTCTTTGACAGGCGCACAAAAGTATACAGAAATTATGCTGATATTATCCTGAACCTTTCCGGCCGGGACTTGAACAATTCCCTGGAAGCTCTTATAAATTCCATCAAAGAATCCCCAAAGGAGCACGGCCATGCCGGGTAATTCTTTCGGTTCCCTCTTCCGCATTACCACCTTCGGCGAGTCCCATGGAGAAGCTGTTGGGGTCATCATCGACGGCGTAACCCCGGATGTTCCGATTGCAGAGGCGGACATCCAGAAAGACCTGGACCGGCGGAAACCGGGACAGTCCTCAGTATCATCTCCAAGAAAAGAATCGGACATCGTACATATCCTTTCCGGTGTTTTTCAGGGCCGGACCACAGGCACGCCCCTGATGATGATCATCTACAATAACGACATGAAGCCGTCAGCTTATGATGAAATAAAAGACCTTTTCCGGCCGGGACACGCAGATTTCACATACCTTAAAAAATACGGCATCAGGGATTTCCGGGGAAGCGGCAGGGCTTCGGGAAGAGAAACAGCTGCCCGGGTTGCGGCAGGGGCTGTGGCAAAACTCCTGCTGGGGCAGAGAGGAATAAAAATAACAGCCTATACTTTGGAAGCCGCAGGAATCCGTTGCACGGGCTTTGATGAAAATGCTATAGAAAAAAATCCTATGCGGGCCGCGGACCTGGAAGCCGCCGCCCTGATGGTCCGGACAATAGAAAACCTGGCTGAACAGGGAGAAAGCTGCGGCGGAATTGTCGAATGCCGGATTGACGGCGTTCCTCCGGGAATCGGAGAACCGGTTTTTGAAAAGCTTGACGCCAAACTCGCCCAGGCGGTAGTTTCCATCGGCTCTGTAAAGGGGATTGAATTCGGCAGCGGGTTTGCAGCCGCAGGCATGAAGGGAAGCGAACATAACGACTGGATGGATGAATCCGGGTTCCTGTCCAACAATGCAGGAGGAATAACCGGCGGCATAAGCACAGGCCAGGAAATTATTTTCCGGGCAGCAGTTAAGCCGACTTCATCTATAGAAAAACCTCAGAAAACAGTGGATATCCTGGGAAAAGCCGTTGATATCGTGACAAAGGGCAGACATGACCCCTGCATCTGCCCGAGAATCGTTCCAGTGGTGGAAGCCATGGCAGCCCTGGTAATTGAAGATATGTGCAGACTGCAGGAAAGCCTCAAGGGATAAATTTTACTATTCTTATTACTGCTCTTTTCCGGCAGGAGGAACATTAAAAACCGACCATGTAGATTCTGAACTCATCGGGTATCTTCCGGGTTTTCTTTTGAACCTTCTTCTATTTCTTTTCAGTTCTCATCTGCTCTGATTCTAATTGGACCGAATTCTGTGATTCCGCCTTACCGTCATAGTCACCCATACTTGCGCAGCCTGCAGAAAAAAAAAGTAAGAATTTTCTTGACAGAAGAACTATTTCACATTTAAAATATCATTTGAGTTATTAAATATCATTTGAGCTTTTTAAAGTATTTTACTGGACTTTATTATCATTTTTGAGTTGTTTTATCTTTTGATAATACTAATAAAAAGGAGAAGATTATGAAGCTAAGTCTCGATACAATCGGATACGGGGGCTATTTCACAAAGGATTTTGAAAAACTGTCTCTTGAAGATTCCGTACGCAGGGCCGCTGAATACGGATATGACGCTGCCTGTATCTTCGCCCACAGACCTTTGGGATTCCCGATAGATTTTGATGCTGACAGACGCAAAAAACTGGTTGACCTGTATCGGGAAGTTGATTTGGAGATGGGCGCTCTCGTGTGCTGCAACAATTTCGTAGACAGCAATCATGTTCTTGTTTTTAACACTGAAAAAGAAATCATGTATACCAAGGAATGCATTGATTTTGCAGTTGACGTGGGAAGCAGTATTGTACGGGTAATGGCTTCCCTATGGGGATATTTTCAGAACCCAAATGCTGACCAGGGTTACGGCCTGCCGGCATTTGAAACACGGTCCAGGCGGGTTTCCAGAGGAGAAGATTTTTTGGAAGCATGGCACACAGTAAGGGCTTCTCTTAAAGAGGTGGCGTTATATGCCCGGGACAAAGGTATTACTTTAGCCCTTCAGACCCATCCTGAAATAACCGGCAATAATGATGAAACTCTCCAGATGCTTGATGAAATAAACGTTGAAAGTTTGAAAGTGGGTGTAGATCTTCCTCTGCTCGAGTCATATGAACCGGAGGATGTAAAAGCAATAGTGAAAAAAATGAGCGACAAGATGGTGTATTCTCACACAATTTCCCTGGCCAGTTTTAAAACTATCGGCGGAGCACCTTATTCATGGGAAGAGGTTACCCCCGGATCCGAGCATGACAGCCTTCCATGGGAAACTTTCATTGAAACATTAAAAGAGATTGGTTATAAGGGTCTGCTCTCCCACGAACAGTGTTCACCGATTGTCGTAAAGGGACACCAGCTGGGAACAGTAAAAAATGTTGACGAGAGATATGTCGACGCAAGAAATTACTTCAGAAAAATATTGAAAAAATTCGATTGCTATTCAGGCAATAAACCGGAAACCGTCACGTATAAATAAGTCTGCATTTACAAATGGGATATATGTATGTCACATAATGATAAGGTCCTGTTAGAAGTAAAACAATGCAGTAAAAGTTTTCCCGGAGTGAAAGCTTTTAATAAGGTAGATTTCGATCTTTATAAGGGTGAAATACACTGCGTTGTCGGAGAGAACGGGGCGGGGAAATCAACATTTATCAAAATGCTTTCCGGGGCTCTTGTCCCGGATGAAGGCACATTTATTATCGAGGGTCAGGAGTATACCTCTC
>Ga0272441_10010379_pt1 | contig 14108 bp, 15 predicted proteins | sample SSMProp6N_FD_193582 | JGI IMG/M metagenome (GOLD analysis project Ga0272441, IMG submission 193582) | Marine sediment archaeal communities from Little Sippewissett salt marsh, Falmouth, MA, United States - SSM-Prop-6N | ecosystem: Environmental > Aquatic > Marine > Wetlands > Sediment ... | reverse complement strand
CGATAGAAGGTTTCGGCGAAAAAGAAATCACGACGGGCGAAGCGATGATGCTTTAACCGGTATGGATAACCGAGACCATCACCAATTGACCCACAATCGCTTACAAAAATCGTCGTTTTTCGTTCATTATTGGTATTGCCATAAATCATGTTTCCGTCCCTGTCCATAGTTGTCCATATAAAATACCTACAGGGACGCCAAGCATGACGCCAAGTCGGCTATGCCGATTTGCCTCGATGCTCTTTCCTATCAACGAATCTCGGTAGGCAGTTGACGGCCGCTTGTTCCTCACCCCTTAGCAAGTGGGTGTATCGTGTCATTGTCAGATTTATATCTTTGTGCCGCATGATCTTCTGAATCTTTTTTGGATGGACATTTTTAGATGCGAGGTACGATCCGCATGTATGCCGGAGAGAGTGAAACGTGAGTTTCCCCTTGTTATTGTCAATCTCGATCCCGGCTTCTTTGCAGTCCGCCTTAATCATTTTAGCCGTATGATCCGGCAGGTTAAAGAGTCTGACGTTTGGCATTTTCCCGAATACGTACTCCTGCAAAAGCTCTGAGGTTTCCGGCGTGAAGAATTGCACAGCTTCGTCTCCATTCTTGGTATCTTCGCCCTTGACGAAAACGAGATTGTTTTTGAAGTCGAAAGATGCTGGTGTCAGGCTTCGTAATTCACCGCGTCTCAATCCGGTGTTCATCGCAAACAAATAAACGAGAAATCTTTCGTATCCCGTCATACCAAAGGAAACGGGGCCATCCTTCGCCGTCTGCAAAAGTTTCTCGAACTCATCCAACTCGAATGCTCTACCATAATTTTTTGATACGCCAACGCTACTTATCTTCGGTGCTTTTCGGGCATAACCTTTTTCCACCATCCAGCGAGTGAATCGCCGGAACGCCTGGATATAAAAGTGCATTGTTTGTTGAGACATACCGTCCTTGATTTTCTGCTCAATGTAGGTATCGACGGCCTCACGAGAAATATCGCGCCATACCCCAAAGTTGCAATCCTCGATGAGACGCCTTGCCCGATAGCCGACTATCTTGGCTTGTTTGTCGCCGGTGTTGGCCTTTCGGGGTTTGATAGAGGATTGAAATTCCGGCAGGTAATCCGTCAACGGTTTGGTTTCTTTGTTCTTTCGATCATCGATCAATCCGATTTTAACGAGTCGATCCCTGAGTTTCCGGTCGATCTGGTCGAGCCACAATTCAGTCTGTTCATCTATCGGATCTCTTGCTCTTTTGAAATTGACAAGGCGCAAAATCGCATCACCCATATCTTTGGTTAGCTTTTTTGCCGTCTTCTTGCCGGCGTATCCTGGAATACGTCGGACGATCCCCAAGTGATCCCTCAATTCGACCCACCATTTATTGACGGTCTTTGTTTTACCGTCCTTGCCCCGGTACTTTGGTTTGAATACCCTCATGGTGCTGCCCTTTCAAAAAGGTGGCCGGGGGTGTATGAAGCCCAAAGTAGAAAAGGCTTTGTCGGCCTTACGGTTCGACAGTCCCCGGCCGTCCTTGTTCTGTTGAGTGAATATCGAAATGTTCTACTTCTATTTCCATACGCTTACTATTATCCAAGAAACCACGGGCAAGTCAAGGGAAAAATTGCTCGGCGCGAAAAAATATGAGTATGTTGAATATAGTATCCGCGCCCCGCGTCCGGGGGGTGCCCTTCTTGTGAGAAAGGAGTCTCTTTTTCGGATGTTTTTCGGTGTTCTCAATAGCATTGACAGACTCAGTCTCTCTTTGCCTTCGTTGCCACGTCTTCAGCGGTTTCAGCGGTTTCAGGAAGTCCTTGAAACAGATGCCCTTCGTAGGTAAGCTGCTCTTGCAACAGGTTGCGTAAGTAAAGGACTTGCGTTACCTGCTCCTGCGTTGTGAATGCGTCACGGATTGCCAGCTTGTCATTTCCTGCCCAGCCACCGACAACCTTAATGAATTTCTCGGCGGACAGAATGTTAACCGCGCCATTCCATGTGGACGCCAGCGCCGCAGCTTCGGACAAAGTCTTCATTAAGCGCGCAATGTACTGTTGCCGCATTTGCACGATTTTATTGTTAAAAGCATCTGAAAGTTCTTGACGAGCAGCAACATATCTTTGTCGGGCGACCCCTTCAAGATTACCGGTTTCCAAGCGACGAGAAATGTCTTTCAGTTCGGCGATTCGTCGTGCAAGATTTTTGAGTTTTGTGGACTCGCGGCTGATTTCCGTTTGGCTCGCGCCGCTTAGAATTTTCTCATTTAACACCTTGTCCGTTGCGGCGTGTTCCTTTGTGAGTTTTTCAATCTGATCTTCATATTCTCTTGTCCGTGCCGCCAATTGTTGTCGGGCCGCTTCCGCTTGATCCACAGCATCGAGTTCTTTTTTGATATGCTTTAAGACTTTGTTTTCCAGGTCTTTTCTGATGTCCTGATACAGTTTGTTTTCTGTCAAGTTCATCTTAATTTCCTTCCGTTTCGCTATAGGACACCGGCCAAACACCTTCATTGCCTTCGTCGTTCTCATCGTCATTGTCATCGTCACTGTCATTATCGTAGTCACTGTCGTACGCGCCGCTGTTGTCGTCTGTATCACCCGTTTCGTTGTAATCCGTCGGCCAGTCGCCCCCATTCTTCACGGATTCGTGATCGTCAAGCTCATCATAGTCCGTCGGCCATTTCTTTTTCTCGGCTTGCTCTCGATCAAACTCCTCTGCGTTGGCTTCGGCGTACTCCTGCTCTGCTTCCGTAATGATGTTGACTGCGTTAAATAGCTTCTCTGTGTAAACTTCTTCATTCATTTTCTGTTCCTTTCTTGTATTACCATCCCGTATTTAATTCATTTACATCCAATGGATCATAGTCGAAAATATCATCGTCATCGAACATGCCTTCATCCTCACTAAGAACAGATGCGGTATATTCCTGTGAGGCATAATAAGCGGCTCGGGCCGTTGCATCGGCGGAGTCACCATGTCCGTCGATGTTTCTCTCATGCCCGATTGATAAAGTATTTGATTTGCCGTACCAGGCTTGAGTCTCAAGCAAACCCCTGTATAAATCGGGCCGGTCCTGCAACATAAGACGGCCCATCAATACAAGCGTTTTTAGATTCGCATATACGACGGGGAGCCGTTCGGATACCTCAGCCTCCAAGCCTTTTTTGTGCAGGGCGTCTGTCACCCATCCTTTTGCATAGGCGTCGATATAGACCTTAGTAATATGGTATTGTGAACACAGTCGCTTGATTTCTTCGAGCGCAACATCACTTTCCCGCGCGTTCCAAACTTTAAGAACGTCTTGCTCGATCTTATCCGCAATGCGTGTATCACGATGACAGATCGAAAAGGCAAAACGGTCGTTTCCGGTGAGGCCGGATTGATCGATCGCGCCGACATATGTATTTCCGGCGACGTAAGGCAATTCTTCAGCGAAGACGAAACATTCTTTCAATCGATCCGCGCATGAGGCAAAAAACCCGGCGACGGTTTCGGCGAATTCAGCGCCGAATTCGCGAGCTGCGTTATCAGGGTCGCGCCGGTACTCACTGTCAATGAATTCTTGCGGGATAACCGGATTGACAACGCGCGTAGAGGCTTGGACAGTAAGACGGCCCGGCACCTGAAACCCTTGATCGAACTCCGTCCAGAAGATTCCCTGCTTTCCGGCAACGGTCGAGATTTTGAAGCATTTGGCTCCCGGATATTGAGCTTGACGAGGACGGAGTGCGGAGTAGATAAGTTCATCGTTTTTCGGCCCTTCCATTCGATAGTGTGCTATCTCATCAAATATAAGAAGGAAGATGGGAAGACCTCTTGCCGCCGTACTCGAACATGGATACGACGCAATTGTTATGCCGTTCGTCAATTCGAGTGACCCCTTCCAACAATCTTTAATTAGATATGCGGCTTTACTACCTTCGAGCATCCGGGAGCAGTTTGCCTGTATTACCTCTTCGGCCTGTTGTTGGCGACACGCCGTAATTACAGCATACGCTGTTTCCCCTTTTTGGACGTATTTCCGCCAGATATGTCCCCGGCAGATCGACTCGTAGAGGGCAATGATTGAAACGAGCGTCGATTTGCCCCCACGGGCACCAACCGCGTATAGCCCTTCGGTTTTTTCGACGCCATCCTCAAACACGTCGTCATTCGTTGTCAGTTGCCGATACAGGGCCTTTTGATCTTCACTGAGGGGTAAACCATACTGCGCTCTCAAAAGCGTCTCCTGAGCCGGTCTCTCATCGAAGGAAATGCCCAAAATCTCCGTCGCGAATTTGATAATATCCATCTTCGCCAGAGCCTTCATATTACACTTAGACGTCGTTTTTCGTTTACCTCGATTTTGCTTTAGATTCGCCAAACTGTTAGCTCGTTTCTGGGGATTTTTTGATACATAGCTCTTCGGCGGGCGATACCACTTTGATACCGGTTTTCCCTTTGTCCTCATATCATCATGCTCCTATTATCGGTTTTCTTAACCAATGAAATTCCGTGTTTTGGGCTGAAATCGCCGGTCTTGCGCTTGACTTGGCGTTTCGGCCTGTCGAATCGGGTTTTCTGCCCGCTTGCGTTCTCTTTGATTTCTTCCCAAACTTCACGTCGGGGACATCCTGCGTCGGCCCATGCCCGAAGTTCGGAAACGATGTATCTTTTGCTCCTTGCAAGCGCAATCGGTTGCGGGCCGATCAGACCCATGTTCGCAAGTGAATACAAGTGGGACGGCGAAATACTGAGCATTTCTGCCGCTTGTTTCGCGTCGGCGAGTATCAAATCAACTTCAATCGGGATTTTATTCTTTTCAGTCACCGTCCGAGTACCCATTAAAAAAATTCATTTCCTTGCCCCATCAATTTGAGTGACATATCAAAAAAGGGAATTCGCAATCCAGCGCGAAATAGTAGCCACTGGCGACGCCGCCGGAGTTTTGCGAACCCCCGTTCTTTTTCGTGTTTGGAAAGCATTATGCCGCATTTTCTTGATATAACTCTCTGTTGATTGCTTCCGCCAAAAATGAGGCCCGCGACTAACCCAAACGACAACCGTGCCCTTATCTTTACAGATGATGACGTCGCGGGCCTCTGGCGAAAGGGATGAAAGTTAAGATTCATGGATTATTGGCCTTAGTCTTCAGTGACTTCAACCTTCGCCCTCAAGGCTTGTATCGCCATTGGAAATGGTAATTCCTGGCGAAAGTAAATGTTGAGTTCATCATAGTCGTCATACTTCGAGAGCATGTCGAGATTGCGATAACCCGTAAAGAGATCGTCGGAATCCCCGAAGTTTTGCGAATATTGTGTAAAGTCAATATAATACATCGTGCCGTCGTTGTAGCCGTACTCACACCCCTCATCGTCTTCGAGCATCCGGTAAAATGCCGCCCATACTTTCGAGAGGCGCTTCCGCATTCCCAGGCTCTCGGAGGTGTCGAACGGGAAGGTAATCAGTTTTGACGTGTAGCCTAACCCGGCGTGCGCGACCTCAACCGTTTGGGATAACGCGATATCGCCGCTATTGACGTCGCCGACTGTTACGGCTTCGTAGTAACTCGCATCCGCAAAGACATAAACGTCTTCCCCTTCCAAGTGATCCAGGCCCGTTAAGTCGTCTGTCGCAGTGCTGTCGTAAGACAGTCCCGAATCAACAAAGAACATATCGTTAGGGTCGCTCCCCCAGTCTTGGGGCTGGAACTGCTCGATATAAACGACATCGTTGCTATCGATCGTTCGGGCTACCGCCACCCAGACTTCGTCCTCCCCGTTGTCCCCCGGAATGATATTTACGCTTTCAAAATCTCCCTCCGTTGTTTGCGTAGACCACCCGACGACGGACTGCTCCCGTTGGAAGGTCAGCGTTGCTATATCGCCATCCGCTAATACGCACCAGAGGATCGGGTTTGGCCGCAACTGAAACGCCATGTCCTCGATGTCGTCGCTGATGATATGGGGCGCTAATAGCGTCAAGTCGGGCGAAATAAATTTGTCATACTGAAGATCGTAAGAGAACTCCCGGATGCGTCGCGCCCCCCTCTCCACGTAGAGGATGGTGTCACTGGCAAGTGCCGCTGGAATGGACTCCGATCCATGTGAACTTTGTTCGCGGTAATAAGGGCTGTCGGGCGTCACGGCTTTGCCGGCCTCTCCATATTTACCGATGCTTCCCAATGTTCCGACAACCAGTACATCCTGGGACAACATCCACTGGATCGGATTTTGGCCCGTCAGGTCAATGATAAAAGCATTGGCGTCCGCCGTTCCTTCTTCAAAGTCCAAATACGTATCAATCTCGACGCCGCCAAACCATAACGTTTGAGGATAACTGTCGGAGCCGCCGAAGACGATGCGCTGCTGATGAAAGGCAACGGTCTTCGGATAGCCTCTATAGTCACTCCATGCTCCTTCCGCCCAGCGTTCCGTGGCATCCGTCGATGCTAACGGCTCGATAACGGTTGCATCGACTTCGGTGGCGCTGGTGTAAGCGGTTATTTCAACAATACCCGCTTGCTCTTGCCCGCCCGGTGCATGGATAAGTTTCCATAAGGCTCCGACGTGGTCTTCGTCAAATAGATCGTCGGACGCCGTGAGGGTGATGTCGCCTTGAAGGCCGCTCGGCGTAATATTTGTCGCTTCGTCATCATCCTCCATGATTTCGATTTCATAGATACGGACAAGATTTGACGTGTTGTGAGCCGTAAGATAAAAACGGTAATACCGATAGGCCGTTGTATTGATGAACGTGAAAGACCGTATTTCGTTCACTTCCCAATTGGTTTGTTCATTTATCGTATCAAGCGTAGTCCAGTCCGAGTCGTTGTTTGATCCTTGAAATTCCCAACCTTTAGGCATATACTCTTCGTAGTCCGGCCCGGTCGCCAGTGTGTATTTTTCAATTGTTTTACTGTTACCGGCACCGAAATCATACTTAATCATCCAGAAGGGGACGGATATCGCGGACCCCCAGAGGCTTCCCGTGAGCCGGGAATTGTCGATGAGGTAGGATTTGGCCCCGAGGCCGGTACTCGCTACGGATAGCTTTGCATTATCCGTCGCTAAATCCGCCCCGTAAGTGGAGGACGGGTTTTCGGGATTGAACGGCCCTTTACTAAATTCAGCGTCACTAATCGACCAGTCGTCATGGTCGTTTCGGGTCAAAATCTGTACGGGGTCGTTTCCATCCACCAAATACATCGTATCTTCGGATTGAGCGTACTGCACATCCCAGACTTCATCGTCCTCGATATCCGTATCCAGTTCATAGGCGCTGGCCCCATCAAGAATTTGGCCGCCATCCCGGTAGAACCTCATGTAGTTGTCGCCCATCTCAATGATGTAAGCATCTTCCGAGGACGCCTCGAACTTAATCAGGCGGCAATCCGTTTCGTTTGCTTCGGCAATGTAATAGGAGCCGGGCCGACGAAACGCCAATCCCTGCGGGGCGATCAGCATGTTTTCTAAAGTCTCAACCCCCATGAAGCGCTTATCGAAGTCCAGGCGATACTTCATCATCGGCGACATTTCCCCGCCGCCGAAGGTCATAAGGGTCGCCGCCGATGCAGATGCCGCAAGAAATAGCACGGCACCACAGAGATATCGCTTCACGAATCCAACAATTGTTCTTTTCATTTTAACACCCTTTCATTTTGTTCTTTTGATAGTGAGATTTCATTTTGAAGGTTAAAATCGGAGATACATCGGACGTTTCCATGTTCCGTCCGGTTTACGTTTGTCGAAGACACGATACTCAATTTCATCGAGATAGTTGGGATGCGGCTTCATGTCGTACCTCATCTTGCTTGCAACGTGCGCGGCCACGAAAAGGGCATCCACATCAGCTCCCTGTTCGAGCATCCGGGCCGCTCGATACAACGCCTGATGGACGCCCCGTCGGTAACTATTCTCCGCCGTATTGATAGCTTGTGGCGTCGGCTCGGGATTGCTATTGTCGAGCGCTTCATAATGTGTTTTACTTCCATAAACCGAATTTCGTTTGACCCGTTTGGGCGGGGAAATGCCCCCGGTATTTAGTGACATTCCATCCTGATTAAACGATTTGTTTGGTGATTTTTCGCTGGATTTGGCCGTTGTTGCTTTCATCGTTTTTCTCCATTTTGTATTTATCTACTATTTAATTGATAATTAGAAAAGTGCCGTAAACTGCATCGAGAGGCCCTATACCTATTTAGTTAATAATGTAATATATTTATAATTGTAGTAGGTGACTCTCTCTTTCTATGTGTGTGTACGTATCCATATGTATGTACGCCTAAAAATAAATACATAAATAACTAAATACCCAACTCCTTACTCGTCGGTAACACAAACTTCGTTGATACTTTGATTATCCACAGGGCGTGCGGACGTCCCCGCTTATGGGTTTCGACGGAATGTTTCTCTATTAATCCAGCGTCAAATAATTTGTTCAGATGTTGTAGGACATTGTGATACTCGTAGGGAACATGCGTTTCAATTTCTTTTGTAGTCAAGCCCTCTTTGCTTTTCGCAAGCACACTGAATAAAGCCTCATCAACGTTGCTTGTAGGAATGAGTTCCCGTCCGTTCTTGGTTTTTAGGAAGACTTTGCGAGCGATATCGTAATCTTGTGGTGTCGCAAGAATTACACCGGCTTTAACACTCTCCCTTTGAAATTGATGCAGGGCGGCGCTGGCTTTAATATAGTCAAGGAATCGACCAAAAACCGTCCGCGCAATAAGGTTGTCAGTTATAAGTCGTTGAAGCCGGCCCGCATAGGGTACGCGAACTTCCACCGGCTTTAAGAGTGCAAGTGCCTTTCGGATGTTCTCGTCCGGTTGACTACTTTCCATTCCGTGACACGCTTTTCTCGCGGCCATGCCTATAATCCGTCGGGTTTGTTGCTTGGATTCATCACAGCGGATCAGGGTAAAGCGACGTAAATTGTCTTGACTTAAATTTGCTGTCGCGGACGTGAAAAATATAATAGGAGAACCTTTTATTGTGATATCCAGTGCCTTCCCTTTTACCACAATCGTTGACGTTCCGTTGCCGCCGGAAGCCAGCAATTTCATCACTTCATCATTTAGGACGCTGTTCGAGATGTCTTCGAGGTAAAGAATATGTCCGTTCCACGTTCGGACGGGCTTCATATACGTCAACGCCTTGGGACTTACACGACTTCGTTTTATGACTTGACCGCCCGGCAGAATCGACAGCGTTTGGCGCATGGTCCAATCTTTCCCCGCTCCGCTTTTTGAGTGGATTCCAAGATTACAACTGGTTGCGGCCCGGTTTTTGACAAGCCGTCCATGCGCGCAAACGTGAATCGTTTTAATGGTATTGGTTTCCCCGGCGACGTTTTTCTGAACCTCAGCGACGAGCCGATTGAGTAGATCGGGCGATTTCAATATTCGCTCGATTTGATGATTTATCCTTTTTCCTGGTTGTTGCATTCTCGTCATCACCTTTCGCTATCTACTACAAGTGTCGTACTATGCTTATAGTAGTTCAATGCTTCGCCGCAAATTCAGTCTGCTCATTTTCGGCAGGTTGGTAAGCCCGGCGTCGCAAAACCCAGCTTGCACGATTAATGTCCTCGAATGTCCATAGGTATGCACCCCCTGGTCCTTTGGCGGGGGGATCGACCCGATTTTGCCAAATAGCTTTTTGCAGCGTATCCGGCTTGATGCCCAAAAGTCCGGCAACTTCGCGTGTTCCGTAGAATTGTGTCATTTTGCAATTCCTTATAATTCAGTTTCCAAAGCAGATTCTTTACTGCCCATCTGTAGGTAATGAAAATATATTTCCGGTGTACGCGCAGGGTGTACGCGCGTAAGTGTCGGGCTTTAATTAATTTAGAGGAAATACGGGGGGCGTATTTGGGGGGTCAAGTACACACGGTGTGCGGTAAATAGGTATGTCTTACAGCTTTGGTTTGTTCATAAACTTGCGTTTTCGAGGATCGTTTGCGGCATTTGGAGTTCGACTGAGGATATCCTTAATCTGCTCCTCAAGTGTAAGGTACATCTGCGCAAGTGATTTCTTATCTTTCATATCAAGGCTTGCCTCAAGTTTCTTCCATTTTGCCTCGGGCTTTAAAGAAGTGCCATCTAAGTCATTTTGCCACTTAACAGAATAGAAGAAAGTTCCCTTGACCTTTTTAAGTAAATCTTCGAGGGACTTTGCGCATAGCCTTTCTATACGCTCATTGAAATCAGCGGCATCCGCTGGTGAAGTTGTCGTGCCTTCCACAGTCTCACCTAAAGTCGTCGGTCCGTCAGAATCTAATATATCCTCATCGAGACTGCAAACATCAGATTGTTTGTTCGCATATTTCTTATTTCTTGCCCATTCTTCGGTTTTTTTCTTCCAAGTTTCGAGATAGGGCGACCCCTTAATTGCGTTTTGGAGTGTCTTGGTGCCACACGTATTGAATTGAGCCTGTACAAGACGGAGCAACGCATTAAATCCCTGTGGAGAATTATTACAATTCTTTTTGATGTAATCTTCCGCCCATTCACGAATCCGTAGGTACTTAGGTTCATTGGTATTGTATGAGTCTTTGTCCCCGCTTGTATCGACTTTAGGCACATCTGCCTTATGGAGTTCCGCTTCCTCTTCTACAAGACGAGCTTTAAGTCGGAGTTTCTCGATCATCTTATGCACGTTGGCCGACAAATGAATGTAATTCTCCCCAGGGTTATCACTATTTTCAACATTACAAAAGCATTGCAATGAGCGATTGCATATCTCAGCGCGTAGTTCCTCCAAAGATTTTTCGCCGATGTCGTTGCAATAATTGTGCCGTTTCATCCACTCATAACAGTAGCCAAAGTTCTCAAAAACGGAATCGAGTGCCTTTGTGTTTAAGATGTTAGAATCCAGATTTCCTCTATATGCTTCCAGCCTGTCGGCTATTTGAGTCAATGTTCTGATAATCTTGTGAGTATTTTTAGTATGCGTCATTTTTCACCTGACTGCACTTTATCAATCTCTTTACGTCTCATCCATCTCGTATAGATCATACAATCTCTCTTCGGCCGGAGGTTTCTTCAACTTAACGTATTCACGACGTCGAGTTTTTCAAGAAAGACGGCTCTGTGTTATCGTTTCCGTTTTTAGGCACTTGGGTCGCCAGGAAAATTTAATACTGCCGCACTTCCCCACTCTTTTCTTGCCATATCATCATAGGCTTGTGCCGCCTCTTCTGGGGTTTTATAGCATTTTGAATATATCTTTTTCTTTTTACCTACAGCCAAAGCAGCCCTCCATCTTGATAGGGAGCCAACACGCACTTTCTTGACGCCGCGAAACCCTGTTTTATTATGTGTTGGGGCGTATCTTGTGCGAAATACGGTAGATGATGAAAACTTGACAAGCGGATTGGCTTTAATGTGCTCGATTTCGCTATTTATTTCACTTTGCGTGAAGTCAGGTGGTCGTCTTTTCAACTTTCGTCTCCTCCGTTATTAATCCGATGGATTCTGTTCGCCTTTTCCATCTCGGCTTCAAAGTGTTGGTTATTGGCTCGTCTCATTATCTCTCGTGCTTTTCGATAACCGATCGTCTTTTCTCTCAACAGTGCTTTTGCAAGTTCTTGGACCATAACCTTGTTAGGTGGCTGGTCTAAAACATCCCTGACCGATGATAACAAGAAATCAATATACTTTGCCCCCGTATGAGATGTACCATGTGCTCGAAAAGCAAAGTCAGTGGCCTTTTGTATATCAGATCCATCCCACTTCCAGTTGTCCCGTCCGATCCTGATTGCCTCAGCCACCACTCCACCAAGCAGAATTTTGATTTCTTTTTCTACCTTAGCTGGATTTGGCGACCACTCTATATCTTTCCAGTAATTTTCGGCCCACACTGGATCAATATGACCCAGACTTTCTTTCCTTGGGACAACAGTAACGTGTCTGAAGCGCTGCTTCAAAAGGAAGCACATAACCGCGTGCCCCGCTTCGTGATATGCTGTTAGCTCGATTGTCGGGATTCGTTTCTTGCATTTTGTCATGTTTGTTTCTTTCATTCCAGTCAAATGAAGCACAGGGGCCGGACGAATCCAGCCCCGTACTATTTGAATCAATTCAAGATTCGGCGTTAATCGCTCTGAGCGCGTCCAGCACCCCGACGAGCCATTTCTCATCCGATCCCGTCACTCCTGAATCGATGATGTCTGCAATGTTGCCAACTAAGGCGAGAGGCTTGTAGCAAATTTCGTATTGCAGTAGTTCTCGATAAAGCGCGACGGCCAACTTTGCACGGCCGTCCAAATTTCGGTAGAAGTCGAGGATTTTTGTTTGTTCCATCGGCTCCATCGGTTCGGCTGCCGGTTCTTCTACTAATGATCCGATTTGATTTGTCGCTGTATTGCTCATGGTAATCTCCCTTTCGTTTGGAATGAAAGTTAACCGAAATCAACTTTCATCATCAGCATTCTTTCAGGCGGAAGCGTTCATCACTTTTATTCCCTGAAAAACGCCTGTTAGCCCTCTTTCATCACCCTGGACTTCCTCCGAAGCCGTAAGACCAAACTGCTCATAGAACTGTAGGAGGTCGGGCGGTTTCGGTGGTTTGGGGTCGGCTTCCGTCAATGTCGCGACCTGGGGTTTTTCTACATTGCTCATAGTAATCTCCTTTATATAAGAGATAGATGCCCAGAGCTATGAACACATGTAGAAAAGATGCGCGGCCGCCCTCGCGGGTAGGCACACTCTGGGCGAGATTCGATAAAAACATGAATTGCTCTACATATGTTCATAGTACTATCATTATCGACGATGTACTGGAATAGGTCAAGTACTTTCTTGACAAACCGAAACCCTGAGCCGCCAAAACCTTGATAACATGCTTAAATCCGTGTATTTTCTACATAGATTCAGGTGAAAAAATTTTCAAAAAGGAGAGAACATGGATACGAAACTATGTAAACTTTGTAATAGAGAATGTAATGATTGTAGATCAAGTGGGGCTGGATGGACTTTCAATTGTGAACGATGCGGAAAATACATAATCACAGATGATGCATTTGACAGGGAGCCTGAATCTTTTGTGAAAGATAACCTTCACCTGATTTCGGCAGTGACAAGAAAAAGCAAGCTTATGTTGTTAGAGAAGTCGCTATTCACGAATCGGTCCGAATTTGAAGCGGAAATTCTCAGTAGGTGCCGTCTGGAGACACAACAGAAGATTAACTGTATTGTAGAATATATTGCCAAGAAAGTGCCTTATCCTGGAGAGGCAACTCACATTAATATAGACTGTGATTACCCTCTTTTCTATTGCAAAGGACGGACTGACTTAATGTCATACCTTTGGCATTTGCGCGATCGTGAGATTATTGAAATCAGATCGCCATCAGCAAAGAGTACTGCACATTCTACTTATTGCGTAGAGCTTACTGTGAACGGATACCAAGAGGTGGAGAAATTGACCAAGCCAAACACCGAATCCAAACAGGCTTTTGTTGCGATGTGGTTTGACGACCAGATGACACCTGCCTTTTCAGACGGGATACTACTGCTTGAAGAGGATACGGGATTTACGATGCTTCGTATCGACATGAAGGAATTCAACGACAAGATTTGTGACAGGATTCTTGCAGAGATACGGAAAAGTCGCTTCGTGATTGCTGATGTAACGGAACAAAGGCAGGGAGTGTACTTCGAGGCAGGTTTCGCTATGGGCCTGGGATTACCTGTTATCTGGACGTGTAGAGAGGATCAAATAGAACAATGCCACTTTGATACAAGGCAATACAATCATATCACTTGGAAAACTGAAAACGAGTTGCGAGAAAAATTGAAACATCGGATTCTGGCGACAATTGGAGAGGCACCTAAGACTTAGCTGAATACTTTCTTTATACCAAAGAACTGACTATGGACTAACCATGCGCATAGAAAAAGGCCGGTAAGGAATATCCCAACCGGCCTGTGATTTTACAATTCTTTAAAACGCCAAGTATAGCGCAAGTTCCTCAAATTTCGTCGTTTTTGGCTTTCAAATAGCGGTCTCATTGGTATGGATAACCGACGATCTCGTTGATCGTAAACGATCACGGGTGAAGGGTGAAGCTCGATGCGGGATGTTCCGGATTCGATGTTCTATGGAGTGCTGACCAGTTGATAGGTCCGGAGCAGTTCGG
>Ga0272441_10010378_pt1 | contig 14108 bp, 10 predicted proteins | sample SSMProp6N_FD_193582 | JGI IMG/M metagenome (GOLD analysis project Ga0272441, IMG submission 193582) | Marine sediment archaeal communities from Little Sippewissett salt marsh, Falmouth, MA, United States - SSM-Prop-6N | ecosystem: Environmental > Aquatic > Marine > Wetlands > Sediment ... | reverse complement strand
TTCTTCGTTTTGGCTCTCATAAGACGGTTCATTATTTCAAAGCACAGCCGACCTATCAACAGTTTTTTACAAATACGAAAATTTATGACTCATGTTTGGATAAACTTTATTTCGTATATAAAAGGAATTTTTACCGGGATACTTTCCGATATCCACCAAGTTCTAAGTCAGGATTAGGATATTATCGGATTGGTCAAAATCGGCCCATAAGGCCGTTATAACACGAAAAAATGTTTAATCTTGTGTAAAAATCGGATTTAGGATATAATATTTTTCAGCGGTTCCTGGCTAAAAATATGGCGAATAAGGCAAAAAAAACAGAACACATCGTGGATTTCACGTATCTTAACGATAGAAAACGTAATATAACTCTGAAGAAGGAATATTCGCGTCAAAAGCAGAATTCGCTTGCTGCCCGATTAAGTGCCGGCGACCCGAAAGCTGCCTCCGAGTTGGTTGATATGTATTATCAACAGATTTACCTGTATATGAGGAGGTTGGGGCATGATCGACAGATCAGTGAAGACCTGACTCAGGAGAGCTTTCTTAATGCATGGCGTTATATAAGTCAGTTAAGGGATGGTAAAGCACTTAACGGCTGGTTGTATCGTATTGCAAGCAATACATCGAAATTGTATTGGCGTAAGCACAGGGAAGTCTCTGGCATTGAAGATATTGAGGTCTCGGACCACAATAGTACATATGAAAAGGTAGGGCATAACGAAGAACTGGAATTTTTGAAGAATGCTGTTGCAAGGCTCCCGATGAAGCTGAGGCAAACGATTATCCTGCACTATATGCAACAATTAACGATTGCTGAAGCTGCCGAGGCGGAAGGAATTAGAGAAGGAACTTTTAAAAGCAGGCTCAACAGAGCGTTAAAGCTTTTAAGAAAGCAAGCTATCCGAAAGGGCTCGCTGTCATGAAAGAAGAAAAATTTAAAGAACTACTGAATGAGCTTGGCCGGCACACGACTGAAGAAGTCAGCCCGGATCTTTGTGAGGAAATAAAACAAAATATTCCGAGCAGACTGCCGCGGCATAAAATTAACTGGGACACAATCAGCATAATCATAGATTTGAGGATGAGCAAATCTATAGCAGCAGCGGTGATAATTATTTCAGTAATCTTAATGCTGAATTGGCTGGGAGGCCGAGACCCGGTCGGCAGAGATATATTTCAGGACGGCATGTTATTTTTGGAGTATTGGAGAGACGGTGCATTTGACATCGCGAGCAGCAAGTTAAAATACCAACATTTGCTTCGCCAGGGGCATGATGTTATATGGTACGGAGATAATGTCAACCAAAAGGATCCAAACGCAGTGCTGTTTCAATACAGACTCCCTGATGGTACGTACGAGGTCACATTTGTTGACGGGCATGCGAAGAAAGTAACGCCGGAAGAATTAGTTGTACTGCTGGCACGGATGGTAAACAAAATGAAATAATACATATCCGCACGTAACAAAATGTATTTCTTTAAACAAACACAGTTATATGATGAAATATTAAAAAAGCATGTAATTTCTGTATGTCTTTACTACTTGACAAGAAATTCACTGAAGATGAGAAAATCTTGCCGGTATTCGGTTTTTTATATCACTTTTAGCACATCTGAGCGGTTAATAAAGGTAGTGTAACTTCTTTGAGAAAAGTACGGGATCACCAATGTTTAGGAGCTATTGAAATGGATACGCGAAAGGCATTCACTTTAATCGAGCTTCTGGTCGTTATAGCTATTATTGCCCTGCTTATGGGGATATTGATGCCCGCTTTGAACAGGGTTAAACAACAGGCAAAGGCGGTTGCCTGCCAGTCAAGGCTGCGAGAATGGGGATTTATTTTTAAATTTTACACGGACGACTACGACGGTCACTTTAATCCGGGCTGGGACGTCGGCGAGACCACATTGTGGATGAATGCTTTTCGGCCATACTACAAAGATAACTGGGATTTGCTGTTATGCCCGACAGCGATAGTAACTGCGAGAGATGAATCTGATTTGGGTACGTTCAAGGCTGCCTGGCGTGATGTCGCTACTCCCGGGGGGGGCACATATCGCTATATATTCAGTTATAGCATAAATTCCTGGACGAACGATATGCGTAACGACCGTGATAGTACTCGTCCCGTAGAGTGGTTTTGGAAGACAATCAACAACATCAAAGGCGGGAATCAAGTGCCGCTATTCGGCGACTCCACGTGGCATGATGCCTGGCCCCAAGAAGATGATGAACCGGTTGCCCATCCGGATGATTTCGGTATAGGCAGCCCGGGCACAGTCGATGAAATGAACCATTTTTGTATCGACCGTCACAAAGGTACAATTAACATGCTTTTCGCGGATTTAACTACCAGACCTGTAGGCCTGAAGGGATTATGGACATTGAAGTGGCATCGTGAATTCAACACCGCGGGACCCTGGACAAAGGCCGGTGGTGTTCAATCCAATGCATGGCCGGCGTGGATGAGGGATTATAAAGATCACTAAACAGATAACACCACGTTAAGAAAACAAATCCTGCCATCACCATTTTTACAAATCAGATGCTTTGAGTATGAATCTGATTGATATGCACCTAATAGATAATTGCAATTACTTCTTCGATCTTTTTCACAAGATCAGTGACATCGGCAGAGTAAGATACGTAACCATCAAAACCCTTTTGCAACAAAGCCGTCGATTCGGAATTGCTCAACTGGTTCGCAAGAGCTATGATTTTGATGGTTTTCAAATCGTCGTTAGAGCGGATGAATTTGCAGATACCGTTAGCATTGATATCTTTTGATAAAAGGCTTACCAGCAGAACATGCGGCGCGAATTTATGTACTATGGCGCCCGTGCTAAAATCGCTCTGGACGGTCTGGACTTCGTAATCGGTCTTGCTGCGCAAAGCCTCAGCTAAAGCCGAAGAAGTCTTTTCGCAACTATCCGCAATAAGCACGCGGATACTGCCGACTGCAAGCTCAGCCGTGGGCATGTTATGCACTTTCATAAAGCGAACCAGCTCGCTAACGGGTATACGCCGGTCTTTGCTGCCTGGTATGCGATAGCCTTTGAGTTCGCCGTTATCAAACCACTTTGAAACTGTTCGAGGAGCTACATGGCAAATCTTGGCCACGTCACCTGTCGTCAGTACGTTTTTCCCTTTTGCCATTTCTTGATTCCCAGCAATATATATTAAATCCGTAATTTTAATCGGCTCTAAACCAGCGATTATTTAACACACAAACGCAATTCTCTAATTAGCAGCTAATAATCAATTGTATAAGCGATAGGACGTCCCATAAGTGGCCAGTTAAATACATCAAAGATAAATATACATACAATTCGCCAATAACCAATTACCGCTTGATTTGTGTGCTATAGCCTGTAAAATTTAATGAGTTGTTTTATGCTCCTGGCACTTTTTAATTGAGGAGACTTTGTTATGCGCATACATTTGTCCCGGCCGGACATCACCACCAAAGAAATCGAAGCGGTAAGTGTAGTACTTGGTACCCCCAATCTCTCGTTCGGACCGAAAGTACAGGAATTCGAGCAGACTTTCGCTGATTACATCGGCACAAAGCGGGCCATTGCCGTCAACAGCGGAACAAGCGGCTTATTTTTATGCGTTTCGGCACTGGGGATTAAGCCGGGCGATGAAATCATTACCACTCCATTCACTTTCATTGCTTCCGCGACACCTGTTATGATGGCCGGTGCAAAGCCGGTCTTCGTTGATATCGATCCGAAGAGTCTGAATATCGATCACACTAAAATCGAAACCTGTATTACTGATAAGACAAAAGCCATCTTGCCCGTGGAAGTATTCGGTAATCCCGTCGGTTTCGATAAGATATGCGAAATCGCCCGAAAACATAATCTCGCAGTAATTGAAGACAGTTGCGAAGCACTGGGTTCGACTTTACACGGAAAAAAGGCTGGTACGTTCGGCACAATGAGTGTATTCGGCTTTTATCCTAATAAACAGATAACCACAGGCGAAGGCGGAATGATTTTAACCGATGATGATAATCTGGCGGATATATGCGTATCGCTTCGCAATCAGGGAAGAAGCAAAACCGGTAGCTGGCTGGGGCACGACCGACTTGGTTATAATTTCCGACTCAGTGATATAAACTGCGCTCTTGGTATTGTGCAGCTTTCGAGAATCGATGAAATTAAGGCCAAACGCAAACAAGTTGCCCGCTGGTATCAGGAAATGTTAGCCGACGATGAGAGATTGATAGTGCCCGCCGATATGGATGGCTGTGATATAAGCTGGTTTGTGTACGTTGTCCGCCTCGCAGACAACTATAATTTAGAACATCGAGACCGGATTTTACAGCAAATGGAAAAACAAAACATTCAGGTCAGCAATTATTTTCCTCCTGTTCATCTTCAGCCTTTTATGGTCGAGAAATTTGGCTATAAGCCGGGCGATTTTCCTATGACCGAATCCGTAAGCAAAAGCACTATCGCCCTGCCGTTCTATAATAACCTGACTAAAGACCAAATCGCAGTCGTCTGCAGGACATTGAAACAGATTCTGGGAGAATAAAGCAAACGTTTTTTCAGATTTGCGGTTGGCATTTGAGGTTTTGTATATTACATATTTAGTAGAAGCGAATATTAAAGACCGGCTGGGGGGGTGGCCGGAAAGCCAAACAAAAATTATTCCTTTTATGAAGGGGGGAGTTTCGTGAGGGGATGGAGAATCAAATTCATTTTTTTGCTGATAGTCTATTTCGCCGGCTTTGCAACCGCAGTTTATATATTAGCACCTGCACCTGATGACGAAGCCCGGATTTCGCAAAAATCAAGCCGGAAGAATTCGACGCACGTGAAATTAGATTCGGACGAGTTCGTAAAATCTTTTAATTCAGGGATGCACAAGTGCGTTGATTTCAGCAAAGAAGCTGCCTGTCGCACAGCAAAATTTATAAAAGAGAAGATCGAAGAAAGACAACTCCAAAAAGACAGCTAAACCGAAGCGTTACTCAATTCTAACCTGTCTATTAAGGTGATATTTCGGCTGCGAACGTTTTAAATTTAAATTCGTGAGTATACGCTTTCGAGTCTCACTCAAACACTGTTTGTTTTTTCGAGCTGGTTGTTGAACATGCGTAGTTGTACATTCAAAGCGCCAAGCACCCAGTCTATATAATGCAGCGTATGAGTGGGCCGGTGGTGCCCCTCGTTCATCAAGCCATTCTGAACGGCCTTTACAAATCTGCTTATAGTTTGCTGACTGATTGTCGTCGGCTCGGCAGACCATTGCTTCAATTCCTCATATTGCTGTTGCAATTTTCTATTGCCAGCTAATTGTTCGGCAGTCAAATAATCAGCAGGATTATAAGCCAACTGCAAACCCTTTAGGCACAGTATTAAAGGCTCATAGTTGGCCCTTCTTTCCAGGCGGATAAATTTATACTGCTGGATATACGTAATAGCCTGGGCAGGTGGCTTGTTTGCTATATCATCTCCACCAAGGTACCATTTGCGTTTGCTGGTTCGTGCAAACACAAGCTCTTCACCAAACGCAATTTCAGGATATTGCGTTATCTCGTCACGCACCACTCTTGAAACCAATAGTCTACCGGTGCTTTTAAGTTCCGGTCCGCCGCCGAGTACAAGCAGGCACTTGACAAAGCCCAACGGGAGAATTGTTTGACTGTTAATCTGCCTTTTTCTTAGCTGGAAGGAAAGGTGCAGGCTATGCGGACGAACTTCATAAAAATTCACAATTTCCTGTATCAATTGGTTAAGCAGCCATGGATCCGCCGTCGCCGGTCGTGACAATTCGCCGGCAATATTCAATCTTCCCGGTGCAAGCTCCAGAAATCCGGACCTGCGTGAGCTGTCGGTTGAACCGCTATGGTCATCAATATACCCACCGAGCTTCCAGGATAAAACGTCCAAGTGAAAATCATAGAAATACTTGAAACCGTCATACACAGGGTCATAAGCATTCTGATTGCTTCTCTGCGGCTCGACGGCTGCAGCACCAAGATTACTTAATTCGATTTCAGCCCCAAGCGGCACAAGTCCGGGCTGAAGATTCGAGCGAATTCGAGTCAGTTTCGCCAGAGCCACGCGAGCATCCAACATGCTTTTTGCCCCACGAACGGCATATTTGACGTAATCAATGAGGTCGTATTTATTAGAAGGCATTGTCTGAAGACATTTCTCGACTATTAAGCCGACAGCACTGTTGTTTTCATTCATTATCTGCAAAGCCACAAGTAAACTAACCGAACGATTATAGTACCGTTCCGAAATACGCATACGTTCGAGCTCAAAACGATATTCTGAATGGATCTGCTCCTCCAGTTGATTGAGCAGCACCTGTTTAACCACTAAAGCCAAATAGTTCTTAATGAAAGGCTTGGTCTGCGGATCGTCGCACAAATGCCTGATGCTCGGGCGGGGACGATCGAGCTCATGCTCAAGATAGTAATCACTAACGGCATCAGTACCATAATGACTCATTACCAGGTCCCGCTCGGTTGTTGCGAGCAGCTCCCGGTCGGCTCGGCGTTCCGATTCGGCATCCACAGTTCTTTCACCGGGACGTGTGTGCCTTTTGATAAATCTCTCTATGCGTTTTCTAAGCCAGAGCTCGTGTATCAGATTGACATGGAATCTGTCGCCGAAGTGTTTCTGCATCGAGTCGTGTGTTACCAGATATGCCTGGGCCTCGACCAGGCCTTTGGCTGTATTGACTCGTACTGTTTCCCGCTCGTAACGCTTTCCTTCGTATTTATCGATTTCGGTCATTGCCCAGTCAGGAACATCATGGATTACTAAACCTTCGATCCTCGAAGAGCGGGCTGCAATGGCGTAAAAATAAACGTTGTCCGGACTGACTCTTCTGTAATGTGGAAGTAATGCAGGCTCGGCAAAAAGCGTTTTATCGTCGGCCTTTGATGCTTTTCTTGTAAAACTCAAACCGCTAACCGACTGGAAGATTCTGCTGTCTCGCAGAGAGCCATAGATAAACAGGTTGACTTTTCCCTCATTCATATACGATGCACAGCATTTCGCGTGCTATACTTAATTTCAATAGCTAATTTCCACTCCGGATTTTACTTCGCAATTCGAAAAGCTCTTTGAATGCACGGCATATCACACGTAAATTCGCACCGGTTTGTACACCAGCCGCCCGAGGATAATGATGCACACCCTTTTGAGTTGTGCGATAACCTTTGCGTACGGCCCAAGCAAGAATCTCGGTGTCAATAAGAGCACCTGTACTCGATAATCTTATGTTATCAAAAATCTCCCTTTTATACAGTTTGAATGCGCAATCGATGTCACGAATTTTCATTCCGAAAAGCAAGCAAACCAATTTGGTCCAGCACCAGCCGTTGATTTTACGAACCAGATTGTCCTGTCGATTTAAACGATAGCAACTTACTATATCGAAATTTTCCATTAATGGCAGCAGCGAGGGCATTTCCCCTATATCGAATTGGCCGTCACCGTCGGTATAAAACACTAACTTTTTCGTAGACGTCTTAAAGCCGGATTGTAACGCAGCTCCGTAGCCGAGATTTTGCTGATGATGTACCACTTTGATTCTGTTGTCACGGTCGGCAATCTCATCGGCGATCTCTCCGGTTCTGTCGGTACTACCATCGTTCACGATGATCAACTCAAAATCAGATTCGAGTTTCTTCAGAACTGAAAGTGCCCTCTCAACGGTTCGACCTACATTTTCCTGCTCATTGTAACAGGGAAAGAAAACGCTAATTGAAACCATTACCAACTCGTGCCATTAGACAACCTGTATATTTCTTTTAAATATTCGCCCGCCTTATCAGTATAAGATTTTACAAGCCTGGTGTCTCCCTGCTGTCGGGCGACGTCACTTAAATTCAAACATGCCAGCCGTACTGCTTCGACTCTGCGAATATGCCCATGTTCTTTGGCCCAGGCAGCCCCATTCTCCTGGAATTTATTGTAATAATCTTCACAAAATTTATTAACAAGAGCTTCCAGCTCGGTGAAATTTCTGCCATAGGTTATTATTTCAAGCATTGCAATCTGCGAGGGTTTCTCATAGAAGGCCTCGAAGGCAAAATCAAGTCCCTTCTTCTTTTCCTCTATCCCCGGTCGGAATAAAAGCCAGCTATGGGTCTTAATAAGATTTCTGTGGTAATCGTCAGGATAAACAGTACTGCCGTTAAATATGCCCTCAAAAAGTTTCCTGCCCTGAGGTGTTCTTATATCGACATACAGCTTCTGCCTGTTGTTAAAAAAGACAATCCGCCAATTCGGATTACGGTCAAACGCTCTCATGCTGTAATATGAAGTTCCTTTAGCAGGATCGTTATATACCGAAGCGGGCATAAGGACCACCCAGACATTGCGTTTCGCAAGCTCCTGGCCCATTGACAGACCAATTTTTGCATAATCATCGGCAGTCAACACATTCCCCAGCTTCCGCCTTGTCATCGAGGCTCTCATCTGGGCTTTTGCCATTGTATCGTACCCAATCGAACCGGGTAAGCCGCCGAACATAATATTCGTCCATTCCTCGAAAGCTTTGCGGTTGTAGGCTGCCTGTGCCCTGCCGTCCATGAATAACTGCAGAGGTGTTTTGCCGGTTTTAGGATCAGGCTCCTGTCCCCAGGCGATGAAGCCGCCTTCGGTCCAGTAGTTTAGCATTTTACCTTTAAGCTTATTATCTTTTATGTACTTCAGAGCATAAAAAGGCTTGGCGTCCGAGGCGGTCATGCGCATGAAAACAGAATTAAATTTCGGATCTCTTGGCCAGGGATCGAGATAGACATGCTTGAACTTCAGTCCCCACCATGTACCGAAAAATAATGTCGCTAAAATGCCGGCGAATATAAAAAACGTCTGCAGGCTATTGGACATTCGCGGGACGGTCAGGCTGTTATTTCTTCGCAGGTTAAACATTGCAGAAACCGAACGAATCAACTGGTCGATAAACATCGCTATAATCGGACAGGCAACAATACCCGCTATCGGTATAAACCTGCGCGAGCGAATGGCCATGTAAATAGTCATAGCTGCAATAGCTACTATCGACAAATCAATCTTCGGCAATTCATATTCACCGGAATCCTTCACTTGTCGCCTGGAAAGCCCTTTGGCGGCACGAGATGTCAACATAAAAACTACGATCCAGATAATAAGTACCAGCCACGCAAGAATATACATTACCAAAAAAGGCGTTCCGGTACCGACTGGATTACTCCAGTCAAAGGCGGGATGCCACTCGCGAATGTCACGCCACCTTTCGGCATGTTTGCTGAGACTGATAACGAATGTATGAGTCAGGTTCGTCAAATGGAAAGGATTGAAAATAACCATTGCCACAAAGGCAACCAAACCGGCAGCCACCGTATGACAAAGACCTTTGACATTCAGATTCAGGATAATCTTGTCTTTGAATTTAATTATGATGAGCTTCAGGAATATCATGAAGAAGTAAATAGCAACGAACGCCAACTGCATACTGCTGATGTACTTTTTAAGCTCATTCCGCTGTTGAACTGTTATGTCTGTGGGAATTAGCGGGAAAAACCGGGCTAAGAGACAAAGGAAAAGAATCACTGAAATTATAATATGATAAGTATGTAACGCCCCCGCTGTAACTTGTTTGCGGATTGTAATCGTAATGCTGGCCGCGATAAAAATCAGCAACAGATAAAAGAGCCAATCGGAACTAATTTTTACTGCTGAAAGATTTTCGTGGTGAAGAAACTTATAAGTAAATAAATAAAGTGCCAGCCAGGCAAGGATACTGTAAACCGACAGGGTCCATTTTTTAGGCAATAACATCAGCACATGCCAGGCAACAAACGGAACGAGCATAATAAAAACATATACATATCCGCCATGAACATTACACCAAAAAACCGTCATCGGGACAATCAACCATATATACCACACGTTTCGATAAACCGTGAGTACGAGAAGAAGCAGAAAAACAGCAACCAGTACATTTGAAAAACCTGCGGGCCGAACATCAAGAAACGAACGTCCCGTAAACATTGCAAAGCACGCAAAAACCGCCATTAATGCAGGATTCACGCCTAACAAACGACCGGTATAGAAAACACAGACTACGGTTATTATGTAAATTGCAAATTTCCAATAGACCAGTGCGTTTGAAGGAAAGCTGACACCATCCGCATAGGATGATTTCGGAACTAACTTATAGAAGATAACATGAGTCAACCAGTTTTGGTTGATCCAGCCGGTTGGATGCCAGTATTTAACTGTTTCAAGGCCGACCTTGTCCGTTATCCACTGCGCCCACTTAGGCCAGGTTTTGACCTCTTCCTCAGTCGGTCCCGCTTTGTGTGAATTTGCGCTGAACGGTTCGACCGTGTCTACTCCGTGATTGACAAAATGTCTGCCGCAGGCCATCGCAACCCATGTATCACCGGCGGCAACCATGTGAGTGCAGGCATGAATAGTGAAAACAAGCATCGCCGTCCAGCCAATAATCATCGGCCAGCCGGACAAGGCGCTGCGATTGCTGATTATTATCGGTCGTTCAGGTGCCGACGAATCACTCACCCGCTGTTTGGATGAGTCAGTGCGTTTCCTTTTTACTGACTTAGCCATTTTTCGAGTCTGTCTAATCCTTTGGTAATCTGTTCAAGCGAACAGGCAAAACTCAAACGCACATTTTCGTCGCAACCGAACGGCAAACCCGGCACTACGGCAACGTTGGCCTGCTCCAGAAGTGCTTTTGCAAAGTCCATACTGCCGTTTATTTTCGCACTATTAATATTTCGGCCATAATGGCCGGAAACATCAGGAAAACAGTAAAAAGCACCCGTTGACTCAGGGCACTCCACTCCGTCGATGCTGTTGAGACGCTCGGCCATGTATTTACCGCGACGCTCGAATTCTTTTCTCATATTTTCAATAGCTTCATCTGCAGGCTCGCCCAAAGCTGCAATTGCTGCGTACTGGGCAAAGGTCGCCGGATTCGATGTCATGTGTGATTGAAGACGCCCCATTGCCTTTATGACCTCAAGCGGCCCTGCCGTATATCCGAGACGCCAGCCGGTCATTGAGAATGCCTTGCTAAAACCGTTCAATGTCAGAGTTCGATCGTAAGCATCTTTACTCAGCGCTGCGAAGCTCACAAACTTCGTATCGCCGTAAATCAGTTTTTCGTAAATCTCATCTGAAATAACCATCACATTTGTTCCTTCGAGCACTTTCGCGATGGCCTTGAGCTCATCAGGTGTATACGTAAAGCCGCCGGGATTGCTCGGCGAATTAATCAGCAGCATGGCGGTTTTGTCCGTGATAGCATCACGTAATTGTGCCGGAGTAATCTTATAATCGTTGCTCCTGTCGGTTTGAACAATCTTTGCTTTGGCACCGGCAAGTTTTATCGTCTCCGGATAGGTCACCCAGTAAGGCGTGGGCAAAATAACCTCATCACCCGGATCGAGCACCGCCTGCATTGCTTCGTAAACCGAATGTTTGCCACCGATGTTAACGATAACCTGCTCGGGAGTGTAATCGAGGCGGTTGTCCTTCTTTAGCTTATTGGCGATAGCTTTTCGCAACTCAATTATACCGGCTGCGGCTGTGTATTTAGTCTGACCGGCCTTTAATGCTTTGATAGCTGCATCTTTGATATAATCGGGCGTATCGAAATCCGGCTCCCCCGCGCCGAAACCAACCACGTCAACGCCCTGAGCTTTCAATTCTTTCGCTCGTGCGGTCACAGCGATAGTCACCGAAGCCGGCACTTCCTGGGCTCGTTTACTTACTTTCATTCTCTCTGTACCTTTCCTATTTGAGTATTGTTTCTATAAGAATCGCAATATTAAATACAAAATGAGAAAGCCGGTCAAGAAAATTGACGCACATTTGGTACTCTGCAATGAATTTACCTAAACCGGGCACGCAAAATCCTTGACTATAAGTCCGGCAAGTGGTAGAATTAAATAGTCTAAAAAAGGGAAAAGTACCGAATTTTACGGAGGGCAAAAAATGCTTGATTTGGTAAAGATTTTTAATCCGGCAGTTCAACGTAAACAAAACGGAAAACTATCAATCGTGTTTATCACTGTTTGCTTATTCACACAAGTAACAGTGGCTCGATATGGCGGCGGCGCGGGCGAGCCGGACGATCCATATCTAATCTACACCGCTGAGCAGATGAACACAATCGGAACAGAACCCAACGACTGGAACAAACACTTCAAGCTCATGGCCGACATCGACCTGGCCCAATATACCGGCACGCAGTTTAATATCATTGGGTACTTTATAAGCTACAGTGACAATAAGCCGTTTACGGGAGTTTTTGACGGCAACGGCCATAAAATCTCTAACTTCACCTATAATTCAACAGATAGAGTTTATGTCGGGCTTTTCGGATATGTTGGTGAGAATTGGGTATATCCCGTGATTAAAGATTTAGGATTGCTTGATCCTAATGTCGACGCAGGAACAGGATATAATGTAGGAAATAATGTTGGCGGGCTGGCTGGATATGCTAAAAACGCCACTATTACAGGTTGTTGGGTCGAGGGTGGAAGTGTATCCGGAGAGTATGAAGTGGGAGGACTTATCGGCATAGGTAACGATGTCACTATTTCTTCCTGTTATTCTGCCACTAATGTTCAGGGAGCTAATAGAGTTGGAGGCCTTTTTGGCTCGGCTTACGGGGTAACGTTCCAGCAGTGTCATTCGAATAGTACCGTGACCGGCCGGAACAGCGTAGGAGGTTTATTGGGAGGAGGTGGTAACCACATCGAATCGTGTCATTCCGCTGGAAATGTTGTTGGAGAAGACACAGTTGGGGGGCTGGTCGGCCATAACAGTGCGACCGTAACATCGTGTTATTCTACGACGACAGTCATTGGTTCAGATGAGCGCGCCGGCGGTCTTGTTGGTTCTAATACCGGCACTTTACAATCGTGCAGGGCTTCAGGTAATGTAGAGGGAAATAACCTTGTTGGTGGGCTTGCAGGTTCTAACACCGGAACGATAACTCACTGCTATGCGAACGGTTCCGTAAAAGGTAATAGAAAGGTAGCGGGTTTTGTCGCAAGCAATAGTATCCAGATCCGTTTCAGCTATTCGACAGGCAGCGTTGAAGGTAACGAATCAGTTGCTGGATTCGCGAACGGTGGCTCTGTTTATCTTTGTTACTGGGATATCGAGACCAGCGGAATCAGCGAAAGCGCTGCAGGGAAAGGCAAAACAACAGCTCAGATGCAAAGCGCATCTACATATCGCGGCTGGGGCTACGAAAGTAAGTGGATACTTGATGAGGGCAAAGACTATCCTCGTCTGTTATGGGAAGAGACTACAGGGGAGTTACTTTTTGACTCGCCTCGCAATTATGGTGGTGGTGTTGGTGAGCCGAATGATCCTTATAAAATTAGCACTGCTCAACAGTTAGCATCCGTTGCTTATTATCTTGAGGATTATGATAAGCATTTTGTTCTTACTAATGATATTGATTTCAGGGCGATAAACCAAAACGATATCGTACCAATCGGAACGCGGGATTTTCCATTTGTAGGTATGTTTGACGGTAATAATCACTTAATCACTAATTTTGCGTATCATGTTAATAAGCAGAAATATACAGGTGTTTTCGGGAGTATCGGCCAAAATGGTTATATTGAGAATATGCAGCTTGCAGATATATCGGTTACGGGCAACCAGTATGTCGGTAGTCTTGCGGGATACAATCACGGCACAATTCGACGTTGCTCCATTACCGGAACTGTTAATGGTGGCAATGAAGTTGGAGGGCTTGCGGGATACAATATTGGTACAATTCAACAATGTCATGTATCCGCAATTGTTGAAGGCAGAGACGAGGTCGGGGGATTAACAGGACAAAGTGGAGGCTCCATCATAGAATGTTCAACAAGCGGTCAGGTGGCTGGAGATCAGCAGGTTGGAGGGCTTGTTGGATACGATGGAAATGCAGATATCCTTGCCTGCTTCTCTACCAGCCGTGTTTCCGGAAGAGAGAATGTTGGCGGCTTAGCAGGGAAGAGTGATGCTTTAATTTTGCCCGCCAGTCATGCGGGTCCCCCGCCAGGCGATATACCATTACCGCCAATGACTCATATATCGTCGTGCTATTT
>Ga0272441_10010377_pt1 | contig 14111 bp, 10 predicted proteins | sample SSMProp6N_FD_193582 | JGI IMG/M metagenome (GOLD analysis project Ga0272441, IMG submission 193582) | Marine sediment archaeal communities from Little Sippewissett salt marsh, Falmouth, MA, United States - SSM-Prop-6N | ecosystem: Environmental > Aquatic > Marine > Wetlands > Sediment ... | reverse complement strand
ACGGAGATCACCCGCAGACCGCCTTCGCGATCGGCGACGTAGGCGATCTGCCCCGAGACGACCACGTCCTCCGCCGATCCCGGCGTATCGATCGAGCCGATCATCTCCGGTGTGGTTCTGTCCTCGATGGAGATGATGGTCAAGCCCTCGTAGCGATCGGCGAGGAAGGCGAGATCCCCGGCGATGAAGACAGCCTCCGCGGCGTCCCGGGGGCGGATGGAAGCGATCTGGACCGGATGCGCGGGATCTTCGAGGGAGAAGATGTAGAAGCCATGGAGGACAGCCGCCGCGTAGGCGTAGCCGTCCTCGATCACGAGATCCACGATGCGGCTGGGCAGCGGCTCGCTGCGCCCCAGCAGTCGCGGAGCGCTCGGATCGGAGACATCCAGCGTAACGAGTCGGGGTCCTTCCGACAGGCAGACGATATTCCCCTCCGCGGCGGCCGCCAGCGACGACCCGCCGAGATGCGAGACGTACTCCAACCTCGGCGACTGCGCCGTGGCAGTGAGAGCCGCAGAACACACCAGGGCCAGCGCCAACCCGATTCCACCGATCCCCCTCCGCCGCGCCATCCTTGCCATCGCGCCCTCCTCAGCTCCGAGGTTCCCTCATCGCAGCTCGATCATACACCCGCGCCGGCGCGCGGGGACATGACCCGATTCCCGCCACCGACCGAATCGGGATCGTGTCCCCGGAAGCCCCGAGGAGCTAATGCCGTGATCCCCCGAGCCCTCGCGCCACCAGCCCCTAATCACGGCATGCCCCCGATCTCCACCTCTATGCACCGTTACGCCACTGTATGTATACTGCAGCCATGCACGGTCAAAGGAGGGGATGGCAGTGGCATGTGTGTATCGTACGATAGCCCTAGCAGCGTTGCTGATGGCGGTGGGTTGGCTAGGCGGGTTCGCCGATTCGAGCGCGCCTCCAATGGCAGACGGCGCGGCTCAGATCAAAGCGAGTGCAGACATGCTGGTCCTTGTAAGGTTTGGCGGTGGCATGGAAACGATTTCCACATCGTGGGAAGAAGGCTTGATCCCGACGGGTTTCGAGGTGCCCTTGTCGGACGTTGTGCTCGACGACGCGGCGCGTGAGGCGCTCTTCGGCACGGAGAGCGAGCTCGCAGACCTAACGTACTTGGTGGATCCGTTACTTGCTGAGATGCTGCGAGAGGATCTGGCTCAGTGGTACACCGGTCAGGCTACGGCGAGAGCCATCTGGATATTCTTTGCCGTGTACGGGGTCGTCACCGTGCTTGATGGGCAACTGATCTTCGACGGCGTCGTGGTGATCGCAATCTCTGCAGACGGGCTCTGGTTGCTGCGTGTCTGGGATCTTGACCTCGAGCCGCTTCTTCTGGGAATTCTTTGTGAGGACTACGGGAACTGCTACTGGGACTGGTTCAAGTGCAAGAAGAGCACGACCGGCGCATGCGGGACCTACTGGAATGCATTGACAGGGTCGTACAAAGACATGGTATGCGAGTACCACCTATGCAAGGGAGGATGCGTCTGCTGCGCGCGTTAGGTCTGGCAGACGAGGCGAGCCACTTCCGAAGCGTTGCCCTGTAGCCGGGTGTTGGATCCCGGAGAGCCTTCCCGGATTCCCGCCCGTCTCATCAGAGCAAGGGGCCCTCGATCAACCGGTGCAGTAGCTGCCCGGCGACGCGCAGTGTGGTCCGGTCTCGATCCTTCGTGGGGTTGACCTCGACCAGCTCGACGAGGGCGAGCTTCTCCAGCTGGTGCGCCTGCTCCATGATGACCGCGCCCTCACGAGACGTCAGCCCTCCCAGCTCGGGATAGTCGACACCGGGAGCGAACATCGGGTCGAGGACGTCGATGTCGAACGTGAGGACCACGGCGTCCGTCCGCTGCGAAACCTGGGCGAACGCCTCGCGGCACACCTCGACGATGCCCAGCCGCTCCACATCGGACGCCGTGTAGGCGAGGATGTCCATCTCGTGGATCGCCTGCCTCTCCTCGGTGAGGACGTCGCGAAGTCCGATGAACGCTAGGTTCTCCGGGTCGACGCGTGCGGTCAGACCGGGAAGCGCCCGCAGTCCGCCCACGTCGTGGCCGAGAATGTGCGTCACCGGCATGGCGTTGAGCGTGTCCGTTCCGTGCGGACCGGGGGTCTCGAAGTCCGGATGGGCGTCGACCCACAGGAGCCCGACGGACGGCTCCTCCACGCCCCGTTTCCGTAGGCTCTCGGCCACGGCGCCGACGCTGACGATGGTGATCGAGTGATCTCCCCCGAGAACGATCGGAACCGCACCTGCGCTCAGGGATGCCTCGAGCCTCGCCAGGAGCGTGGGCGTATATGTCACCATCTCCGCGAGCCCCATGGGCCTGCGCTCCGTGTCGACCGGTCCCGGCGGCTCGACATCGCCGCGATCGACGATGTCGATGCCGAGCGACCGCAAGTGCTCCACCCTCCGCGTGAGACCGGCGGCGCGAATCGCCTCCGGCGCCTCCCCCGTCCCTTGGTGTTCCGAACCGAAGTCGAACGGAACTCCGACGATCTCCCACTTGCGTTCCTGCATGTCGCCGCCCTCCTCCACGGATCGCCATCATACAGGCTGCGCCAACGGTGGGCTGATCACTCCCAAGCCTGTTCACGGAGGGAGGTCACTACAGAGCGAGAGGTGGCAATCCTGCAATCCATAGCTGTAGTTCCCCGATTCCCGCGACATTGTCTGTTCGAATGCAGGACCTGACCTCGCGTTGTACGCTACCGCCTTCGTGGCCTCTCGCGGACCCTGCGGCACGAGTACGGAGTTGGGGTATGTGTCCCCCGAACTCTAACCCTCACTTCTTGGGTCAAGTGCGCGCCTCAATCGCTCTAGCCCTCTCCACTGAGCTTCTCCCCACTTGGCGGAGGACCCCATCACCAGTAGACTCGCCTGGGGGGCGCGGCAAGCTACTTCGCGGACACGCTCTGTAGAGGAGGTCGGTCGAGGGCGATGGATCTGACCGAGGCGCAGACACGTGCCGAGCGGATCGACAAGCAGCTACAGCTTGCGGGTTGGAATCTAGATGACCGCACGGAAGTCATCCAGGAACTCGAGATCAAGCTGAATCCTGCGGCCGGTCGCACAGCGGAGCCCTCAAGGCTCTCCGAGTACGCAGGGAAGCGATTCTCGGACTACGGCCTCCTCCTCCACGGTGCGCCAGCTGCCGTTGTTGAAGCGAAGCGGGCTTCGCGCGATGCGGAGCTGGGCAAAGAGCAAGCGCGGCAATACGCGGAGCAGCTTCGCGACAGCACCGGAGTCGAGCTCCCGTTCATCTTCTACACGAACGGTCATGACCACTTCTTCTGGGATTCGGAGCACTACCCTCCAGAGCGCATCGCGGGGTTCCCTACTCGGCTAGACCTGGAGTGGATGCGCCAACGAAATGAGCAGCGCGCTCCTCTCTCTGTCGAGCTGATCAACCGAGACATCGCCGGGCGCGACTACCAGATCCAGGCGGTTCGCACGATCTTGGAGGGCATCGAGAGTCACCGCCGCCGCTTCCTCATGGTCATGGCGACGGGCACTGGCAAGACGCGGACTGCCATCGCGCTTGTCGACGTGCTCCAGCGGGCGCGATGGGCCAAACGTGTGTTGTTCCTTGTCGACCGCATCGCACTTCGCGACCAAGCGCTCGATGCGTTCAAGGAGCACATCTCCTCTGAGCCCCGATGGCCGGAGACTGGGGACGTCGGCCTGCCGCCCAACCGGCGCATCTATGTGACGACCTACCCAACGATGCTTAACCTGATCGAGAAGGGCACGGAGGCAGCATCATACGTGTCGCCATTCTTCTTCGACCTCGTCATCGCTGATGAGAGCCACCGGAGCATCTACAACGTTTATCAGGCCGTGCTCAACTACCTCTCGGCAATCAAGCTTGGGCTCACCGCCACCCCGACCGAGCACGTTGACCATGACACGTTCGCACTGTTCGACTGCGATCCACGGGATCCGACGTTCGCGTACACGTTCGACGAAGCCACAAGTCATGTCCCGCCCTATCTGTGCAAGTACGGTGTCCTGAAGGTCCGCTCGAAGTTCCAGATCCAAGGGATCCACGGCGACAAGCTCCCGCCCGAAGCGCAGCGGACGCTGATTGCCGAGGGAAGGGATCCGGAAGACATCGATTTCGAAGGGACCGATCTTGAGCGCAAGGTCACGAATGCGGGCACGAATGGTCTCATTGTTCGCGAGTTCATGGAGGAGTCGATCAAGGATCCCTCCGGCACGCTCCCCGGGAAGACTATCGTCTTCGCGATCTCGATAGGGCATGCCCGGCGACTGCAGAGGCTGTTTGACGAGTTCTACCCGGAGCATCACGGAAGGCTTGCCCGGGTCCTGGTCTCGGAGGACTCGCGCGTCCACGGGAAGGGTGGACTCCTCGATCAGTTCAAGAGCAACGACATGCCGCGCGTGGCGATCTCTGTGGACATGCTCGATACCGGGGTGGATATCCGGGAAGTGGTCAACCTTGTCTTTGCCAAGCCAGTCTACTCCTACGTCAAGTTCTGGCAGATGATCGGGCGCGGCACGCGAGTGCTTCTCGACGATCATCGCCACAGGAAGCCTTGGTGCCCGGACAAGGATCGGTTCCTGATCATCGATTGCTGGGGCAACTTCGAGCACTTCGACATGCATCCCGAGGGGAAAGAGCCCTCCATCGTGGTTGCTGCCCCCGTGCGCCTATTCCGAGCAAGGATCGGTCAGCTTGAGGCAGCCCTGAGAGCTGGTGACAACGGTCTGGCCGCAATGATCAAGAACGACCTACGTTCGGATCTTGCGGAGCTCCCGGAGAGAAACATCATCGTCCAGCAAGCATCGGCGGACCTGTCGCGTGTGCGAGATGATGCATTCTGGGACCGACTGAGGACGCAGGATCTTGGCTTCCTTCGAGCGAGCATCGCGCCCGTATTGAGAACGAGGTCGAGTACGGCTCTCAAGACCTATCGTCTGCAGATCGATGTCGTCGAGTACTCGACCGCGCGCCTCTCGGGGGAGGGAGCGCGCGCCGATGCAATCGCTGAGAGCATCCGCGCGCAACTCGAAGAGCTGCCGATGACCGTCAACGTGGTGAACCGCGAGCGCGAGATCATCGGCGCGGGTTGCGACGAAGAGTGGTGGGTAAATCCCTCGGAAGCCGACCTGCGCGAGCTCTCGGCACGGCTTGCACCCCTCATGCAGTACCGCACCGTATTCAAGATGCCGATGGTGCACCTGAGCCTCGAGGACCTCCTGCACACCAAAGAGCGGATCGATGTTGGTGGCCAGTTGGGACGTATCACCATCGAGGCGTATCGGGAACGAGTGGAAAGCTTCATCCGCGATCTCGTCGACGCCCATCCCGTGCTGCAGAAAGTGCGAGACGGGCTCGCGCTGACCCGTGATGAGCTCCACGAGCTTGCCGAACTCCTGGAATCGAGCGATCTCCATGTCACCGAGGAGCGACTGAGGCAGATCTACGACAACCGATCGATCAATTTCCTGCGGCTCATTCGGCACGTTATCGGGCTGGAGCAAGTGCCTTCGTGGGGAGAGTCAGTAACTGAGAGATTCGATGCGTTCATCGCGGCGCATACGGATCTTAGCAGCCGCCAGATCCTCTTCCTCCGAACCTTGCGGACGTTCATCCTCCAGCAACGTCGCCTGGAGAAGCGCGACCTGGTTGACGAGCCCTTCACCCGCCTTCACCCCAGCGGCGTGCAAGGGCTGTTCACCGATGCGGAGATCGAAGAAATCCTGGCGCTGACTCGAGAGCTTGTGGAGGATGCTTAGCGCGGGATCCGTGGACTTGCCCGCATCCAGAAAAAGGGGTACTCTGCAGCCGAATAGGGGTACTTTAGAGGCTATTCTACCCCTTCTCGTTGAGAAGATACCCCCATTCAGGAGGCAGCCATGCACTCCTTGAGCTCAGCGTTCTTGGATGCGCTTCGCTTCTCAACCTCAGATCTAAAGGCAATCCGAGCACTTGCAGAGTACCGAGGGAAGCAAGCGCTGTTTGCCCGCCAAAGCCCCCAAGTCCTCGAAAGCCTTCGTCAAGTTGCCATGATTGAGTCCGGGGAATCCTCCAACAGACTCGAAGGGATCACCGCGCCACGGGAGCGTATTCAGGCGCTCGTTCAGCAGGACACTGCGCCGCTGAACCGCTCTGAACAAGAGATCCTCGGGTATAGGAACGCGCTCAATCGGATCCACGGGAATCACGCCGGACTTGACTTCTCCACCGGACTCGTTCGCGAGCTCCATGCGATCATGATGGAGTACACGGGAGAACCTGGAGGCAACTGGAAAACGCGCGACAATGTCATTATCGAGCGCTACACCGATGGATCGCGCCGAGTACGCTTCCGCCCGAGTCCTGCCGATGAGACGCCAGCAGCTATGCAGCATCTTGTAGATCGGTACCACGACGCCATCTATCGCGACGGCCGGGAGCCCTTGGTTCTTGCTCCGCTAGCCATTCTCGATTTCCTGTGCATTCATCCCTTTGAGGATGGCAATGGACGAACATCACGGCTGTTGACGCTCTTGCTGCTCTACAAGCAGGGATACGAAGTAGGACGATACATCAGTCTGGAGCGCATCTTCGAGCAGACGAAGCAGAGCTACTACGAAACCTTGGAACGCTGCTCACAAGGTTGGCACAAAGGCGAACATGATGCCTTCCCCTGGGTCAACTACTTCTGGGGCGTGCTACTGGCTGCCTACAAAGAGTACGAAGCACGTGTCGGCACATTGCGCAGCGGACGCGGCGCGAAAGGACATCAGGTACGTCAAGCTGTCGAACGCAAGCTCACACCCTTTCGCTCGTCCGACATCGATGCGGAGTGCCCTGGAGTCAGCCACGAGTGGGTTCGGCGTGTCCTTCGAGAAATGCGCGATGAGGGCCTGATCGAGTTCCGGGGAAAAGGTCCTGGAGCCCGTTGGCACAAGGTCCATAAACGCCGTGACGAAGAAGGCTCCGATGACAACTAGGAACGAGGAGACGACACCGTGTTGAGCTCAGTCATTCGCTCCAAGATTGACGCGCTGTGGGATCGGTTCTGGTCCGGCGGGATCGCCAATCCGCTGACGGCGATCGAGCAGATCAGCTACCTCCTCTTCATGCGGCGGCTCGACGCGATGGACCGCGAGGAAGAGCGCCGAGCCGAGTTCGCCGAGCGCGAACACACGTCCCTCTTCGATGGCACGTTCACCGGCCTCGACAACGTCGAGATCGACAAGAACGAGCTGCGATGGAGCCAGTTCCGCCACCTGCCCGCCGAGGAGATGCTCCGCGTCGTTCGCGACCGCGTCTTCCCGTTCATCAAGCAGTTGGGAAGCGAGGACGGCGAGCACCCATTCGCTCAGGCCATGCACGACGCCGTCTTCATCCTCCCCAAGGCCTCTCTGCTCGTCGAAGCGACCGGGATCCTCGACGAGATCTACGACGAGATCGAGCGCGAGCAGCGCGAGGGAGAGACGTTCCACGACACCCAGGGGGATCTCTACGAGTACTTGCTCTCCGAGATCGCATCTGCAGGCAAGAACGGCCAGTTCCGGACCCCGCGGCACATCATCCAGATGATGTGCGTCCTCGTGGATCCGAGATTGGGCGATCGCATCGTTGATCCTGCCTGCGGAACGGGTGGCTTCCTCCTCGGCGCCTACCAGCACATCGTCACTGCGCATACGAGCGAGGAGCACAGGTGGACCGATGAGAACGGACTTCGAAGAGGCAACCTGGGCGACAAGCTCACCAACGCCGATCTCTGGCGGAAGCTGCGTGAGAACTCCCTCTTCGGCTACGACTTCGACACGACGATGGTCCGCATCGGCGCGATGAATCTGCTACTGCATGGGCTCGACCGTCCGAACCTCGGCTATGCCGACACGCTCTCCAAGCGCTACACGCAGAAGGAGGAATACACCGTCGCGCTGGCGAATCCGCCGTTCAAGGGGAGCATCGACAAGGGCGACATCCACGAGGAGCTCGCCCTCAAGACGACCAAGACCGAGCTCCTGTTCGTCAACCGAATCATGAATCTCCTGGACATCGGTGGCCGCGCCGGCGTCATCGTTCCCGACGGCGTCCTGTTCGGATCGAGCAACGCCCACAAGGCGCTTCGGAAGATGCTCCTCGAGGAGTGCGAGTTGCAGGCCGTTGTCTCGATGCCCTCCGGCGTCTTCAAGCCGTACGCCGGTGTCAGCACCGCCGTCCTCGTCTTCGTCAAGGGGGGCAAGACCGAGCGGGTCTGGTTCTACGACATGGAGGCCGACGGTCGCTCGCTCGACGACAAGCGAGAGAAGATCGAAGCGAACGACATCCCCGACATCGTCGCGAAGTGGAAGGCGTGGGAACACGGGAAGGATGCCGCTCTCCCCGACTTCGAGGACCGCAAGGCCAAGGCATTCTACGTGCCCGTCGACGAGATCGTCGAGAACGGCTACGACCTCTCGATCAACCGCTACAAGGAGATCGAGTACGAAGAGGTCGAGTACGACCCGCCGAAGGACATCCTCCAACAGCTCCGCGATCTGGAAGACGAGATCCGCAAGGACCTCGACGAGCTGGAAGGGATGTTGGGATGAGTGCTCAGCGCACGCAACTTGGGGAGATCATCGAGCCCGCGAGAGCTGAGCGAGCTGGCGATCGCGATCTCCCTGTCCTCTCGATGACCATGCATGGAGGTCTTGTCGATCAGGCCGACAAGTTCAAGAAACGAGTGGCCAGCCGGGATACCGCTGAGTACAAGGTCGTCAACAGACACCAGCTTGTTGTTGGCTTCCCAATCGACGAAGGCGTTCTTTCGTTTCAGCAGATGTACGATGCCGCGATTGTCAGCCCGGCCTACGGGATTTGGGACCTCAAGCAGCCCGACCGAGCCGATCGAGATTACTTGGAGCGCTACCTGCGCTCCCCGCGTGCTCTTGCCTACTACGCCGCGAAGCTCCGGAGTACGACTGCCCGAAGAAGAACGCTCCCGAGAGAGACATTCCTGGCGATGCCAGTCCCTCTCCCTCCCCTCCCCGAACAGCGTCGGATTGCCACCATCCTCGACAAAGCCGACGCCGTCAGCCGCAAGCGCCAGCAGACCCTCGACCTCGCCGACCAGTTCCTCCGCTCCGCCTTCCTCGACCTCTTCGGCGACCCCATCACCAACCCCAAACACTGGCCGGTCAAGAAGCTGGGGGATTGCTTCGCAGAGAAGCCTCGGATTGGAACGATCGCGAAGGCAGCGGATGATGGCGAATGCAGAGTTGTACGCGTAGGTGACCTTGGCCAGATGTGGCTGCCGGAACTCCTCCAGATCCGAGTGACTCTCCCTCCGAAGGACATCGAACGATTCCGAATCGAGCCTGGCGACTTACTGCTTGCCAGAGCGATCGGTAGCGAAGACCACCTCGGAAAAGCGTCGATCGTCCCGAAGCGTGGCTTGAAGGCAACTGAGGTCTTCGATTCGCATGTGATGCGACTCCGGTTTGCTGAGTCGGCAATCAAGCCAACGTTCTTCTGGCAGTGGCTGAAGTCTCGGGGCGGCCGCGCTCTCTTCATGAGGAACGCAGGGAGAACCGCAGTGCAATTCAACATCAACGCAACTCAGATCGCTCGCGTCTCGATTCCCGTGCCCCCGGTGGAACTGCAGGACCGACTTGCAGAGATCTCTTACGCTCTTACATCGACAACCGGTCATGCGAATCTCGCAGTTGATCACCTGACGGCGCTTCAGGGCTCCTTGACTCAGCGCGCCTTCCTAGGAGACCTGTGTCAGTCGAGAGAGGGAGGTGGAAGCTGTGAGCAGTAGCGATCCTGGCTCTCGGGAGCTGATGTACTTCCCTTGGCTGACGATCCCTTCCGCTGGCTGGTTGCGACATGCAGCCCTGTACTGGGATGGAATCCGTTTGCTCGGCGACGAAGGCGTTCGGAAAGAACTGGCAGAGATTCGCCCCGAGATGGAGCTTCTCCAGAGTGAAGGTCTGCTGACCTTCGTCTCCCTTGACGCTCTTGTGGAAGTCGAACGGGACGGAAGGTCGGAGGAGCGGAGTCGAGAGAGTCAAGAGGTCTTGGAGTCTCCACGAGGCAAGGCATTCCTCAGTAGCCCAGCAGCGGAGGTGGTGCGTGAGCGTATGGCCGCTGAGCTCACGCTCCAGAGATTGGCCCGTAGCCTCGCTCGAGCGAGGGAAGCTGGATCAGAGGTCGTGGATGGCATTGCCCCGGATCCGAAGCAGCTGGAGATCACCAGGAAGGTGCAGCAGCGCGCTGCGGAGCGGTTCGGTGTTCCCGTAGAGCAAGCTCGCCGGATCATGATCGCCCGAATGGTTGTTGGATCAGCGCTGTGCATCCGTGACTTCTGTGGGATGCAGAATGACCGACTCGAACCCGGCACAGACTACCTCCTGCCGGGCGAGCTGCTCTACTCTCCATTGCCATCAACGCACAGTCACCCAGCCATTGGTCTCTCTCTTGCGAACATCCTTCCACAGCCAGTTCCCGACGCTCCGATGGAGAGCGTGCTGAAGCTCAAGTCCAAGCATCGCCTGGAATACATCCGCTTCCGGAAGGCCATGCACGAGTTGAGTGCCGAGCTGTCGCGAGCGACATCCGAGAGCGAATTCGGGGATGTACTTGGTGCTTTCGGAGATGAGTTGTATGCAAAGCGGATCGAGCTGGAGAAGAAGATGCGACGGGGCGGCGTGGACACGACTCTGAGCATGGTGAAGGCTGTCATCAACTCTGCTCCCAGCGAGTTCATGATGGGCCTCGGCGTGGAGATCTGGGGAGAAGCTCTTTTTCTCGGAGTCAAGGCAGCCGCCTACGCTGCCCCCCCAGTGATTGCAGTCCTTAAGCAGTTCCGCGCAAGCTGGAAGGAGGGTCGAGAGACTGTGGAGGGATCGGAAGCAGGTTACCTCTTCCACGCCGAGAAGATGGGGCTGATCGGCGAGTGAGAAGGCTTGCGCTCATCGGTTGGGACCCTTGCGGGGAAGGCATTGGCTAGCTGCTCCATACCAGACCCCACTCCCGGGATGAGATCCACCGAGATCGCCCTCGTCTGCAGGTCGCCGAAGGCGGGCTCATCAGAGTCGTGGGTGACTCAGTGGAACTGACATCGAACTTCCTTGGTATTGGCATCGACCGGAAAAGACTGGGCGGGGTCTGCGCAGATGGCTCAAAGGCGTAGGAAGACGAACTAGTACAGAACGGACCACTCGGAGACGGGCTCACCGTCTCCCCAGAAGTTCACGTAGGGACCGGTGTAGCCGAGGATCTTCAATAAGACTCGTGACAGCAGCGCGATGCCCTTCACCCAGGCGTCCGCCTCCTTCCGGGTTATCGGCCCGTAATGGGCAGCCGAGTTTCGAGCGTTGACGAACTGGGTGATCCAAGTCGACTCGTACGAGTTGCCGGTCTTCGTGAGCCACCGATCAGCCAGAGAACGCATTTGCAGCTTGAACGGGCGGGGCACTGTATGATCAGTGGAAGCGGGGGAGGAGCTGGACGTACAGTAGCTAGTCGGGAGGCCTCAATCCGAATGATGACAGCCATGGTCCTGGTGGCGGTAGCTGTTGCGCTGTTTTCGATCTCCGGAGTAGGTGTCGACCGTGAGTACTCACGCGACTGGGACAGCCTCGAGTGGGCCGTCGACAGCTCAGGGCAGTACGTCGACGTTGGGATCGAGATCGTAGATGCTTTTGTGGAGGCGATTGGGTTCCAGCGGCCGACCGCGATCACTGCCTGGGAAGACCTGTGGAGGGGCTTCCCCCCGCTGCTATTCACTGAGGAGCAGAACCAGAAGCTCGAGGGCCGCTCCAAGTACGGGGCGATTGAGACTTGGCAAGAGGTCTTCGATCTAGGGGTCTTCACAGCCAAGGAGGCACGCAGGCTCAGGGCCTTTTTCGACCTTAGCGGACCCTGGCCGTGGAGTCGGGAGACGCAGTCATTGCAGCAACCTCCTGGCCCGGACTCGGAGACACAGTACAGATACGACTACCAAGGGACGCTTCTCGTGGACTGGGGGACACCCGTTAGGTATCGGAAGCGCCTCATCCAGGGAAGGGATCAGATCGAGTTCCTGTATGTGACCTTGCTCTCCAAACCCGCAGCAGATGCTCTGCTTGATCTCGCTGATCCCTACGTCAGCGATTGGCGGACCGTCTGGGGAATGACCTACACGTCTGATGCAGAGTGGGTTGCGGCCCAACATGAGGAACGTGATGCGGGACGAGACGCGCGCATCACGGAGGAGCAAGCTCTCTTCATGCGCGTGTTCTGGCGTCTGCATGGTCTGTGGTTCTGGGATGAGTCGCAGCGAGACCGCAGGCCGATCTATCCCGAGCCGAGGCCACTCCTGCCGAATCGGCAAGGCTCCGAGGCTGGGACTACTCACTCACCCGTGTCAGCCGATGAGGCCTGTGCATACATCAGGCTGGTCAACGTGGAGTTCAATGGGTGGTCAAGCGGCTGGGCGGTCTTTCGAGTGCGACTACACTGGGAGGGCTGCGGCTCTCACGGAGCGGAGAACGTCTCCTACCGCGTGTCGTTCGATGAGAGTTACAGTGAGTACTGGTGGCTGGTCTCCGATACCGTTGGAGATCTTGGACCGGGGGAGATGGGTAGCGCGTCATTCCTTCTCTACTGTCCTGCGAACGAGTGGGCGAGATTCTCAGCCTATCTGGTTTCGGATGGCACAGCTCTGAGCAGCTGCCATTCGGGCTGGTTTGTCCCCCCCCAGATCACAGGCGCGCTTGATTGCCAGTAGCGGCGACACTGCGACTGTTGTGCTCTGTACGCAGACAGATCTCCGTGTCGCAAGAAGCGATTGAGTGGGTTCGTTTGGAATCCCCAGGGGATGCTCTCAAGACCTAGTGTCAGGAGCAGGCGTGCGCGTAGATGCGTTCGACTCCACACCTGCAGGGACTCGAACCCCCAGCCCGCGGCTCCGAAGTGCAGCAACATACTGCGGCGGCACGCCTGGCCAACATCAACTGTAGGTGCGGGCGCATAGGCGTCGAAGACCTCTGCCGCCCGTTGAGCCATCCCAAGCATGAGCCCCCGCTTGCTGGGTAGCAGCAGTGCGACAAGTGATTCCGCGCGTGACAAGGTGGGGTCCGGCGCGCCCCTACTCTCCTGCGGCGTAATCCGTGCGGTCGTTAGCAGACCGCGGTTCTTCGGACTCCTCGGTAACACGCCCGAGGCTGCTGGCCAGTAGCAGGTGCCGCACAAGATCCGACGTAGCCCCAGCCCGATTCCGCGTCGGCGAGGAGTAGCACAAGACCCTGAAGTGCCCATCCCACCTGAGCATTGGATGCCTCCTTTGGTCAGTGCGCGAAGCGGGGCAGGCGCCTACGGGCTCCACTTCGCACTTGCGCCGAGCAGAAGCCCCAAAACCCCCGTTACCAATAGGAAAATCATTGCTTTGCGCACAATGATCATCGTGAGCCTCCTTTCCCCGCGACTTGCAGATCTCAGGGATTGAGCGCATTGTAGTGGATGGTAGCACGGCTTGTCAACTAGTTACTGCTTGGGGCCATCATAGCGCCTCAGAACGTTAGGCGCGAAGCAGGTGGCCACCCGTCCCCCAAGGACGGTCCGGATTATCGACTAGGATCAGGGGCGTTGAGCCTGCCGTCCAAACCACCGAAGGCTGGATCTTCGGATACGATGGATGGCATGATGTGAGCGATTGACAGATCCGGGTCGGCGGCGCAGCACCGGTAGTACGGCAGTGGTGTATCGAACCGGGATCGAGCAGGAGGGAAGTGCCGTGCCCATCTATGAGTTCAAAGGTGACGCGATCGAACCCCTGTCTGAGACCGCCTTCCGCGACATGGGACTGAAGGAGCGAGCAGACCTACAGCGCCTTCTGCGGCAGCAGATCGAGGTGGTCGCAGAGGACGTGCTCGTGATTGCCGAGGAGTTTGGCGAGTGGGAGGGCTCAAGTCGAAGGATCGATCTCCTTGGTGTGGATCGGGCGGCCGACCTCGTGGTCTTCGAGTTGAAGCGGACCGAGGACGGTGGCCACATGGATCTGCAGGCGATTCGCTACGCAGCGATGGTGTCAGTAATGACATTCGAGCGAGCGATTCAGGTCTACGATGACTACCTCCGCGGAACAGGCGGCGA
>Ga0272441_10010376_pt1 | contig 14111 bp, 9 predicted proteins | sample SSMProp6N_FD_193582 | JGI IMG/M metagenome (GOLD analysis project Ga0272441, IMG submission 193582) | Marine sediment archaeal communities from Little Sippewissett salt marsh, Falmouth, MA, United States - SSM-Prop-6N | ecosystem: Environmental > Aquatic > Marine > Wetlands > Sediment ... | reverse complement strand
TTCATTAACAATATTTAACAACATAAAAACTTGATGTTTTCATCCATTAAGACATACATCAGCTGAATTTTATTCCACACAAACCGGAAAAATAACAGGGTTTTAGAGTTTATTAACAATTGCGATTATTTTATCAGCAAGTTTATCTGCCTCCTGTATTGAATCGCTTTCAGCATATATCCTCATTATGGGTTCGGTATTCGATTTACGCAATTGTATCCATCCTGACGGTGTCTCTATCTTGAGACCATCCCTGTCATCGATTTTACTTTCAGGGAACTCATTCCTGACAACATTTATAATATTACTAAAGTCTGTATCAGGTTTAAGTTCAAGTTTTTTCTTGGCAATAACATAATCGGGATATTGTTTGCGGAGTTGAGAGCATGTTATTTTACTTAAGGCGAGGTGCGACAGGATAAGTGCGATACCCACAAGTGCATCACGTCCATAATGTAGCTGAGGATAAATAACACCTCCATTCCCTTCCCCACCAATAACTGCCTTCCGTCTTTTCATCTCATTTACCACATTTACCTCCCCAACCGGTGAAGAAAAATATGAACAGCCATATTTTTCAGTTATATCCTTTAATGCTTTTGTTGATGACATGTTTGAAACAGTGTTTCCTGGAGTATTACGGAGAACATAGTCGGATACTGCAACAAGAGTATATTCCTCGCCGAACATTTTTCCATCCTCACATATCACGGCTAACCTGTCTACATCAGGATCAACAGCAAAACCTATGTCAGCATTTTCCCTTGAAACGAGAAGTGAAATCTCTTTCAGATTTTCCTGGAGTGGTTCCGGGTCATGAGCAAATCTTCCATTAGGTACCATATTCAGTCCCACAACTTTTTTCACACCCAGGGCATTCAGTAATGATGGTAATACTATCACACCTACTGAATTGATACAATCCACTGCCACAGTCAGTTCTGCCTTTTTTATTGCAGCCACATCCACAAGATCAAGCTTCAATATTTTATTAATATGTTTCTTTCTCCATGTATTGTCACTTCCCAGGGATCCTTCATGATCCGTACTTACAAATTCAAAATTTTCCTCATCGGCCAGTTCCAGTATTTTCCCTCCATCAGTAGCTGAAAGAAATTCTCCTTTTTCATTTAAAAGTTTAAGTGCATTCCACTGTTCGGGATTATGACTTGCTGTTATTATTATCCCGCCTGATGTTTCAGTATCCATAACAGCTATTTCAACGGTGGGGGTTGTTGCCATACCAAGATCGGTCACATTTATCCCCATCCCTCTTAATGTTGTAATAACGAGATTGTTTATCATAGCTCCTGAACGACGGGCATCCCTGCCAACAATAATTGTCAGGGGTTTTCCCGGGTTTCTGCGCTTAATCCATGTACCATAGGCTGCTGTGAATTTAACGATATCTACAGGTGTGAGGTTTTCTCCGGGTATACCTCCTGTTGTACCTCTGATACCGGATATTGATTTTATCAGTGCCATAGGACAACAAAGGTGCAAAAAAAACATTAAATCATAAATTGCCGAGATAATTGTACCTTTGAGGGCTTTAACCGGCTAAATGAAACGTTCAAGTAAAAAAGCAAAACCTAAAGTGGGAAAGCCTGAACCGATTAGGCTTAACAGGTTTATTGCCAACAGTGGTCTTTGTTCCCGCCGTAAGGCAGATGAACTTATCATCAGGGGAGATATCTCCGTTAACGGGAATAAGATTACTGAACTTGGAACAAAGGTCAGAGATGGAGATGTTGTAAGATATAAAAGCAAAATACTATCTGCAGAGAAAAAAGTGTATATCCTTATGAATAAGCCTAAAGGTTATGTGACAACGGTTGATGATCCTCATGCCGAATTTACTGTTCTCGATCTGATCGGAGACTCATTCCATGAAAGAGTTTATCCTGTAGGCAGACTGGATAAGGCAACAACCGGAGTTCTCCTTCTCACAAACGATGGAGAGCTGACAGGCAAACTTACTCATCCCAGATATAAAAGAAAGAAAATCTATCATGTCTTCCTTGACAAACAGGTTCAAAATAACGACCTCCAAAGGCTTACGGAAGGAATAAATATCGATAATGAAATGGTTGTGGCAGATACTGTATCCTATACCGACCCTGATGATAAAAGCCAGATAGGTATTGAGCTGCATTCAGGACAAAACAGAGTGGTGAGAAAATTATTCGAATCACTCGGATATAAGGTAAAGAAACTCGACAGGGTTTATTTCGCAGGTCTTACAAAAAAAAACCTTCCGAGGGGAAAATGGAGGTTTCTGACAGCAAAAGAGGTAAATATGCTGCAACGTGGCAACTTTTAGAGATCAACAATGAAACACAGGTCAGGTTTTGTAAATATACTGGGAAATCCCAATGTGGGTAAATCGACTATCATGAATGCTCTTGTGGGAGAGAGACTTTCAATAATAACATCGAAAGCACAGACCACACGACACCGTATCATGGGCATAGTTAACGGGGATGACTTCCAGATAGTATATTCCGACACACCCGGAATAATCAAGCCTAAATACAAACTTCAGTCAGCAATGATGAATTTTGTGAAAACAGCCCTTACTGACGCTGATGTAATCCTCTATGTTACAGATATCAGGGAAAATCCGGACAAGGAAAAAGAATTTACAACCTTAATCAGGGAATCCGGTTTGCCGGTTATTACTGTAATAAACAAAATAGACCTTTCTAATCAGGATGAGCTCGAAAAAATAACAACCCACTGGATGGAGATCTTTCCTGAATCACCCGTTATACCTGTATCTGCCCTGAAACTATTCAATCTTGATACACTGTTAAACGCTGTTATAAGCAAATTACCTGAGGGAGAACCATTTTTCCCGAAAGACCAGCTCACAGATAAATATGAGCGTTTCTTTGCTTCAGAGATCCTGAGAGAAAAAATCCTGCTGAATTATAAGAAAGAGATTCCTTATTCCGTTGAGATAGAAATAGAAAGCTTCAGGGAGGAAAAAGACATTATAAAGATCAGGGCACTTATACATGTTACCCGTGACAGCCAAAAAGGAATTCTGATAGGCCATCAGGGAGCAATGCTCAAAAAAGTCGGAACAGAAGCCAGACACGATATGGAAAGCTTTTTTGACAAAAAGATCTTTCTCGAATTATACGTCAAGGTAACAAAAGACTGGAGGGATAAACCGTCGATTCTTAAAAGATTCGGATACCGTTAATCTGAACATCAGATATGAGCAGGATAGTATCAATAATAGGAAGACCCAATGTTGGAAAATCAACATTATTCAACAGATTTACTGAATCGAGAGAAGCTATTGTTGATGAAATAAGCGGTGTTACACGTGACCGGAATTACGGCATCTGCAACTGGAACGGAGTCAGTTTTTCTGTTGTTGACACAGGTGGTTATGTCGTGAAGTCTGAAGATGTTTTTGAGGAAGCTATCAATAAACAGGTTCTGCTGGCAATTAATGAATCTGACCTTATCCTGTTCATGGTTGATGTAACAACAGGGATACACAGCCTTGATGTTTCAGTGGCTGACCTTCTGAGAAAATCCATTAAAAAGGTATTTCTTGTGGTAAATAAGGTTGATAATAACGTAAGGCTCCTTGAAGCAAATGAATTCTATAACCTCGGTCTTGGTGACTTTTTCCCTGTAAGCTCCATTAATGGAAGCGGTACCGGCGATCTTCTCGATGCTGTGGTAAAAGAATTCAAGGAAGAAGAGCCCGGCACTGAATATGACCTTCCCCGTATAGCAATCGTCGGACGACCTAATGTAGGTAAATCATCACTGATCAATTCTCTTCTGGGAGAAGAAAGACACATAGTAACTCCTGTCGCAGGAACAACGAGAGACTCTATTTATACCAGATTCAATAAATATCAACACGATTTTTTACTGGTTGATACCGCAGGCTTAAGAAAGAAATCGAAGATAATTGAGAATGTTGAGTTTTACTCGGTGCTGAGAGCTGTAAGGGCAATAGAAAATTCTGACATCTGCCTTCTTATGATTGACGCAGAAAGGGGAATTGAATCGCAGGACCTTAACATAATGTCACTTATTCTTAAAAACAACAAGGGATTGATTATCCTTGTAAACAAATGGGATCTCATTGAAAAAGAGGCCAATACACTAAAATTGTATGAAAAGGGAATAAAAGAGAGAACAGCACCCTTTACTAATTATCATATTCTTTTTATTTCTGCGATAAACAAGCAAAGGATTCATAAAATACTTGAGGTCATCAACAGTGTAAATAATAATCTGAAAAGAAAGATCCCAACATCTGACCTCAATGAAACAATGCTCGCAATAATAAAAAACAACCCTCCGCCTTCAGTAAAGGGTAAAAGTATCAGTATAAAATATATAACCCAGTTGCCCACTGCTACTCCTGCCTTTGCTTTTTTTTGTAATCTGCCACAGTATATCAAAGAACCATACAGGAGGTTTATTGAGAACAGGCTCAGGGAACACTTTGAATTTACAGGTATTCCCTTAAGAATATATTTCAGAAAAAAATGAACATATTTGGTGTGATTTTTGTATAAAACAAGTTTATTACCGGTGAACTCATGAAACTGACCAGGTATCTTTTAATAGTAATTATAGCAGTAACTTACGGATCATGTACAAAGATCAGACAGCTGCCGCCTGAACCGTATATTGAATTCAACAGTTTTACTGTTTTCGACACAACTGATATTTTGGGCAATACCTGTAAAGGAGGTGAGCTTCAGTTTTATTTTGAGGATGGTGATGGGAACCTGGGTCTTGAACCGCCGGAAACAACTGAAGGGGATACAACAAACCTGTATTTCACTCTTTTCAGGAAAGTTGATGGTATAATGGAACAGGTTGATGATGACGATCCGATGAAACCTTCATCTTACCGTATACCCTATATGGAAAGGGAAGGACAAAACAAAGTCCTTACGGGTACTATATATATAACCTTCATTTACCTGTTTTATGCTGAGGAAGACAATGACACAATAAGGTATGATTTTTATCTCAAGGACAGGGATAATAATCTCAGCAACGAGGTATCTACAAATGAGATCCCTCTTTCATTCAACGGTGTATACTAAAAATATCTGATTACATTCTGATTCCTATCAGCAGGATATCATCTACCTGATCGTGTGTACCCTTCCATTCGTCATAGAATTTGGAGATCACTTCTTTTTGCCCATCCATGGGGAGTTCATAGACATCCTCTATAAGCTTCTTGAGCCGTGCTATTTTCATTTTTTTACCATCAGCTCCGCCAAACTGGTCGGGAAGACCATCTGAAAACAGATACACGGCATCACCATCGCTTAAATAATACTCCTGGTCGTCGAAATACTTCTCTATCACTGATTCTCCTCCCACCGATGATCTGTTGCCTTTGATATAATATGGTTCACCCTCCATAACAATAATTACCGGACGCATTGCTGAGGCAAACTTTATATGCCTTTCCCCCGGGTTTATCTCACACACTACCAGGTCCATACCATCATTGGAGACACCGAGTTCAAGGTTTCTGTTAAGAGTTGAAAAGATCTGGTTATCAAGCATACCCAGGATCTCCGAAGGCTTTGATATATGCTGTCGTGTAACAATATCCTGCAGAAGTGTTGATCCAATCATCGACATAAAGGCACCCGGCACACCATGTCCTGTGGAATCGGCACAAACAAGAATATGTGTATCGCCATCCAGTCTGTCGAACCAGTAAAAATCACCGCTTACAATATCCCGCGGTTTGAAGAAAATAAATGCATCTTTAAAAGAATCTTTCAGTACATTATAATCAGGAAGGATACTTGTCTGTATTCTCTTCGCATAATTTATGCTGTCGGTTATTTCAATATTCTGGAGTTCAATCTCAGCCTTCTGCTTCCTGACCACACTTGTTCTTGCCTCAAGTTCCTTTTCAAGATATACCTGTCTCTTTTTCTGTGCCTTTTCTCTCTCTTTAATAATAATAATGATAATACCAGTCACCAGTGCAATTGACGATAATATAAACCACCATCTTCTCCAGAATGGTTTTTTGATAACAATATCAAATGTTACCGGAGTATCCTGTATTAGGCCACTTTCATTCATCGACATCAGGTTGAACTGGTAACGACCGTCACTCAGGGAATACTGAACCTCCCGTTCAGTTGTAACTCTCGACCAGTCCTCGTCATAATTAGCGAGATATGTCCGGTAATAAACCTTGTCGGGATCACTGAAATTAATTCCAACATAATTTACCCTCACATTGTATCTCTTGCTATAAGGCAGAGTAAATGATCTCCTAAGCGGATACTCTGTCTCATTTATAATGATGTAATTAATATTGTTTAGAGGTGCTGTATTCATTCTCCTGTCTCTTGCCCTGTCATATACTATCAGCCCTTGCGTTGTCCCTATGAGAATCTTACCATCAGATGATTCGAACATTCCGTCGGAATTACAAATACCATCTTTCGCAAATTCGGTTCCATAGGTTCTCATCACTTCGTTGTTCCTGTTATATCTCGAAAATCCTCTTTCATGTCCCACCCATATTCTGTTTTCTGAATCAGCCAGGATACTGTAACAGTAGTTCGACATTAGCATCTCCGATCGTGAAAGTGATTTTACTGAATCACCTATATATTCAAACATCCCGTTGCCCTTTGTTGCCATCCAAAGGTTACCGTCCTTTGTCTGGGAGAATGATGATATCTCATTCATGGTTGTACCGAACAAAACGGCTCCCTGTGATGTCACTCCTGTCTCAGGATCAATAAGATACAGCCTGTCCGACTTGGTAGCCACTGCAGCTTTACCTTCGCTGGTTATATAAAGCTGGTTAATATTGTTATGTGGTAATCCGTTATTGATAGTATACTTGCTTTTAACCGTACCTGTATTTCTATTAAGAATAATAACGCCATTGAGAGTTCCCAGCCAGATATTATTTCTGTCAACCAGAATATCTTTAACATAGTCCTCCCCTGAATCGCCCGAACGGAAATATTGTCTTATCAAACCATTGGAGTTCCTTACAAAAAGGCCTTCGCCTTTTGTGCCAACCCAGATGTTGCCCTGATTATCTATAAAATATGACGAGATTTCACTTTTGCGTGTCCTCTGCATCATATCCACAAATGATTTTGTCTTGTTGTTTTCAAGGTCAAAAAGGAAATATCCTGACGGAGTCCCAAGGAAATAATACTCACCCAGTTTATTTACATGTATTATATTATTCGTTTCAGGAGTAAGACCTATGGAATAAAAACTGAAGGCATAAGAATTCAGCAAAGAGAGTCCGTCACCAAACAAACCAATCCAATAATTACCTTCGATATCCTGGAATACTTTTCTGATATTGTTTCCCGGCAGACCGGATGTCTTATCGAAAAACACAGCTGATTCTATTCTTTCATAATCTGCAGTAAGATTTATCCGCAACATTCCCGATTCATTGGTTGCGATCCACAGATAATTATTTGAGTCCTGAATAATTGACTGTATACTCAGATAATGAAGATCAGTATTACCGGGGAAACGTGTCAGTTGGTTTCTGTTTGCTGATAAATCAAGACGGAAAAGACCGTTACCGTTTGTGCCTGCAACGTAAACATCTGTGCCGGCAAGTTTATACAATTTAAGAACATTATAGTAATCAAATCCTTCGATTGTACTTAGTAAGGTTATCGATTCTTCTCCAACTCTGCATATCTGTATGTTTTCCTGTGTTCCAAGCAAAAGATCTCCCGATTCGGTAAAAGCTGCTGAAAACAGGACAATACTTCCATCAATCTCGTAACTCTTTATTTCATTAATATTTACAGGGTTTACCCGGCTTATTGACTGACCCTGGGGTATTATATAAATATATCCCTCAGGTCCTTCAAGCAGTTCACTTATCTCTCTGGTATTTGAGATCTCAAGTTTTCTGAGCTGATTGGCTTCGGTGTAAAATACCGTTCCGTCATTACAGCCAAACCATAATGTCCCGTTCCTGTCCTTAAGACTTGTTGTAGGGTAACGACCCACAGCAGAATCAGGAAAGGTAACATTATAAAAATCAAATCCGTCGAATTTAGCCAGTCCCTGGCCTGTCCCGACCCACAGATAACCATTATCATCCTGGTTTATGGTATATACAAAAGGATTTGGAATATTACTTTCAATACCATAGTTCTTGAAACTGTATGTCTGTCCATAGGTGAGGGATGAAAGGAGTATAAATAACACAATTGTAACTGATATTTCCCTCTGTAATCTGACCCTCATTATGGTTTCTGTATTTATTTAGGCTTTACTTTTCTGACCTGAATTGCTGCCTGATAAACAGGAACGCCACCGATCGGGGAGCTGAAAAACTGCAGGGCATCACCTCGCTGGTTCTCAAGTGTAACCACTACATTATTGTTTTTAACCAGTTCTCCCTGTCGTTTATGAAACTGGAAATCGAGAGATGATCCCACTTCAGGTTCTTCGATTGGTATTCTGAATTCGGCCCAGTCATCTTCGCCGGAAATAGGTGCATCAATGCCCTGTTTATATCTCGATACAACCAGTATGTGGCCATCATTATCCCAGTCGAAATTTCTCATTCTTATATAAATCACACCTGTATCAACATATGGGTAAATATGTGCGACACTCTTAAAATCGTTCCACATCCTGAAAGTATATTCATAGGTGAATGCATTGGCTCCTTCAATAGGTATATTATTGTCAGGATCACGGCTCAGGAAATAACGGTATAGGTTACCGTCATCGCCGCTTACTCCTTCACATACTATTTTAAAAATATATGAGTTCCACTTGGTATTGAAATCTCCTGCTGTAGGGTTAAAAGGGCCGAAAGTAAAATACTTGTTATCATAGCGCGGTTCTCCCCCGAAAACCCTGGATGCCAGCAGGTTGCCTCCTTTATAGCCGGGTCTGTTATTTAATCCTTTTGATTCTTCGTTCTTATCCGGATCGACCCCCTGGCCACCATAGACCGAAAAGAGGCTTCTTGTATTGAATTCACCCTGTATTTCATCATGTTCTCCTCCGGTATCAGGATCAAATACCCTTATATAAAACTGCTGGTTATAATCCTGCGGGATGGCAAAAAAGAAGACCTGGTAGAAATCATCATCACCCCAGGATGTTTCTCCTTCCTTTCCGAAAGTTACAAGGAATGTTATATTTTCATCTCTGCCCGGTACTTCCTGTCCGTATACCTCATAAAATTGTAACAGACCTGAAAGACTGAGGGTTAATATTATTATATATATAGTTTTTTTCAATTTCATTAAGTCGCAAAATTAGCATTTTCATTATCAAGGCTGGCCTGATATCGTAATATTTTTACAAATACAAGCTTCCCTGACTACTCCTCCCGGGTCGGGTTCAGTAGATACTATCAGCTGAACATTATACGTTCCGGGTCTACTATATGCTTTATCAACTTCCTTGCCAATTGCTATTGTCTCATCTCCAAAATTCCAGTAATATCTTTCGATATTCCATCCCGGCAGGTTTGTCTCTTCAGCACTAAACCTTATTCTCTGATCTGTCACAGCCTGGTCGGGTGATGTAATATAGGGCTGCTCAATATCTGTTATCTCCAGACTGTATGTCTTTTCATTATACATCACCTCTTTTGTTACAAGATTTATCACATCAAGCTGTATGAGGTATCTTCCGGGACCGGGATAGCAGTGTTCGACAACAGGTCCGGCACCGGTTGTTCCGTCTCCGAATTTCCATTCATAGCGGAATGGTATTGTATCCCATTTAACAGCATTCTCTTCAAGGAATTCATAACAATAATTGTTTTCAACCAGTGTATCACAGGATGCCTTTCTGATTATTGTTGAAACAAACCTGTAGATATCATCGCTTCGCTCACGGTTTGAAGCAAAATATCCTGTTTGCATCGCATCATCCGCCACAAATGCAAAATCATCATACTGTGAATTTACAGGTTCCGGAACGATTGAAGGTGTTTCCCATTTCCCCTGGGTTAACATTGTATAATATACATCAAGATTCCCATTTCCTCCGGGACGGTCTGATGAAAAATACAGTCTTCCTGAAGAATGCATGAATGGGTAATTCTCGGATCCCGGAGAATTTATTTCCGGTCCCAGGTTTAAAGGAGAAGCCCATGACCCATTGTCCCATTCGCAATAATATATATCTGATCCTCCCTGTCCACCCGGCATGTCGGAAGCAAAAAACAGATATTTACCATCACTGCTTATCGAGGGATGGCCGACTTCATACTGTGAATTGTTGTAAGGAAATGGTTGTATGGAAATAATGTCGGTACCCGACAGCTCTCCGATAAAGATCCCAAGGTGGTTTTCAAAATTCCTTTTACGTGCATTCTTACCTGTTTCCACCTCACTGGTAAAATATACCGTTTTACCGTCGGGAGAAAAGCACAATGGCCCACAGTTGAAAAAAGTGCTTCTTTCACTGTTTATTTCCTGTGGCTTCCCCCAATCCAGGCTGTCCCTTCGTTTAATAATATAAAGATTATATAAACGTCTGCCTTCAAATGTTTTTCTGTCAGTAAAAGCACTGAAGCGCCTGTCGGAACAAAAGATAATGCCATCACGGACCATTACGGGTGATATATCGCTGAAGGCTCCTGAATTAAATGGCATCCGGGAGACTTTGTAAACAGATGGTTGTTGTGCCTTCAGTGCAGCACTGATTACAAACAGAAATAAAAGGATTATATACAGTTTCTTTCTCAGCATACAATTAAAAATATCTTGGATTTGCTGCACTTACTTTATATCCGAATTCGTATCTCAGAATAAATTCACTCGAACCTTTCGAATAGGTGTTCATCCGGCCTATCGGATAATCATATGATAAACCGATCATAAGCTGTGGTGTAGGCTGTACCTGTAATAATCCTACCACTACCTCCTCAGATGTTCTCCATGATGCACCAACCCATACCAGATCAGCAATAATAAAATTACCGTTAATATCAAGTTGTGTAAGCTGTCTGGTCTTTTGTAATGAATAATCAACCAGCACAGACGGTTTGAATTTAAATGCCTGGGAGAATGTTATCAGACCCCCTGCTGAAAACATCAGGTCATATTCATCAAATGAATGATAAGCCTGTGTCGATCCCTGGTCAGTCCTTCTGTAACTCAGGAAAGCAGGAACCGAAAAACCTGCAAATAACTTCTTGCTGAAATAATAAATACCCGCACCTGCATTTGGAAGAATATACGGTTGTTCGTCATTGGCAAATACCGGGTCTCCCATATTTGTAAGCAACAAACCTGTATAATCGGTATTGGACATATCAACACCAGCCTTTAGTCCGAATGATAATTTTCCGTTACCCACTCTTATATGGTAGGCATAAACAGCATAAATATTTGTTGACCTTGTAACACCATACTGCATGAAGTGAGCTTTGAGGCCAAGTGCCACCCTGTCGTTTTTCATCGGCGAATGTAAAGATGCAGACTGCAGTACCGGAGCGCCTGCTGTACCCATCCATTGCATTCTGTACGAAAGAACTGCACTCAAGGCTTCCCGTGATCCTGCATAAGCAGGATTTATCATCAATCCATTATGAAGATACTGACTATAAACAGGATAAGCCAGACTTATCCTTTCTGAATCGGGAACAGCCTGCCCCTGTAACCCGCATGGGATCAGAAACCATATCAAAACAATAAAATATTTCAGTCTCCTCATACTTTATACTAAAGTAGCAATCCGGAGTATTCCCCGGACTCTGTCAGTATCTTTTCAGAATAATAAAACCACTCTTCTTAAATACCTGCCCCGGTACTTCTACCGATGTTATCTTAAGCAGATAATAATATGTCCCTTCAGGCATCTCTACTCCGTCAGAATTCCTGCCATCCCAGTTTTCCCATGTGTTGCCGTTTTTGTTGGATGTTCTGAACACCTCTGTGCCGGCCCCGTTTAAGATAACCAGTTCTGCGATCTGATAGGCAGGAACGGAATCCTGTCCCTGTAACTTTTTGCGAAGATCCAATCCACTGATAATAAATTCATTATTATAACCTTCGGGGTCATTATTAGGAGAGAAGCCTTCAGGAATTAAAAGATCATAAACAGTTACATAAATAACATCCTCGGCAATACATTCACCATTTGTTACTGTCCATTTGAACTTATTTGAACCCAACGAAATGTTCCTGACATTCGTTTCACAGTTAGTGTCATTGTCAAAATCACCTGTTCCTTCCATCACACTCCATTTTCCGCTTTCAAATGGTTTCACCGGACAGGCCTTCAGCTGCATAATATAGTCGAATGAGAATATTGATGTATCAGGTCCGGCATCAGCATTATCTATCCTGTTGTAAAAGATAATTTCAACACTGTCTTTATCAACGCATTGCCAGTTAGTCTCTTCCCAGTACAGGGTAAGCGTGTCACTCGCATCGGTAAACGAAGAGTCTATTATTATAACCGATTGCGGATCATCAGAAGTCAATGATAATACATTCGCCGGGAATATCCATTTTCCGCTTCCATCGCTTGGTACGGCAGCAAGGGTATATTCAGGACCACACACAGCGTCATCAGGACCTGCTTCAGCTACCGGAACCCTGTATACATCGGCTTTCCTTGTTCCTGTTAATGAAGTGGCGAGACAGCCATTATCATCTTCAAGCGATACCAAAGAATAATTGAATGTTGACATTGAGGCCGTTGCTTCAGGCGCACGGCTGATAACTGCACTTGTTGCTGAAATATTATCCACTGTGATATCTGTTGAATTCTCGGTGTATACCAAGGTCCATGGTGCAGTACCTGTCAGACTTACCTCCAGCAGAACCTCCCGGCCATTGCAAATGGAAGTGTCGGTAACAGATGTGATAGCTCCTGTTGGTAAAGGATGAATCCCGATCTCTACAATATCTGAGGTATCCATACAGCAATCATAAGGGCCGGAAAGAATAATACGCCTGTATTTCATCGGATCGGTAAGTGCCGGCGGAGAATAGTCCTGTTCATCATTCGTGCCTGTTGCTGCCGTCCAGCCTATGCCATCAACACTCTCTTCCCATATCCATGCAGGAGTACCTCCTGCTCCCCCGGTAAGTGGAGTGCCTGTAAGCTGGGCTGGTATTGTACCATAACAAACAGTCTGATCGCTTGTAATTATATTATCAGTAATCTCAGGCAACACAATTATCTCAATACTGTTACTCTCGGAAAAACATTTCCCTGAGAGAACCTTACGCCTGAACCACACAGTGGCAGTTAGTGCTTCAGGCTGGTAGTCAATAGCATTTGCTCCCGATATCTCAATATAGGTACTGTTATCTGCTGAGGAGTACCATTGGTATGCATAATCTCCCGGCAAATCAGTACCACCTGTCGGGATACTGCCTTTTATCAGGTTTGGAACTGCACCGCTGCACACTGTTGTATCGCTTCCTGAAGCTGATAGCAGTGATGCAACATTGTTTGCTATCGGATTATGAACATTTATTATAACAATATTACTTGTATCTGCACATTTAGAGGAATTTACTATCCTTCTATACCATGTGGTATCTGTGAGGGCAGGCGGTGAGTGTGGTGACATTGCAGTTTCCTGGGTTGTCCATGATGCTGTTTTGGAACTGTCCTGCCACAGATAAGCATAACTGCCTGATCCTGCTGTTGGTGTGCTTCCGGTAATGGAAGGAGGCACACTGCCTGAACATATCGTTGTATCCTTCGAAATAGTATTATTCTCAATATAGTGATACCTTGTCATAAGTATGGGGGATCCATTGTCCCTGCAGACACTGTCAGGACCTGAGAACACTACTCTCCTGTAATATCTTTGTTCTGTAATTGTAAAAGTTGATGTGTCGGGTGTATATGTTGCTGCATCATTTACATTCGGTGATGCTGTCCATGTCGCGGATGCCGTGCTGTCCTGCCACAGATAGGCATAACTATCTGATCCTCCGCCGGGTGCAGACGCTCCGAGAGTATTAAAGAGGGATCCCTCGCAGATTACTGAATCGGGACGGTCGGTTACATTGCCTGTTATAGAAGGTAATACAGTAATGGCAACAGTAGCACTCTGGTCGATACAACGGCCAGAGATTACTGTCCGTTTA
>Ga0272441_10010375_pt1 | contig 14112 bp, 20 predicted proteins | sample SSMProp6N_FD_193582 | JGI IMG/M metagenome (GOLD analysis project Ga0272441, IMG submission 193582) | Marine sediment archaeal communities from Little Sippewissett salt marsh, Falmouth, MA, United States - SSM-Prop-6N | ecosystem: Environmental > Aquatic > Marine > Wetlands > Sediment ... | reverse complement strand
CGTTATCGCCAATTTTAAAAAGTGGATATGAGACAATTATTCTTTATTATTATTCTGTTACCAACAATATTATCAGGTCAAAACAAGATTGAAAAATGGGAAGTTTTTGAACTTAAATTGCATGGTCCTTCTACAGGCAATCCGTTTACAGAAGTAGAGTTAAGTGCTAATTTTATATTCGGTGATAATAATTTGACTGTAAAAGGATTTTATGACGGCAATGGCGTTTACAAAATACGTTTTATGCCTTATAAAAAGGGGATATGGGAATATGAAACCCGTAGTAACCTATCTGCACTAGAAGGTAAAAGCGGAGAATTCAAATGTATAGAGCCCTCAGGAAATAATAAAGGACCGGTTCAGGTTGCAGGAAAACATCATTTTAAATACGCCAGTGGCGAACCATTTTATCCTGTTGGAACTACTTTATATTGCTGGGAGCTGGAAAATTATGAATCCACATTAGCATCGCTAAAGGGAACCGGTTTCAATAAAGTTCGATATATGCCCTTTCCTCACAGAGGAAATGAGCTTCTAATCAACCCATTTGAAGGTGAAAAGAACAATTGGGATTTCCTCCGGCCAAATCCTGAATTTTGGAGAATGATTGATAAGAGCGTGCAAGATTTAGGAAAATTAGGCATTCAGGCTGATTTCATCTTATTCCATCCTTATGATAGAGGAGAATTCGGATTTGATAAAATGAATGATTCAGAGAAAGCATTCTATTTAGAATATATTGCAGCAAGACTTTCAGCTTATCAGAATATTTGGTGGTCAATGGCTAACGAGTATGATTTGATCAATAAATCACATGGATATTGGGATAACCTTGGTAAAATTATTGCTGATGCAGATCCATACAACCATCTACGTTCAATCCACGGCCTTCCTGGATCAAAGTATGACTGGAAACAGGACTGGGTAACCCATGTGAGTTACCAGCTAAGTGCAAAGGCAACCGAACTCGACAAGCTGCATGAGTTTAAGAAGCAGTTTAATAAACCGGTCATACTTGATGAATATGGTTACGAAGGCAATCTGGAATATAATTGGGGTAATCTGAGTGGTATAGAGGAATTGTTTCGACACTGGACTGCTACGATTCAGGGAGTTTATGCCAGCCATGGCGAGTCGTATGATTCCGTAATGTACTTTTGGAAAGGTGGAAATCCTGTTGGAGATAGTTTTGAAAGGGTGTCCTGGTTAGCTAAAGAAATTTTTCAAAATAAAGAAAAATCAATTCCCTCTGGTATTATGAATGTTAATAAAGATTTAGCAAAAGCTGGAGATACTTATTACCTATATTATTTTGGGAAGAATGCTGTTTCAAATAAGACTTTCAATCTACCCGAAGGATGCGAGTTTGTTGTGGACATTATTGATACACAGAATATGACCGTAAAGGAAAAAGGAATTTACTCCGGTAAATTTGTTATTGAAATCCCTGAAAAACAGTATATTGCTATAAGAATTTATGAAAATAAATAAAAATGGCGATAACATGCGGTATGTTCAATAGGCTTGTCAGGCTTTTTGCAGTGCCCTCGCTGAGGACAACCTGACAAAAACCTTAAGTAGTTTATTGGCCCGAGGGCTCTCGCACTAGAACACAAAAGAAAAAATAAAAATATACATGAAACGAGAAGGAAGTATGAAAAGAAGGCAAAAAGCCCGCCATAACGGGCAGCAGCCCGTTAACGCCTACTGAAACATACCGCCGACCGTTAGCGGTCAGCATAAGACGACCCAGCTATAAAGACAATAAAAAATTTGAATCATTATGAGAAAATTACTTTTTGTATCAATCTTTGCTTTGACGACAATTTCGGTTTTTGCCCAAAGTACATCTGAACCTCCCCATCAAAATATTTCTACAGATAGTACTGTTGTGTACAGGCTCTTTGCCACAAAAAACATCTACACATTTATCAAATTAAATACACGAAATGGACAGATGTGGCAGATACAATGGGGAACAGGGAAATACGATACTTTTGCAACTTTGCTATCGGACATCTCTAGAGTAAATAAAGAAGAAGAGAGGAATGGTAGATTTTTTCTTTATCCAACAACAAACATATATAATTTTATTCTGCTCGACCAAATAGATGGTAGAGCGTGGCAGGTACAATGGGGAGATAAAAAAGACAGGATGGTAATTCCGATATATTAAATTTCATAATTGGCATATTTGCCAATTAAAACTTTTTCTTTATCTTTGCTTCATAACCTTAAAAGTGGCGGCAACACGATAAATGCGGCACAGAATAATATGAATAAAGAACATAAAGAATTTTTCGGGAGTGAAAAAGAATTTTTAGCCTTTGACTTTAAGTCAAAAGCAAGAATTATTGATGACAATATGGTCGAGGTCATTGCACCTGATGGAGAAGTTTTTTCCGTATTGGCTGGGATTGGGAAATACACCAATGAAGAAACTCGTCATTATCAACTACATGTTGTAGAATATGTTTTTGACAAAAATTTCTCGGATGACAAGGAATTAATGACTCACAACATTTGGAATGATTTATTGCTAAATGGTGTGACTTTTATGGGCATGAGTCCAGGAGACAAACAAGGAGAAAGAACTCGAATTGGAACAAAAATCCGCCAAATTCGCGAAGAAAAGGGAATAGAAGCAAAAGACTTAGCAAGGTTAACAAACATAGATGCCGCGAATCTTAGTAGAATTGAAAAAGGCAAGTATTCCGTTGGACTTGACATTCTTTCAAAGCTAGCATCTGCTCTAGGATATCATATTGATATTGTACCAAAACAAATGTAATCAATATGGAAATCTTACTTGAAACTTATAATGACATTCAAAAATGCCGTTATAAAAATGAGCATTACTCTGTTCGGGATAATGGTGCTGTATTAAGGCATCCTATTAACAATAGACAAACTCGACCAACAGACAATAAATGGACGTTTGGTAAACCTAACAACAGGACAGGTTATTTAGAAATTGCATCAGTTCGAATTCATAGAATAGTTGCAACAGCATTCCACGGAGAACCACCTACAAAACAACATGTTGTTGACCATATCGACACAAACAAGCATAATAACAGACCAGACAACCTACGTTGGGTTACAAGATTAGAAAATGTATTACTCAATCCAATAACGTCAAGACGCATTGAGCTTGTTTGTGGAAGTGTTGAGGCTTTTCTAGCAGACCCTTCAAAATTTCGGGATAAATTCCAAAGGCCAAATTATGAATGGATGTGTGGAGTTAGCAAAGAAGAAGCACAGACAAGCAAAGAAAGATTATTAGCTTGGGCAAATAGCTGCAAGCCATTACAAGGAGGTACTTTAGGTGATTGGATTTATAACAGAAATTTATCAAATGAATTCGACGAACCTTTAATAGAGAAATTCGAGTATGTAAATTCTCTTACTCCAAATGCTGTCCAAAAAGCACAAAATTGGAAAACACCTAGTGAATTCCCATTTTGTCCTAATGAATACTCACATAATCCAATTATTGGGTATAGTGAGAATCTATGTGTAGGTAAAGTTTTTTCTAAAAACCAATTTACGAGCTCTATTATTGAAGATTTTGCAATGTCAAAAGACAAGGATATATTATGGATTATGTGTAAAAGTGGTGAAGAAAATCCTATAAAACCTTATTCTTTGGCAGAGATAACTTACCAAAACAATGTTTTTGTACATGATAGTCTCGGAACGTTTTTCGAAAAAATAGGTGTTGAAAAACAATTTGCGCTAGCACAAGGACTTGAATGGAAAGGGGGTGAATCAATTGATGAGTATTGCTAAGAATAAAAAATAAGAAAAATGCCGAACCGCTAACATGCGGTATAATTAATAGCCTTGTCATGCTTTTTGCAGATCTCCGTTGGGGCCTACGCACTATTAAATAAGAAAGGTTAACTTTATACATGAAACAGGATGGCAGTATGAAAGGGAAGCAAAAAGCACGCCATAACCCCGAGGACGTGGTTAACGGCTACTAATCATACCGCCGACCGTTGTAAGCAAGTGTGGAGAACCACCAACTCGACACATTGACACGATATAAGAAAATTGAGATAATTACAAAAAAACGGATTGACTGGATTAGTGCTCCGTTGATAGGGCGGTGCAGTTTGAGGGGAATTTATTTTGTTTTTTCTCCCCCCGCACAAAGACAAACTCCTACCAACATTGCACACATTGGCAAAGCCTCACTAGCCTTCACAAAAACCAAAGCTTTGCCAAAGAGTGCAATTTACAAAAGGAAGTTCATTATCACTTTTGAAATGTCTAAAATAAGTGAATAATCCTATAACTCTCTGAACGTAATTTTGAGATTGTATTGGGATTCTTTTATCTTTATAATTTTACAATTAACAAATAATTGCTTTATTATATTGAAAATATACATCAAAAATATGGTCTGTATACGCTGCCAGATGGTAGTTAAAAGTGAGCTTGAAAAGTTGGGTTTGGAATATACTGCTGTGAAAATCGGAGAAGCGAATATAAAAGGTCAGGTGTCTGATGAAGTATTAGAACTATTAGATAAAGCATTACGAAAGACAGGACTTCAATTAATGGATAACAAGAAGAGTATTTTGGTCGAAACAATAAAAAGTGCAATAATTGATTTGGTACATTATACTGATGATCAAATAAAAGTTAATCTTTCCGACTATCTAAGTGAAAAACTTAATCACGATTATACCTACCTTGCTAATCTTTATTCTGAGGTTAAAGGAGTTACTATTGAACAATTCTATCTAAACCATAAAATTGAAAAAGTAAAGGAACTAATAGTGTACGATGAGCTTAATCTTACTGAGATCGCCTACAAAATGCATTATAGTAGTGTGGCTCATTTATCCAATCAATTTAAAAAAATTACTGGCTTAACGCCATCCCACTTTAAAGCACTCAAAAACAAAAGGCGTGATACACTTGAAAATGTGTGAATGATGTAACTTAAACAAACGATTGTATAACACTTTGTTCTTTCGGTTAAGATACCTTTGTTATAAATAAATTTAATCATATGAAAACTGCCGAATTAGAAAAGTCAAAAACTCATATTCTGATTGAGATTGTTGAATATGTTCCTAATTCAGTGGTTACAAAAACAATCATTCGCAAAACTACTGGTAATGTTACAATTGTAGCTATTGATACAGGTGAGGCGTTATCTGAAAAAACCTCCCCATTTGACACATTTATTCAAATTATTGAAGGAAATGCAGAAGTAGTGATTGATTCGAAATCCAGTTTACTGAAAACTGGTGAGGGAATAATTATTCCAGCTCATACTTCCCACAATGTTAAAGCAAACGAACGATTTAAAATGATTTCGACCATTATTAAAAGTGGGTATGAAGAGTTCTAGCTTCTTATTAGTTTACCTTATATTTTTAAACCGGAGATAAAACTCTAAGACTCTTTTAGTTGCTGTCTAAAATTACCCCTAAATCCACCTCGGCAGATTGTAACACTTTTAATTACCACACGCTAAGTCAGTTAATTTACAGTCAATTACATTTACATCTCTTCGCAAAAGTGTGAATGATGTAACTAATAAACATAACTGTGTAACACAGTCTTGGATTTATAGCCTAACCTTTGTAAGGTGAAATTTTATTCACCACTGTATTGCCAGCTGCAACAACTAATATCCAAAACCATGAACAAAACTGAACTAAAAGGAAACTGGAAAGAACATAAAGGTAAACTTAAACAGGCATTTGCCTCCCTTACTGATGATGACCTAATGTTTGCAGAAGGCAAACAAGAAGAAATGTTTGGAAAACTTCAAGTGAAATTGGGTAAAACCAAAGAAGAATTGCACAAAATTATTAATGGCGATTAATAAAACTCTTTGGTCAAACAGCTTAGTAGAATTAATGAAAAATACAAAATCATGAAAAGAACAGAAGGCAAAGTTGTAATAGTAACAGGTGGCGCATTAGGAATCGGACGTGAAACGTGCCTCTTATTAGCAAAAGAAGGCGCAAAAGTAGCCGTTACGGATATTCTTGATGATAAAGGACAAGAACTGATTAAAGAAATAACGAAGACTGGAGGCGTTGCGAAATTCTGGCATCTTGATGTTTCAGACGAAAAAGAAGTTGAAAAAGTATATAATGATGTCGCCAAAGAATTTGGAAGACTCGATACAACCGTAAATAATGCGGGAGTTGCTGGCGTTGACAAACCAACACACGAGTTAACCGAGAAAGAATGGGATGCAGTTATGAATGTGAACGTGAAAGGAGTCTTTTTCTGTACAAAACATGCAATTCCTCATTTGAAAAAAACAGGTGGTGGAAGCATAATAAATCTTTCCTCAATATATGGCTTGGTTGGCGCCGGAGATATTCCAACCTATCATGCGTCCAAAGGTGCAGTAAGATTGATGTCTAAAAATGATGCATTAATCTATGCAAAAGATAATATTAGGGTGAATTCTGTTCATCCGGGATTCATTTGGACTCCACTGGTAGAAGAAATGGGCAAAAATGATAGTGGTTTTAGAAAACATCTTGATAGTCTACATCCTATCGGACACGTTGGTGAAGCTATCGACATTGCCTATGGAATACTATATCTGGTATCAGAAGAATCAAAGTTTGTTACCGGAAGTGAATTGGTTATTGATGGAGGTTACACCTGTAAATAATATACAGCAGTATTTAAAATACGCAATACTTGGCTTTTTCACGAAACATAAATTTTATCATAAACTAAACAAAAAAATAATGAAAAACTCGATTTTATACATAACAAGCATCTTTTTGCTGACTGTAACAATACTTATAAGTTGTCAATCATCAGATAAAAAAGTTAAAAACGCAGAAGAGGAGGTTCAGGAAGCAAATAAGAACTTGGCAGATTCTAAAATGGACTTGTACGAAGTACGATTAGATACGATTAGTAACTATGAGCAATTCAAAATAGAAGCTGAAAAATTAATTGTTGCTCAGGAAAAAAACATAGCCGACTTGAAGGCTAAAATTACCAAAGAAAAAAAAGGTGTTAAACAAGATTATGAAAAAAAGCTGGTAGCGTTGGAGAATAAAAACAACGAACTAAAAAAGAAACTAACCGACTTTAAAGATGATGGAAAAGACAATTGGATTTCTTTTAAAAGTGAATTTAACCACGACATGGATGAATTGGGCAAAGCTTTTAAGGGATTGACTATAAATAACAACCAATAGTAATTGGCTGTATCTGGAAGTAAATTAAAAATAAATCAATTATGGGAAATTTACTGTATATCGTTGCTGTAATCCTATTAATCGCTTGGGCGGTAGGCTTTATCGGATATAATGCCGGAGGTATAATACATATTCTGCTAGTTGTTGCAATAATTGCAGTATTGCTTAGAGTAATTCAAGGGGAAAAAATTTTCTAAGTCCTAAAAAAATCTTACTAAAAAAAATGAAAAATGAAAAACTCAATTATTAAATCGAACAAAATTGTTGTGTTGAGCTGCCTGTTTCTTTTGCTTGCCAGCACCAATATTTATGCACAGCAAACAAAAAACACCGTATTTAAACAAGCTAATTATGCTATGGAAAATGCGAAAGTTTTGCAAGCCGACATTTTATCTCCAATGGAGTATGAAAAAGCCTTAGACAATTATAAAAAGGCGGAAGATAAATTTGACAAACAGAAAGGGATTGAAAAAGTAGAAGAACTTCTGAGGGAATCAGTTAATTATTTCAACAGGGCGGTAGATTTTAGCATTTCGGCTAAAACAATATTCGCAAATTCTTTAAATGCCCGTGAAGATGCATTATCTGCCGGAGCTAATTTATATGCAAAAGAATTGTGGCTTGATGCAGAAAAACAGTTTAGGGAAGCTGCTGAACAACTAGAAAAAGGCGACAGGAACGATTCGTATGAGGAATCTGTAAAAGCTATCGCTATTTACCGGAAAGCAGAGCTGTCAGCCATTAAAACAGATTTACTGGATGAGACAAGGAAGATATTAAAAAAAGCCGATGAAATGGATGTTGCCGATAAAGCTCCTAAAACGCTTAAAAAAGCGAAAAACCTGCTAGCAGAAGCTGAAAAGCAACTCGAAACAAATCGTTATGATATGGATTATCCTCGTACATTAGCCAAACAAGCTAAATATGAAGCCAAACACGCTATCTATTTGTATAAAACTATAAATACAATGGAAGATAATAACCAGGAGCTGGAAGATGTAATTTTAGGAATGGAAAAACCCATTATTACCATTGCAGCGACAAGTGGATTTGTGGCAGAGTTTGACCAGGGTTTTGATAAGCCCAAAGATGAAATAGTAACCTATGTTAAAGACTTGCAGGAAAGAAACTATGTGCTTGGCGCAAAAAACATAGAACAGAACTATATGATAGCGCAAAGAAACGCAAACATCAAAGTTTTGGTTAAAGAAAGAGATGCACTTAACAATGAATTCAAAATGGAGATAGGTAAGCGCACGGCAGAAATGAATAAAAAAATGCAGGAAATAGAAAACGAAAAGTCTGTTCTTACCAATCAGGTAAATTATCAAAACAGCATTAATGAAAGATATATTTTGGTAAATCAATTATTCGAAAGTAAAGATGCATTGGTGTTTCGTTCTGGTAACGATGTTATTATCAGGATGCTGGGCTTTGGATTTGACATTGGTAAATCCAATATTAAACCTGAATACTTTAGCCTTTTAACAAAGGTTCAAAATGCCATTAATACTTTTCCTAACAGCAAAGTTATTGTACAGGGATATACCGATTCCTTTGGAAGTGACGATTCAAACTTGAAATTATCACAGGAGCGTTCCGATGCTGTTACAACCTATTTGAAAGCAAACATGACATCGCTTAACGCTGGAAATATTACTTCTGTAGGATTTGGTGAAAACAATCCAATTGCAAACAATGAAACAATGGAAGGTCGAAGCAAAAACCGCCGTATTGATATTGTCATAAAAAATGATAATTCCTTATTGGCCGGAGTACAATAATAACTCATACAGAAATTTCAAAACAATAGTTGGTTTCTCTTAAAACAGATAGCCAACTGTTGTTTTCTAAAAATTAACAATGGAATGGGTGAATTAGGCAAATCAATAAAAGATTTGACAGTTGGAAACAAAAAAAAGCATTTGACTTTCATTCTTAAATTCAAAAATCATGAAAAATCTACTTTATGTAATAGCTGGTTTATTGGTACTTATTTGGATAATTATTTTTAAGCCCTCTTCAAGTGTTCACTTATGGCTTGCAGCGGCTGGCTTAGTTGTTCTAATCAGAGTAGTATTCGATAAAAAACTATCAAATAGAAAAAAGACTTAAATTATTTAAGATGAAACAAGCAGGTATATTTAATTATCCAAATTTACACTCAGGGGATGATTAAATTTTCATGCGGTTCCCCCGCTTTAAGGCGGGGCAGGCTATGTGACACTTGAAAATCAAATTATAAACACATGAAAATAGCTTTAAAAAGACTAGGTATTTGGCTGGATCATACCAGAGCTCATATAATAGAAGAAAAAAATAGCTCTTATACTTCTTACGCAATGGAATCAATCTCAATACAGGGAGAAAAACAAAACTTTGGCATGGATGAAAGCCTGAAACATAATACTGAGCAAGACCAACTTTCAGATTTTTTTAAAAGGCTAAGTGAGGTTTTAAAGGGCTATACAGAAGTGCTATTATTTGGCCCAACCAATGCCAAAACGGAATTACACAATTTATTAAAAGAAGATAGCCATTTTAATAACATAAAGATTGACGTTGAAACAACTGACAATTTAACGGAAAATCAGATGCATGCATTTGTAAAAGAACATTTTGAAAAAGTTGGTTGACCTCAATAAATATTCTCAAATAACTATATCCAAATTAAAAGTATAATCATGAATAAAAAAATATTAAAACACTTAACAGTTACAGGTTTTGCCAGTAGTTCAGATTTGTCTAATTGTGAAGTATTGGAAAAGGAACTTAATGAGGCAAAAGGCAGACTTAAGCTTTCTAAAAAGGATGTAAAAAATGCCAAGCAGAAATTAGACAAGGCATTGGAAGAGGTCATTATTAAAATAGATGCTAAGAAAAAAGAACTGAAAGAAACTCAGGATAGTTTGGGTGCTGATTCTGAATCATCTTCAGTTTTTAATGTTGAAAACATTAAATCAAAGTATGAAGAAACAATAGTTGCATTAGAATTAGGGAAGAATAAAATAAAGAAGAAGATTGAGGAATATAATGTAGAAGGACCAGAAAAATGGGACTCATTTAAGCAGAAGCTAAATCATGACTTTGAAGAATTAGGCATAGCTTTAAAGGGCTTTGTGACAAAGTCTAGTACTGTACATAAACAATAAAAAAATGGTTTTTGACCCAAACATCAATAAAACTGCCAATCATTCTACTGGCAACCTTACAAATCAGATTAAAATAAGTAATACCGGGGAATCTATCGAAACAGTACAGCAGCAAAACGAAAGGAAATTATTTTTGGATGCAAAAATAACAGCAGTCACCAGTACCATTGAAGATAAGTTTTCTGAACTTTTTCAACTTTTTAGCAAATAAAAACATTTAAAGATACCCACCCTATTTGTTACCACATTGGCAAGTCACACGAGCCAAGCTCCAACCAAAACTTGCCAAAGAGGTAACAAATGCCAGCCCTGTTACCGCCTTTAAGGGCGGTTTGGGGTTTCCCCACCCACAAAAAACAAAATAAATTCGTGCTCCGTTGCAAGGTCAGTGCAGATTGATTAAGATAAAATATTAGATTTGTCAAAACTTGTAACGGGTTGACTTTGAACAATGAACACCAGCTTACAACACGGTATATACAAAATGGGCGAGATTGTGCTAAAATCAAGGGCAGTAGCCCGCTTTAAAATTGTAACGGTTTGATAAGTTTGAAGCCCGCAATCGCCCACATTTGCATATACCCATCCGTTAGGCATAAGCAGATAACTAAGGAATTAGAGACAATAATTTTGAAGCAATTTTTAAATAGATACTTTTACACAAGAATAATTCAATCCAAATTGCGCTTGGAAAATGAAAATCAACACTGAACTCCGGGAACAGATTTTTCAAATAATAGAAAATCAGATTAAAAACAATGATCCACCTGAAACTGCTTTAACCTTCAAACGACTCAAAAAAGAAGGATTTGACGATTTTACTGTTAAGCAACTTATTGGACAATGTGTTGCTGTTGAAATCTACAATGTCATGAAATATAAGAAACCGTTTAATGAAGAACGATATATAAATAACTTAAAGAATCTACCAAAAGAACCATTTGAATAAGCCATGGAAATTTATTTTACTAAAGAGCAATACAAAACACTTTTACAACTCCTTTATTTTGGAGAGTGGGTTGCCAATAGTTATAAAACTAAAGAAGACAAATTATCTGAAAAAAGTGATAGCCTAGAACAACATATTTTTTCTTATGCTTCTCGCTTTGGCTTAGACAATTTGATTGAATACAATGAATCACTGAAGAAATATGGAACAACACTTACAATGGAAGAGAAGTTTCATCCTTTTATTGATAAATATAATCGTAGACAAGTAGAGTTATTAAACGATTAACAATGCCTATGCCTAACAGGTCGGTATAATTAATAAGCTGGTCATGCCTGCCTGTCTGCGCAGTCAGACAGGGTTTTTGCAATTCGCTATTACTTTTAAGATAGATTTGTAAAAAAAATTGACCCAGACCCCCTCTTCTGCTGTTAATAAATTAACAATAAACAACTTAATATCAACCATTTATTACAATTGTACTGCGACACGCGTAATATTAATAAAACTTGTAACCGGATTGCAAAAACCACGCCCTACCCTCTTGCCCACCGTAATCCTTCGCTCTGCTCAGGGCTTCTGTCTAAAGATGATGGACACTGCCCGGATGGGCACCTGCCTGCTGGCAGGCAGGTCGGGTAACGCTTACTAATCATACCGCCAAACGTTATGAGCAACCTTTATATGATAGTTTGTGTTTTTAATAAATTTAAATCTATGAAAACCAAAGCAATAATTATTATTTCGACTATTGCACTTTTTGTAACTATGGAGTTACTTGGACAAGATACCATAGACTATAAAACTGTATTTCCTTCAGGCATTTCAGTAGGATACGGACAAGGTCTATATTCTGTTAAGGATGAATATATTTCAGAAGAGAAATATTCCGGAACAATCCCCTATTTATCAGTTGGTTGGGCTCGAAAGCATAACAAATATTTATACCGACTCGAATTTGAGTATAGAAGTTCTGATGAAATAAAGAATTACAATATTTCGACCAACATTACTCAGGTTACTCTTAATCAAGGATTTCTTTATCCTTTAAAAAAGAGGGAATTATTCAATAAAGATTTGGATTTATGGATAGGTCCTTCAACAGAATTTTTCTTTTTTTATAATAAACCGAATATTGCGGTTTTAGGATTTGATTATTCTCAATCAATTGCAGCTCTTTTTTCAGCCGGAATTAGTATTGCGGGAAACTATTCTTTGAATTCTAAATTCCAGATAGAATCATTAATAAGTACATCAGTTGTATCATTAGGATTCAGAATGGTAGATATGGAGGAAGATGATCAATCACCAGTCAAACTCTTAACATTATTTTCCGGATTAAATTCTTCGTTTGATTTGGGAATACGTTATTATGTATTAAATAACTTATCGATAAAAGCCGGATATAAATTTGAATTATTTCGGATAAGCGCATGGAATCCATTAATCTCTACAAGTGACAATCTGTTGATAGGTTTAACTTATAATTTTTAAAAGGAGGGTGATTATGAAAATAAAGGGAAATATACTTTGGTTTATATTGGTTAATCTAATCCTTTTTAGTTGTGAGGATATAATCATAAAACCCGCAGATTCTAATCGAAATATAGAAGACTTTGAAGCTGCCTGGAACAGGATAAATGATGTTTATCCCTTTTTAGAATTTAAGAATATAAATTGGGACTCAATTTACACCGTTTATCGTCCTCGTGTGGAAGTTGCAAAAGGAGATGAATTTTATTTTATATTAAATAATTTATTAGCTGAGCTTGAAGATGGACATGTTTATTATAAAGTGCCTGGCGGTAGTGAGGTGTATCCTTTTTATCCTCAAAGGCATTATAAAGATCGTCATGCTTATAATCCATTTGTAATTAGATCATATTTTGATAAGGAACTAAATCTTACTTCAAGTGGCAGTGCTGAATATCAAATATTGCCAGAAAACATAGGGTATGTATTTTTAGCTGGTTTTGATGAAAACTATCTAATTAATGAATTTCCAATTATTATGGAGTATTTGAAAAATACAAAAGGCCTAATAATTGATATTAGGCAAAAAAGAGGAGGAAGTAGTAGGAATGTTAATGCAGTTGTTACACGATTTATGACCGAACCACTTGAATGGCCAAACGTGTATTGTTTAGGAGAACTAGTTGAGATTTCACCGTTTCAACCCACAGGGCCATTTTATACAAATCCTGTTGTCATATTAATAAATGGCTCAACATTTAGTGCCGGAGAATTAACCACTGAAATATTAAAACAATTACCAAATGTAACTGCAGTTGGAGATACTACAGGAGGAGGTGGTGGTTCTGGGTCAAGTTGCGCTTCGAGACAATCCATTAGTACTTTTAAGCTACCTAGTGGAAAATTGATTAGTACACCAACTGGATATATTGAGAGCTACGACGGACAACAGATTGAATGGCTGGGTGTACCACCGGATATCCGTATTGAACAAACAGAAGACGATATAAACGCTGGAAGAGATAAGCAATTGGAGTATGCTATAAACATGCTAAAGCAATAATCATGCTGCAAAAATTATAATAATAGAAAAAGGTAGCTCATAACATGCGGTCATGTACAATAAGCTTTGTCACAGTTTTTGCAAACTGCTCCACAGATAGGAAAAAATTAAAACAATATATAACTTAGTATCAATCAAAGTCTGTAAAACCAAACCTAATCAAAGACTGTCATCGGAATGATCGGAAAGTCACCAAAAGATAAGCTATGGCAAAAACCTGTGCCACAACGGACTGTTGCCGTTGCCGCTTACTGTACATACCGCTGACCGTTA
>Ga0272441_10010374_pt1 | contig 14113 bp, 12 predicted proteins | sample SSMProp6N_FD_193582 | JGI IMG/M metagenome (GOLD analysis project Ga0272441, IMG submission 193582) | Marine sediment archaeal communities from Little Sippewissett salt marsh, Falmouth, MA, United States - SSM-Prop-6N | ecosystem: Environmental > Aquatic > Marine > Wetlands > Sediment ... | reverse complement strand
CTTAATGCATACGTTTGGGCTATTCGTAGAAAATTAAAAAAGTCTTGAGATAGGGAGATAGTAAGAGTACGGGCGAGATGGCGAATGGGATGGTGATAAATTTGACGGCGGGGCAGAAGAGGCTGTTGGGGGAGGGAGTATGGGCGGCAGGGGGGAAGATAGGGACGGCGGTGGGAGTGATGGTGGGGATTCGGCTGTTAACGGAATATGTGCAGCCGGGGGTGTATGGGACGGTGAGTTTGCTGTTAGGAGTGGCGACGCTGAGTAGTAATATGTTTACAGCGCCATTGATGCTGGCGGCACAACGGTTTTATCCGGAGGCAAAAGAAGCAGGAGCGATAGAACAGCTACGAAGCACCGTTAAAAAGCTGCTGGGGGGGGTGCTGATAGTATTGGCGGTGGTTGTCCTGGGGGCGGGGGCAATATGGAGCAGGCAGACGGGAAGTTCATATATGGTTTTTCCGCTGCTGCTTTTGTTATTAATATTGATGGCGGGGCGGACGCTGGAGCTGAGTTTATTAAACGCAGCGCGGAGGCAAAAAGCATATGCTGTGTGGCAGGTAGCGGAGGCGTGGGCGAAGCCGATGCTGGCGGTAGGGGCTGTAGTGCTGCTGGGGAGCCGGCCGGAAGCGGTGCTGATTGGTTATGCGGCGGCGGTCGGGGGGATTATACTGATATTACATTGGAAGGGGGTGAAGCTGGAGGGGAAAAGCAAGGCGCGGGAAAGAGCGCCACTCGATAAAAAGGTCGTGAAAGAATTGATGCATTATGCGCTGCCGTTGTTGCCGTTGGCAATTGTGGGGTGGGTGAATTCGATGGGGGACAGGTTCATAATCGGGGGGATGCTGGGGATAAAGGAAGTGGGGATCTATGCGGCGGGGTATGGGTTGATGAGTATGCCGTTCAGGAATGTGCAGGGGGTAATAGGGCAGACGCTGCGGCCGGTTTACTTTCAGGCGGTGGCGAGCGGGAAAGAAAGACAGCAGGTGAAACTGCTAAGGGGGTGGCTGGCGAGTACGGCGTTTATATGTGCGCTGGGAGTAGTGGGGGTGTTCTTATTGAAAGATGTGATTGTACAGTTATTACTGGCGGAAGAGTATCGGGGGTGCAGTGCGTTGCTGGGATGGCTGGCGGGGGGAGTGGCGGTGCAGGCAGTGGGGCAGGTGTTCGAGACGATATTGTATGGATATAAGCGAACGGGCTATGTGCTGGCGGCACACAGCGTGGGGGCGGGTGTGTGTCTGGCGGCGGTGGTAGTAATGGTTCATTATATGGGATTGAAGGGGGCGGCGCTGGCGTGTCCGGTTTATTTTATGACACTAACGGTGGTGATGATGATCTTAGTGGGGAAGGCAAAACGAAGTAGAGGGCTATACAATGACCGATGATGAAAAAATAGTGATACCGGCGGGACAGAGGGCGCGGCAGAAGTGGGGGCTGAGATGGGGGTTGAGGTTATTGAAAATACCAGGGCTGAGATGGCTGGGGCGAGGGATTGTGATGGGGTATCTGCCGGAGTGCGAGAAGCTGGGGATGCAAGGGGGATTGAAGATTATGTTCGGTAATATCGAGGCTAAGGGAGTGAGTCTGTGTGATACGTTTTTTCAGGATTATGCACGGGTGCGGATCGGGGAAGGAACGAGCTTTTCCTATCAGTGCATGGTGCTGACAGGACAGCATGATTTTGATAACGATTTTCAGACGATAATAGCTCGGCCGGTGGAGATTGGTAAGCATGTGTGGATTGCCTCGCGGGTAATTATCCTGGGAGGATCGAAGATCGGAGACGGGTCGGTCATCGCGGCGGGGAGTGTAGTGCAGGGAGAAATACCGGCGGGGGTGTTGGCGGGGGGAATGCCGGCGAAAGTGATTCGAAAGATAGCAGGGGGAATTAAGATGAGTGCAAGTATGCAGGGTAAAAAAATGGATATGAAGGATGCATATGATTACGCATACGAATCATGCGAAAGCAAAGACGATGACTGAGGCAAACGGAACTGACGAAATGAATTTGTCGAGGGTGGATCGGTGGGTGTATGAGCGACAGAGTCATAATGGGCAGGTGGCGAAAGTGGAGCTAGAGAAGCGGTATGCAAAGGCGGGGCGGTTTTACCGGGCGCTGCTGGGAAGGTATCTGCCGAAAGATAAGGAGAGTCTGATTCTGGATTTGCCGTGTGGGGAAGGGAAGATGGTGTGGGCGCTGAAAGAGATGGGGTATGAGCAGGTGAGGGGGTATGATCTGGATGAGAGGCGGCTGGGAGTGGGGAGAAAAATGGGACTGGATGTATATGAGGGAGAGGTGTTCGAGGTGTTGGGGGGGCAAAAAGATGGATCGGTGGGTGGGATTTTTTCGGTAGATTTTCTGGAGCATCTGGAGAAAGAAAAAGTTATTGATTATCTGCAACTGGTGAGAGCGAAACTGAAAAATGAGGGGGTGTTTGTGGCGCGGATGCCGTGTGCGGATAGTCCGGGGGGAGGCAGGCATATATTTAACGATTTCAGTCATAAGTGGGCGGCGACGAGCGGGGTGTTGAAAGAGCTATTAAAAGGAGCGGGGTTTGAAAAGGTGGAGGTATTCGGCGAAGAGCCGCGGGCGGGGATGAGGTTGGGGAGGCTGCGGAGGATGGTGTTTAAGGGGTGTGCGTTTGTTATGAATATTATGGTGCGGGGGATGGGGCAGGGAAAAATAAGGATATGGACGTGTTCCATGTGGGCAGTAGCAATTAATAACAATTAGATACGATTTTACAATAAACAGGAGTTTGATAATTGGTAGTAGAGAGTTTGAAAAGGACAGGTTGGCTGGGTGAGTTGAATTGCTGGTGGAAGGGCAGGCGGCAGGAGCAGAGGGCTAACGAAAAACTGGAGTGGTATCTGGCGCAGGCGGAAGAAAAGGGGATTGCAGTGCCGGGTGGTAAGGAGATACCGGAGCTATTAAGGAAAAGATTGCAAAGGCGGGGGGTGGAGGTGCAAAAAAAACAGCAAGGTGAGCTGCATATATTTTTGATTTATTATCAGAATTCCTGGGAAGGGGTGCTGGCGGAGGCGCTGGAGCCGTTTGGGAGGGTTTCGAGGTTCGAGTGTTTTGAACAAGGATACAAAATCAAAACGGGGTCGAAGGAATGGATTGATCAGCGGGAAGGATTGGATAGGGATGTTCTGGATGTATTTGAAAAGGCCAACAAAGAGCAGCCCATAGATGCAGTGGTGGGATACATGTCAGGATATATGATTAGGGCTGAGACTTTAGAAGAGATGGGAAAGAGAGGGGCGGTGATATTTAACTGCTGCTGGGATGATAAACTGAACTTTCCGGGGGCACAGTCAGGAGGCAGGTATAACAGTCCGGCGGAGATTGCAGGGGCGGTGGACCTGAACCTGACGAATGCGCCGGAGTCGGTAGTAAAGTATGCGGTGCATGGGGGGTTGGCGATGTTCTGGCCGCCGGGGGCGCTGCCGGAGATACACAGACCCTATAAAGAGGAATTCAAATATGAGGTGAGCTTTGCAGGGGCACGTTATGGGAGGCGAGGCGGGTTCATAAAGAAATTAAAGGAGCAAGGGGTAGAAGTGGAGTGTTTCGGGGCGGGCTGGACGAACGGCAAACTGAGCAGGGAAGAGATGGTGAGATTGTACTCGCAGAGCAGAATCAATTTAGGATTTTCGGGGGTGGGCCATGGGCAAAGGCTGCTATGTCTGAAAGGGAGAGACTTCGAGGTGCCGATGAGCGGGGGATTGTATCTGACAGAGGATAATCCGGAGCTGAGTCTGGTGTATGAGATCGGTAGAGAAATTGTTACGTACTATGATGATGAGGATTGCGCAGAGAAGATAAAGTTTTTGCTTAATAATCCGGAGAGAGGGAAAGAGATCCGAGAGGGGGGGCGAGCGCGAGCGCTAAAAGAACATACGTGGGAGAAGAGGTTTGAGGAGATATTTGGGTTGGCGGGGATGTTAACAGATTAATACGCAATGAAAAGGAGACAGGAGATAAGAAGGTAAGGAGATAAGGAGGGAATCAATACGTAATACGGAATGGAAGAGCACGGCTGGGACGGCCGTGGTACACAGATATGAATGAAAACGAATATAAATTTTTGAGTTGCAGGTTTGTGTTTGTCTATAACAGAGGGCAGAGGGTGCAACTGGTTGAGGGGGGGATGAAAGGGCAGGTGTTTGATGAGGGGAAGGGTTGGTTTTTAGCGATCGAGCGGGGAAGGGAAGAAAGAAATACTTTGGGCAAAGATTGGAAGATCACGAATGGGAGCAGATGGGAGAATGGGGATGGATATTCAGCGCAAATCGAGCGAGAGGACAAACAGTTAAGTTTTAAATCGGATAGTATGTGCGGGGTGCCGATATTTTATCGGGAGGCAGAAGGGGTTGTAATCGTAACGTCTGATTTGGAGGGTATGATAGAGGTAAGCCGGGGAGTGGGGCTGAAGGTTGAGGTAGATGAAGGGGCGATGGGGGAGATATTAATATCGAGCTATATCTTTTCGGAGGGGAGGACGGCGGTGCGGGATGTTAAGATATTGCCGAGATGTTCGGTGCTGGAAGTAGATAATGAAAATGGAAAGGTACAAATACGGAGCCAAGCGGAAAAATTTGAATATTATCAGGATAGTTGGGATTGGGGAGAATGTGTGGGCAGGTTGAAGGGGGAATTGGTCGAGGGGATGAAGAGATATGAAGGGCAGAGGGTGGCGGTGATGCTGTCGGGGGGGGCGGACAGCAGGTTAATAGCGGGATGCGGGGCAGAAGCGGGGCTGGAGGTGGACTATTATACCTTCGGGCAGAGTACAGTGAATGCGAGTGATTTTGCGGTGGCCAATATGGTGGCGCATCGGTTAGGGAAAAAAACTAATTGTTATACGGTCAGCGCGGAAAATTTTATGGAGAGGTGGAAAGATGTGGCAGCACTGACGAATTGGGCGAATGATTCGGTGTGGTGGGCAGGGAAGCTGCCGCAAGAATTTTTCGAGGTGCTGGGGAAATATGATGTGGTGCTGCGGGGAGATGGTGAAGGGGTGTATGGATGGGGAGGGGAGGCGGCGAATATAAATGATGTGCTGCATATGCTGGAGATAACAGCGCCGGAGGTGGTGCGGCGATTCGAAAAATATTTTACCGAGGGGAAAAGTGTGTTTGAGGCGGCGCTGGAGGCGAGGCGGGAATTAGAGGTTAAGTATGGAGGGCAAAAGGAATCGCTGGAGGATTTGAAGAACAGGGTGTATCTGGAAGTTAGGGAAGGGAGGGGGATTGGGCCTGGTGTGTGGCCGTTTACGAGGGTGACGGCGGTGGATGGGCCACTGCTGTGGAAGGGGTGTGTAAAAGTAGCGAAGCGGATACCACCAAAAAGAAGAATAAATAAACAAATAATCCTGGCAGCATTGGAGACATTTGAGGAATTAAAGGATGTGCCGCGGAGCAGCGGGGCGAGCTGGAACAATAGTCTGGAATTTTATATGGGGGGGGTGTGGGAGGAATTGCTGGATCATGTGGGACGGTGGTCGCCGCGGCCTTTGGATATGAAGGCGCTAAGGGAAGATTATCTGCGGCCGCCGGAGGTGCCGCCGGCGGTGTCGATAAAGGGAGAAATCTGGACGGGTTTGAGAAAACAATTACGAAATAGATATACGCGGAAATTGGCGTATCGCTATTTTCCGCAATGGTTGGGGTCGAGTATGAATCAGAGATTATTGATAAGGCTGGCGGTGGAAAGTTCGTTGTATGAGAGGGTAGCTAGTAAAAATCCTAAGCACGAAATCCTATCCTCCTTCGCCTGCTAAGCGGCTACGGCGGACAAGGGCTACGACGGGCAAGATTCCTAAAATCCAAAGGATCAAAACAAAAGAAAACACAGACGAGAGTGTGCCATCAGTCATAAAGTGATTAATAATCAGGAAGCAAGGCGAAGGTGGGGGAGGGGATATGATTATTATCTGCGCAAGGTGATGCCCAGAGAGCGCGAAGCAAAGATAGTCGATCTGGGTTGCGGCGGGGGGAACCTGCTGTATTACTTTGGGCAGAGGGGGTATGAAAATATTACGGGGATAGATATAAGCGAGGAGCAGGTGCAGAGGGCGCGGGAGGTGGGGGCGGAGGTGATACAAGGTGATGTGCTGGGATTTTTGAGGGGGCATAAAAATCAATATGACTTGCTTATTGCGCTGGATTTGATCGAGCACTTTCAAAAGGAAAAGGCGCTGGAATTTTTGAAAGGGTGCTACCGGGCGGCAAAAGAGGGGGGGAGGATAATTCTGCAAACGGTGAATGCGGAGAGTCCGTTCAGCAGTGCGGTGCGCTATGGGGATTTTACGCATGAGGAGATATATACGCCGAGAGTCTTGGAGAAACTTTTAGAGGAGTGCGGGTTTAAGGAAATAAGTTATTGGGAGGCGGGGCCGGTGGTGTGTGGGGTGGTCTCGCTGGTGCGGTGGCTGGGGTGGCGGGTGATAAGAGGAATGTTAAAGGCGTGGAACCTGGTCGAGATGGGGCATGGGGGCAGTGGGGTGTTGACGAGGACATTTTTTATCAGCGGGGTAAAAAGTTGATGTTCCGATTAGCGGTGTGTGCGACGCATCCGATACAGTACCAGGTGCCGATATTTCGGGCGCTGGCGAAAGAGCCGGGTCTTGAGCTAAAGGTGTTCTTCCTTTCGGATCACTCGGTGCGAGGCGGGGTCGATCCGGAGTTTGGGGTGTCGGTGAAATGGGATGTGCCGCTGCTGGAAGGATATGAGTATGAATTTCTGGCGTATAATGGGTTGGGGCCGAGAGGAAAGGGATTTTTTAACTATAGCAGTAAAGATATAAAGGAAGAACTAAAAAAGGGGCGGTTTGATGGGCTGCTGGTGCCGGGGTATGCGACTCGGTACTATGTGCAGGCGATAAGAGGGGCAGGGCGGGAAGGGATACCGGTATTTCTGCGGGGGAATAATCATGATGGGACGTATGCGCGGCGGGCGGTCTGGAAGCAGTGGGCGCGAGAAAAAGTGTTGAGGGCATTGTACAATAGGGTGGAAGGTTTTTTTGCGATCGGTAAATATATGCGTCGTCATTATCTGGAATATGGGGTGGGGGAAGAAAAGATATTTGATACGCCTTACTGTGTGGATAATGAGTTTTTCCAAAGACAGCGGGAAAGATTTGAGCCACAGCGGGAGGAGATACGCAGGGAACTGGGGGTTCGGCCGGATAATTTGGTATTGTTGTATTCGGGAAAATTGATACCTAAGAAGAATCCGTTGCTCATGCTGGAAGCGATAAGATCGCTGAAAGATAAAAACAGAATTTTTCTGTTGGTGATGGGTGAAGGGGAAATGCGGGAGGAGTTCGAGAACAAAGCGCAAGCGATATTAAAAGATACGCTGGGGATGGTGGGGTTTGTCAATCAAAGTGAAATGGGGAAGTACTATACGGCGGGGGATGTGCTGGTGCTGCCTTCAAGTTGGGGGGAGACGTGGGGGGTGGTGGTGAACGAGGCGATGAACTTCGGGCTGCCGGCGGTGGTGAGCGATGCGGTGGGGTGTCGAGAGGATCTGGTGCAGGAAGAACAGACGGGGTACGTATTTGGCAGGGGAGATGCGAAAGGATTGGCGGAGCGGATAGAAAGATTTTTGGAAGAGCCGGAGCTGGTTGCGAAGATGGGACAGAAGGCGGAGGAGTTGGTGAGACATTACAGTGTGGAGGAGAATGTGAGGGAGATGGTTAGGGCAGTGCGTATTACCACAGAAAAAAATATAAACCACGGATTGCACGGATTACGCGGATTTAATAGGCAGCTGTCGCGTTGTGAGGCAGTAAGCAAAAAATGATAAGCACGGCCAAGATGGCCGTGGCACACAGATGTGGGTAGTGATGAATGGTCGGAAGGCAGGCGAGTTGCGGATATTATATGTAGGATCGATGAAAGAGGGGCGGACGGGGCTGATGAGGATGCGGGCGCTAAGGGAGTTGGGGCATGAGGTGGATGTTATCGATACGCAAGTGCAAGGTAAGGAGGGGATGGCGGAATTAGGAGATCGAATCTGTAACCGGTTGGGGTATCCGCGGGATGAAGCAGGGGTGAACAGGCAGATCAGGGAACAGGCGGTGAAGGGGAAATATAACCTGTTGTGGGTGGATGGGCTGCGGCTGGTCAACAGGATAACCCTGATGGCAGTAAAGCAGGAAAGTCCGGAGACGTTCATAGTGAGTATCATTATGGATGATCCGTTTTCGAAGCGGAGCAGGGGGTGGCGGCGATTTAAGCGGGCGGTGAGTGAGTATGATCTGCATTTTGTGGTGCGAGAAGCTAACAAGGCGGAACTTAAAGGGCTGGGGGCGCGACATGTGAAAAGGTTTCACAAAGGGTTTGATGTGCATACGCATCGGCCACCAGAGGGAAACAAGTGGTGTCCAAAGCGAGACGTGTTTTTTGCGGGGCATCGAGAGCCAAAACGGGAGGCGGATATTGCGCATTTGATTAAGCAGGGGATAAAGGTGAGTGTGACGGGGCTGTGGGACTGGAGGCAAGGGAGGTATTGGAAGGTGATAGAGCCACACTTTCTGGAGGGGGGAGTGTATGGGGAAAACTATGCGCTGGCGATAAATTCGGCGAAGATCGGGCTGTGCTTTTATTCGAAGTGGAACCGTGATACGGAAAACTCGAAGATGTATGAGATACCGGCGTGCGGGACGTTTATGCTGGCGGAACGGAATGAAGAGAATGGGTATATCTTTGCAGAAGGTAAGGAGGCGGAGTATTTCAGCAGCCAGGAAGAATTGCTGGATAAGGTGAAATATTATCTGGGACATGATCAGGAGAGAGAGCGAATAGCACAGGCGGGGCGAGAACGGTGCTTAAAAAGCGGGTACAGTTATCAGGAGCGGTTGAAACAGATGCTGAAGCAGATTGAAGAGATGTAAACGGGTAAACAAGTAAACAGGTAAGCAAGATTTATATGGTTGAATCACAGGGGATTTTAGAGCTGGCGCTGAGTGGGCTGATTGTGGTGGGGGTGGGAATATATCTGGTGGGCAAGGTCCGGAGCGGGCGGGGGATTGGAGTGATGGATGTGACGCTGGGGATGTGCGGGCTGTTCTTCGGGTTGGGGCCTTGGGGGGCGTTCATATATGGAGGAGGGAGGTTGCCGGAAGTTGAAGGAGATATACTGATGTGGACTTACGGGGGGATATATCTTTTTATTATGGGTGTATATATAGGAGGCAGGCTGAGCGCAAGGAAAACTGCGGCGGGGGAAGAAACAGAAGATGCGGATGAGGCAGGGCTGATGGCAGCGGTGCAGCGGGTGGACTGGGCCAGCACAAAGGTTATGGGTGGGTGTTATGGGCTGGTGTGGGGGATGCGGCTGCTGTTAGGGGTTAAGTATGGGATGTTCTTCTCGGGGACGTCGAGTCTGGAAAGGGTGACGGCGGTGCCCTATCCGGTGACGGTGGCGAATATGCTGTTACAGGTGGCGGCATGGGGGTGTCTGTTATACAGTTGTATAATAATCTGGCGGGGCAGGAGTAAACAGGGGCTGCCTTGGGTGATACTGGTGATGGAGATATTGTGGGCGTTTGTCAAGGGCAGGCGGCCAATCTTCAGTATTGTAATATTTTCGATAGTGGTTTTTCTGGCGCATAGGCATAGACTGAAACTGCGACATGGGCTGGGGTTGATTCTGACGGGGGCGGTCTTGCTGGGTTGGATTTATCCGCTGTTTATGACTATTCGCAGTGAGTATGCCTATTCGGACCCTTACGGAACGGCGTTGGGTAGATTTGTGGAGACTGCGCAGGAAGCGATTCCGCAACAGGATCAGGAAGAAACATACGATAATCTGGAATCGCATTACAGGGAGAATATGGCGCAGAGGTTCATTGCCACGATTCGTTTCAATGGGAATATTCTGGAGGGACAAAGAAACCATCCGCTGATGTGGGGGGAGGCGATGTGGTCAACATTTGTCTGGAATGTGCCGTCGATATTGTATCCGGGGAAGCTGTCAATGCAGGCACCGGAACAATTGATACAGGACTATTACGACTTGTCGTATGAGGATGCGGCGAGTAGCTGGCCGGGGTATGGGTGTGCGGATTTCGGGGTGCTGGGGGCAGGGCTGGCAGGGGTGCTGATGGGGCTGGTGATGGGACTGCTGGAAAATCGAATTCGGGGGCTGATGGAAAGGTATCCGTTTGTGGGGCTGTGTCTGGCGGGGGGGCTGGTGAATATTGCGGTGACGGTGGAGTCATCACCGAATAAGCTGTGGGGATTTATCCGGTCCATGATAATCATATATGTTATGGCGCGAGTGGTGTCTGAATTAATACCAAGGAAACGCTATGAACATAATATAGCGCAAGATGATATGGAAGAAATGGCCCAAAGCGGAAGAGTGCATGAAGCGTAGTAAACGAATTTTAGTTTTTATGATTGGGCAACTGGGGGATACGCTGACGGCGGTGCCGGCGTTGTGGGTGGTGCGGAGACATTTTGCGGGGGGCGAGTTTACCTTATTGTGCGACGAACATCCGGGTAAGGATTATGTGCAGGCAGTGGAGGTGTTGGGGGAGGGAGGTTTTTTCGATGATTATGAGATCTATCCCATAAAAGCTGCTGAGGGAGGAACAATAAAAAAGATTAAAGGGATGGTCAGGTTAATGCAGCGGCTTAGGAAGAGGCGGTATGATGTGCTGATATATCTGGCACCTACGACGCGAAAGGCGAGGCAGAGACGTCGTGATCTTTGGTTTTTCAGGGCGGCAGGGATCAAACATCTAATCGGGATAAAGGGATATTGCGAATGGCCGGTGAAAAAGGCTAATGAGCCGCTGCCGAGTATTAAGCATGAAAGTGATCAACTGCTGGAAAGGCTGGCGCGGTCGGGATTGGAGATACCACCTGAGGGAGAGGGGCGGATGGATGTGAATATTACAGAGGAAGAAGAAAGGGCGGTCGAGCGGTGGCAAAGGGAACTGCCGAGCGATGGGGGAAGAAAGTGGGTGGCAATCGGGGCGGGATCGAAAATGAAGGTGAAGCGGTGGCCGAGGGAACGGTATGCGGAGGTCGTGAGGCGATTGATCGAGGAATATGATATTTGGCCGGTGGTTTTTGGAGGCAGAGAAGATGAACAGTTGGCAAGGTCGCTGGCGGAGGATTGGGGGCGGGGATATATAGCGGCGGGGAGGCTGTCGGTGCGGGAGGGGATAGCGGCGATGGGGAGATGCGCGTTTTATCTGGGTAATGATACGGGGACGATGCACATGGCAGTGGCAGCGGGGTTGAAATGCGCAGCGGTGTTTTCGGCGCGGAATCCGCCGGGATTGTTTTTCCCCTACGGTGAGGGGCACAAGATTTTCAGAAAGGCGGTTGAATGCGAGGGGTGCAGGCTGGTGGAATGTGAGCAAGAAAGCATGCGGTGTATTCTTTCGGTTACGGTTGAGGAAGTGCACGAGGGATGCAGAGAGATGTTGGAGAGGGATATAAGAAACATTTCTGCAAATCCGGGAAAAGTTCTAATAGCGGGGCAGATTTAAGTCTATGGTACGGATTATGATAGGTGGTGATTTGTGTCCTGTAGGACGGGCAGAGTCATTGTTTGCGCGTGGGGAGACAGAAAAGATATTTCATGATCTGTTAGAGGAATTTGAGCGGAGTGATCTTAGTATTGTCAATCTGGAGTGTCCGCTGATAAAGGAACAAACACCGGCGCAGACGGCGGGGCCAATCCTGGGAGCGAGGGGGGAGTGCATAAAGGGAATCAGGGAAACCGGGATTGATATAGTGAATCTGGCCAATAACCACATTATGGATCATAAAGAGCAAGGGTTTGTGCATACGCTAAAGATGTGTGAGGAAAACAGAGTGGCATACGTGGGGGGAGGGGTAAATCGACAGGAAGCGCGGAAGATTCTGGTGCGTGAGATACAGGGAATACGAGTGGGAGTTTTGGGGGTGAGTGAGTGGGAGTTCAGTATTGCAGGGGAAACAAGCGTAGGTGCTAATCCGCTGGATGTGATCGATATAGTGCGAAACATACAAAGTCGAAAAGGAGAAATTGATTTTCTGCTGGTGCTGGTACATGGGGGGAATGAACACTATCAGTATCCGCGGCCGGGGTTGAGGGATATGTGCCGATTTCTGGTCGAGCAAGTGGCGGGGGCGGTCATCTGTCAGCATTCACACTGCGTGGGGTGCTATGAAGTGTATCAGGAGGCCTTGATTGTATATGGGCAGGGGAATCTGATATTCGACTGGCCGGGGGAAGATATGAGCTGGGAGGAAGGTTTTCTGGTGAGACTGGAAATCGAATCGAGAAATAAAAACAAGTGGGAGATTGTGCCCTATACAAGAGCGGGGGAGGGGCCGGGTAAGCGACGAATGGGGGAAAATGAGGAAAAAGAATTTCTAGAACATTGGGAGGAACGGTCCAGATTGGTCAAAGAAGGGGATTTTGTGGAAAGGAAGTGGCAGGAGTTTTGCCAAGAAAAAAAACAAGAATATATGGGGCTGCTGAATGAAAATAACTTTCTGATGCAGAAGATCAGCGGAAAGGTGGGATTTTTACAACGGTTGTATGGGCGGAAGGCCATGCGGAAAAAATTGAACTTGATTCGTTGTGAGTCGCATAGAGAAGCGATGGCAGAGATATTATCCACATTTGTGGATAAATAAGTTGTGAGTGGTGAGTTGTGAGTGATGAGTGGCAGGACAGGTTATTTTTCCTGAAGTACCGTTTGTATCGCGGGCGAGTAGGGAGAAAGTATAAAGAGTTGCTGCGGAGTCAGTATGCCGGGCGAGATGAGCTGGAGGAGTTGAATTGGCGCAAAAGAAGGGAGCTTCTTAAAGGTTCCTATGAAAAGGTTCCTTACTACCGAAAAAAATTCCAAGAAGCGGGTCTGGAGCCGGGGGATATTAAAATGCGGGAGGATTGGGAGAGGGTTCCGGTATTAAAGAAGGATGAGATTCGTGATCATTTTGCAGAGCTATTATCTGCGGAAGCTAAAAATAAATTTCTGACAGAATCTGCGACGGGAGGAAGTACGGGGGAGCCATTAAAAGTTCTGTTCGATAAGCGATTGCCGCAGGAGGCGTATGGGTGGCGGATGATGAAATGGTGGGGAGTGGGACCGGGGATGAATGCGGCGTATGTGTGGCGAAGAAGGCGGGAAAATTGGGGGCGGCGAAAGATCAATGAGATGCTCTGGTGGCCTACACGGAGGATAGAGCTAGATGCCTCGTGTATGACTGAGGAAAAGATGCGGGATTTTGTGGGCAGGTTCAATAGAATCGGGCCGGCGCTGTTACAGGGGTATGTGGGGGCGATAGATCATCTGGCATCGTATATCGAGGATGATCAGCTTACGATTAAGAGACCCAAGGCGATATGGGTTACTTCGTCGCCGGTGTCGACGGTACAAAGGAAGAGGATCGAGAGGATATTTACAGCGCCGGTTTATGATCAGTACGGCTGTGGGGAGATGTTCTGGCTGGCGGCGCAGTGCGGGGAGAGGGGAGGGCTGCATATAAATTATGAGGGGCGTTTTATTGAGTTTGTAGAGGAAAATGGTCGAGGGTGCGAGGAGGGGCAGGACGGAAGAATATTAATAACTGATCTGGATAATCGACTGTTTCCATTAATAAGATATGAAAACGGGGACAGGGGAAGGAAGCTAGCGGGGCAGTGCAGTTGCGGGGTGAGGCTGCCTATGATGGATCAGGTCAGGGGCAGAATGACGGAAATGATAAGGCTGCCGGATAGGAGTTGTATAAGTGGTGATTATCTGACGACTATATTCGATGCTTATCCCGAGGCGGTAAAGAGTTTTCAGGTGCGACAGGAAGCAGATTATTCGATACGGCTGCTTTATGTTCCCCAGGGAAAAGGGGGAGAAGTGCAAAGGGTGATGGGAAAAGTTTATAACGAAGTAATAAGACGTACGCGAGAACAGGTGCCGGTGCGATTGGAAGAGGTGGAAGAGATACCGCATAGGGAGGGGAAATTGAGGTATGTGAGTAGTGAAGTAGAAGAACCGCATGGGCTGAAGCCCATCCTACGTTAGCAATGAATAAGCACGGCACAAGGTGAAAATGAAGATATTTTTTTATCATCCGAGTGCGCATA